>Ga0209541_10004278_pt1 | contig 25460 bp, 23 predicted proteins | sample RifCSPlowO2_01_FD_184027 | JGI IMG/M metagenome (GOLD analysis project Ga0209541, IMG submission 184027) | Groundwater microbial communities from Rifle, Colorado - Rifle CSP2_plank lowO2_0.1 (SPAdes) (version 2) | ecosystem: Environmental > Aquatic > Deep subsurface > Groundwater | place... | reverse complement strand
TGTTATAAAAATTTTGAACTTTCTCTCCAATTTCTGTAACCATAATGTTTCACCGATTTTTATATTTATATAGTTTACTGCGAGAGATTTTAAATTTTAGCAATTATTGACTGATTTTAATGTGACAAATAATTTATAAATTCCTTTAATTAAAAATTATTCAACATGAAAAGAAAACATATTCTAAATGTTCTTACTTTTGTTGCAACAATCTTAATCTTGTTTATTTTTTTTGAGTTTGGTTTACGTATTTTTTATCCACAACTTTTGTTAAAAAGAAACCATATTGAGGCATCCACCCCTATATTTCTAGAAGGAGAAAATATTCCTTGGCAATTAAAACCTTTGACAGAATCCAGGCAAAGAGATATTTTTGGAGAATATGATGTTTCTGTTAAAATAAACAGTTTTGGGTTAAGAGATAATGATTATAATACAAGATTAAGCCCCAATGTAAAAAAGATATTATTGCTGGGAGACTCTATGACATTTGGATATGGGGTGGAGCAAGAAAATTCTTATCCAGAAATTTTAGAAACATTAGCTGGTGGGAATTATACCTTCATCAATTCTGGTGTTGGAGGTTATAGCCCTGATGTAGAATATATCTATCTAAAAGAAAAAGGATTAAAATTTAATCCTGATATAATAATATTGGGATTATATATTGGTAATGATATAACAGATCTTGAATCTAATGAGTGGGTGGAATTGGATGAGAAAGGCTTACCCAAAAAAATTGTTTCTAATCAATATTATATTGATGATCAAAATAGAATGAGAACTAAAGGAGATGAAAATGTTATAAAAAATAATCCTTTTCCTGTTCTTTATGGCATTAATGTCTTTTTGAGCTATAAATCTCATGCATATATATTTCTTAAAGAGAGATCAAAATTTTTATTTTATAGATTAACTGGACAGGAAGAGCCTATACAGAAGACTATTTATGGAAATTATTATGATAAGAATCTGAAATTATCATGGAAGAATGTTGAATCCATTCTCATGGAAATAAATTCTTTGGTAAATGAGAATGGCAAAGATTTTGTTGTTGTTTTAATCCCAAGCAGAGATCAATTCCAAGAAGAGAAGGACAATACTTATAATTTTGCTAATCCCAACAGAAGATTGATGATGTTTGGTAGAGAAAATAACATCATCATAATGGATTTACTCCCCTATTTTAAAGAGAATAGTAATCCTCGGGATTTTTATTACAAAAAAGATGTTCATCTGAACAGAAATGGACATAAGTTCTTGGCAGAAAAAATTTACGAGGAATTAAAGAATTTGGATATAGTTTGAATTAACTCCTGAAGAAATATCCTTCTTTCTGGATTGGAATTATAAAGATTCTCTTTTTCTTGTGGATCAGATCTTAAATCAAATAATCCTGAGATATATCTTCCCCTTTCCGGATTAATTTCTATAAGTTTCCAATCATTCCCGTATGAAACCGCTTTTTGGTTAATGATTACATTGTGCACACTTTCATATCTATCAACTTCAAGTTCAGAGAACACATATTCTCTGTTATATTCTCCTTCATTTTTTATTAATGGCAACAGACTTACACTGTCTATATCTTCTGGTATTTTAATTCTTAGAATATCCAATATTGTTGGGAAGATATTAATCGTCCCAATTCTTTTTTCTACCCTTCTCGGATTAAATTCTTTTGGATAGTATACTATAAATGGAACATGAATCACTTCTTCATACAAAGTACGCCCATGATAAACCCCCCCGTGCTCCCCAAATTCTTCCCCATGGTCTGCCGTTATGAATATTATAGTGTTCTCTTTTATTCCTAATTCCTCAAGTTTTTTCATTAATTCCCCTATTTGTTTATCCAAATAAAATATTTCAGTATCATATTTTATAATTTCCTCATTTTTTATATCATGAGTTATTGCTTCTTTCGTGATATTCTCTTTAAACTCCTGGCCACGATTATATGGGTGGTGAGCATCAAAATAATTTATAAACATAAAAAATGGTCTTTCTTTATTCTTGTCAAGCCATTTAAAAATTCTTTTATTTGTTTCTTCTGCAGTCCTTTCGTCATCTCGATTGAATATAAATGTCTCAAACCTTAATGATACAGCGGACATTACGTATCTTATACTTAATTTATTGAATGTGTGCAGATAACTGGAAAAATCTAGCCTGTCATCATATGTTTTAAATCCCTGACCAAATCCATATTTTGATTTTATGTATAGCCCACCAACAAAACCGGCAGTGTTATACCCTTTTTTGTTTAATATTTCTGCAATTGTAGCCTCTTTTTTGCTTAATAACTGGTTTAGTTTGTTAGCATTATGCTTAGATGGGTCTCTTCCCGTGAACATGGAAGAGTGGCTTGGGAGAGTCCATGATGACGAGGATATTGCATTCTCAAATACGACTGAATTTTCTGATAATTTCTTAAGGTGGGGTGTAGTATTTATAGTGTAATTGTATACAGAAAGATGATCAGCTCTTACAGTATCCATTACTATTACTAATATGTTTGGATATACCTCTAAATCAATATTTGAGGTAACCTTTGGAGTATAATTTAAGATATATAAATCTAAAACAAAAGAGGAAATAATAAATATCACTACAATAAAAACATAATTCTTGATCAATTTTTTAATCTTTTCTTTATTTATCAAAAATATTTTCTTAAATGTATTCATCCCTTTAGTTAATAAAATAATATATATTATTCCCACAGTTAAAGCAATAATCAATGAAATAACATAGAAATTTCTGTTTGTTTTTAAGAGATCAAATGGGACGTCAGGATATATTATTAGTTTAGTAATTATAATCTCGGCATAAAATAGTAAAATTACTGCTATAGATGTTGAAGCATAGAAATTGAAGATGCTTTCCCTGCTGATGTTTAATCTTAAGATTTTCTTGATTGTTTTTACAAGAATTCCCAAGATTATAAAAATGATTATAAGAACCACCAAATCTATTAAAAATGTCTGATATAATTCGAACCATTCAAAACTAAAATCAATGATCCTGGCAATTACATCTATGGTCCCAAATATCAATCCCAATATTAAGCCAGTGAATGCTGCTGTTTTTATGTTTGTTGACAATTCTTTCATTCCAGGATTATCCCCACCGCTACTATGTCTTCTCTTTCTAGGACAAATCTTCCCATTTCTTCAATATTATCAAAATTCTCTATAATTATTGGTTTTTCTGTTTTTATAATAATTTCGGCTGCTTCTTTGTCTTTTATCTCTCCTTTGTCCTCTTTTATCTCAAGCGTTGAGGAATTAATTATCTTGTTTATGGAATCAATCTCACACATTACTTCTTGGGTTGTACATCTCAGATTTATTCTTTCTCCTTTTTTTATTGGTGTTCTTCCCATCCAGAACATGTTGACTTTTATCTTACTGTCTATTATTGGTTGTTTCTCTTCTGGTTTTACTATAATGTACCCCCTATCTATGAAAACTTTATCCTCTGTTGTTATTCCTATACTCTTTCCGGCTTCTGCTTCTTCCGGATTTTTCAAGAATTCTTCTATAGACCTTATTTTTGTTTTTTCTTTGGTTGGCAAAATCAAAATTTCATCACCCTTCTTTATTCTTCCACTTTCAATCTTACCCACAAAAATTCTTTTATCGAATGTATAATAATCCTGTATTGGCAACCTTAGCTCCCTGTCTTTTAAGGAAATTTTATTTTTTAAAGTATCCAATGATTCTAAAACAGTTTTTTCATCGTACCATTGCATATTATTCGATTTCTTGGCTATGTTATCTCCTTCTCTTGCTGATATTGGTATAACTATTGAAGGTTTAATATCTATATTAAGCAGAAATCTCACCAAATCATCCCTGACACCCTCAAATCTCTCTTCCCTGTAATTTACTAAATCCATTTTGTTTATTACTACTATTATCTGTTTTAACCCAAGAAATTTTAATATGTAAGCATGCCTTCTTGTTTGTTCTTGAATCCCTTCTTCAGCATCCACTATAAGTATTGCTGCTTCAGCTTGTGAAGCACCTGTAATCATATTTTTTATGAATTCTACATGTCCTGGTGCATCTATAATTGTATAATCCCTTTTATTTGTCTTGAAAAATATTTGGGTGGTGTCTATAGTTACATTCTGATCCCTTTCCTCTTCCAAACTGTCCAGAATATAGCCCACTTCAAATCTTTTCCCTAAAGATTCACAAATTAGCTTTATCTCTTCAATTTTTCCTTCTGGTAGGGATTCTGTGTCATATAATAATCTTCCTATAAGTGTGGACTTTCCGTGGTCTACATGACCGACTATTACTATTTTCATACTTTCTTTTTTGTTATTCATTTTCACATCGTTTATACTCACGCACTCTTTATTATTCCAAATATCAACATTATTCCAAGAGTGATAATCAAAGTAGCTAAAATTGTTTTTATCTTTTCAGATCTTAACCTTTTTGTCAATAATGCTCCTGTTATTGCTCCAGGAATCGCCCCCGCAATCAGGATGATCGGAATGTTCCAGTCTGATATTCCCGATACTATCACAAATGTAGCGAATCCTGCTAAACATATCGGCACCTCTGCTGCAGTAGTGCAACCTATGCTGTTTTTACACTCTTTACCTAAAGCTATTTGTCCACCTGTTATTATAGGACCATAACCGCCACCACTCATTCCTTTGTTGAAAGCAGATAAAGTGCCGAGACCAATAATTTTTTTCCAGCTGAATTTGAATACTTTCTCGCTGATCATTATTACTCCTACTATCGTTATCAGAACCCCTATGTATATGTTCAATATGCTCTTTGGGATTTTTATTGCAATTATAGCCCCTATGACTGCAGCAATTACCCCCAGTGAAGTTATTATTAAAACAGTTTTGAAATCGCCTGTTTCTGATTTGGGATGATAATTCACATTTTTGTACTTATGATGAAAGATGGATGCTATTAAACCTCCAAATGCTTGTGATATTAACACTGAAGGAATCACCACTATGCTTTTTAATCCATATAATATCAATAAGGGAGATAATACTGTCCCATAACCCATTCCCAATCCTGCATCTATCATCTCCATTAGGAATGCTGCAAAAAATAATATCAAAATTGTCCATATTTCCATTTTTTATATACCTCTTTTACATATATCCTAAAGCCCTAAGCTTCTGCATTTCATACATGGACTCTTTGTCTAAGGCTCTTCCAGCCCTTTCAGCTTGTTTGGTTGTTTTTAATTCTTCTATTATTTTGTCAATATTATCCGCATCAGAATCTATCGGTCTGGTTGTTGGTTGGCATCCCAGGCTTCTGTATCTTTTGCCATTCTTTGCAAAATATAAAACATTAATTGGAATACCCTCTCTTTTTATATACTCCCATATATCAAGCTCTGTCCAGCTTAAGAGTGGATGCACTCTTAAATGATCTCCTTCTTCAGCTTTGGTTTTATATTGATCCCAAATTTCAGGAGGTTGATTTTTATAATCCCATTTAAAGTCTTGTGTTCTTGGGCTGAATTGCCTTTCTTTTGCTCTTATTCCATGTTCATCCCTTCTTATCCCAACTATAATAGCCTTAAATTTGTATTTTTCAATAGCCATTTGTAATGTTTTTGTTTTAAGCTCTGTTGAACAAGCATGAGTGTCTCCTGGTTTACATATCACTCCTCTTTTTATTGCTTCTTCATTTCTTGCAACAATTAGGTTTAAACCCCAATTTTTAACCCATTCATCCCTAAATTTATACATCTCAGGAAATTTGTGGCCTGTATCAAGGTGCATGACAGGGAAGGGTGGTTTTCCATAAAATGCTTTACGCGCCAACCAAACTAAAGTGGTTGAATCTTTCCCTATAGACCATAATAAAGCCACTTTTTTGAATTTTTTGTATGCTTCTCTGATCATGTAAATACTTCTGCTCTCTAATTCATCTAAATGATCCATATAGCATCCTTAATATATTTTAATTATATATAATTAATATATAAATATTTCTATAGTGTGCTACCAAAATTCGGCAATAATATACTAAAAAAGAATCTCCTATTTGCAATTGTTTTTTATAATCTTTAAAGATAACCCAAACTTTTCAGTCTTTTTTTGACGTTTTCTTCATCTTTTTCAGAAAATGCTTCTCTTTTGTTATCCTCTTTCCCATCTTTTTCTATATTTGAAATTACTTGCCTTAATATGTATACAACATAAGAAGATACTGAATTAAACCCTGTTCCTTCCATTCTTTTTTTTATTTTATCAGCTAATACTTTTGGTATTGAAATCGTTGTTATGTTAGAGTCCAACATTTTTTTACCTCCTTAACGTTTAATTAAATATAATTGATATTTATATCTTTTTCTGTTTAATAGTCTATACTTTTAACTGCAGAACTTATTTTTATTTCTTCAGAATTATATGGCTTAGCATATTTCAATTTCTTTAAATTATAGTCCGATATTATTTCTTTTAATATTCTTCCATCCATATCTCTTGGAATTGGTATGTTGAGTAAATATAACAATGTTGGAGTTATATCCAATATATTCGCATTTCTTATTTTTTTATTTTTTATAATGTTCGGACCCTTTGCTATGAATATGCCATTCATTCTATGATCTGCTGACTTATAGGCAGAACCTTGTTTTGAAGGCATTATAGGCTCTTTTCCTATGCCTTCCTGAGCAATGTAACCTTCCTCCATTTCCACTATAAGATCAGGGGAATTTCCTTTGTATGGGCCCTTATAAATTTCTTCCCTTTTTGATATATTTTTTATTAATTTTTTTCCCGTAGTATTATCTTTTATCTTTTTTAGTTCATTTATTATTAAATCCCTTATCACATCATATTCTTTACCCTCATTTACTGTGCCATTAATCTGCCTTTTTTTTAAATTTATCATTATCCCCCTTCCAGAATGTGAAAAAAAATAAGCTTTTGTTCCAGACCAATCTATGTTGCTGTCATTCAGCTTTGAACTGTTTATATTAGAATTCAAAAATACCTTTAATTTGTATGGAATATTCCTTATTAACTTGTTTAATTTATACGAGTTTGACAGATAAATCAGATTCTCTTTTGTAATCCCTATTTTCTTTAGAAGAGATTTTTGTAGTTTTTTCTCTTTTTTTAATCTCAATAGATTTAGGTTTTTTAGATAATAATTTATATAAATTTCTTTGTATGTTGGACCGAATCCGTGATCTGATACAATCATAATCAAAGTGTTTTTATCTGTGAGTTTAATCAAATTGTTTATTACTAAATCAAGTTTTTTGTAGTAATTTAAAATTGCGTCTTTATACCTCTTTGATTCCTTTTTGTCATACATAGGGTGTTTTTCATCCATATGCCTCCAAAAAAAGTGTTGCAGTCTATCCAGGTCATCAAAAACCACCATAAAAAAGCCTGGTTTATATCTTTTTATCAAATAACAAGACGTTTCCTCTAATTTTTCTGTTACAATGTTTAAGTCTTTTATAAAATTATCATGATCTTCTCTATTTATGTAACTCCAATTTAATCCCTGCCTGTACCCTTTAATCTTTTCTAGTAATTCTTTTCTAAGATCCTTGGGATATGTAAAATCAGATTTTATAGAAATTGCCTCTGAACCGCAGACTATGAAACCATTTATTTTCTCTGGAGGATAGGTGAATGGCAAATTTAGTATTCCTGTTTTTATATTTTCTTTGTTAAGAATATTCCATAAACTTTCCGATTTTTTGTCTAATGATGTAACAATAGCCCTATCATAATTATTCCTGTTTAATTTGAAGAAGTCAAATATATTATGTTTACCGGGATTTTTTCCTGTTACTAAAGAAGTCCAAGCTGGCGGAGTTAGTGGAGGAATTGTACTTCTTAGATCTCCATGAACCCCCTCTTTCATTAGATTTTTTAATGTTGGTAATTCCCCTTTTTCAATCCATGGCTTAATAATGTCAAAAGTAGCTCCATCCAAACCTATTATTAAAACTTTGCTTATCATTTTTGATTGTGATTTAATAACTTAAAAAAGTTTATAATCTTATTTGTTCTTTAAGTGTATTAAATATGCCTTTATATTTATACTAATGGCGCACCGTCTATATCTTCTGGTATTTTTATATCACAGATTTTAAGTATTGTTGGTGCAATATCCATTATACTTGGATTTTTCTTGTTTATTTTAAAATTTGTGAATAATACTCCAGGAACATGGCTCCTGTCCATTAAATGATCCCCCCTCCATTCCCCATCATTATCTGATATTATCTCAGAGTCTAGAGCGCCTATTGCATTCTTCCATGACATCCTGTAACCCTGTGAGAATCCTAAAACGATATCTGGTGCTAAATTAGAATATTCTCCCTTATAGATCTCTTTTCCCTTGTACAATCTTGTAAACACTAATTTTTCATTATCTCTGAGATTCTTCAGTTTGTTCAAAATTTCATTTAATACTTCCTCATACTCTTCTTTTCTTACTATTCCCAAATCTTCCCTGTTTTTCATGTTTATATATAAGCTTGTGAATCCTACCGAGTAAGCTTTGGTATTCTCCCAGTCCACAAATTTGAAAAGAGAATCTTCTTTGTTTCCTTTTATTTTTATATAACCCTCTTTTGCCAACCATGAATTTATGTTAACTTGTCTTTGAAAGTTCCCAAATCCATGGTCTGAGAATATTATCAGCTTTGTATGGTCATCCATTTTTGAGAGGACTTCTCCAAGAAACTTATCTTTATCTGTGTAATATTCTTCTATCTCTCCTGGAATCTCAAAATTTTCTTCTTCCACGTTATTTCTCCAGAATAAATGTTTTAATCTGTCTCCTGAGTCAAATGCAAAAGCATAAACCCCCTCATTGAATCTATCAAATTCATAAAAAAACATTTTCTTTCTCTCATTTTCTATTTGTGATACCTGTTGAATGAATGTCTCCCTGCTTATCTTATGTTCTGTAACCGCTTTTGTATCTTCCGGCATCCCTAATGTATAAAATAATCCTATATTCTCTACAAGCTCTTTTCCATATTCCCTCGGATATGTAATGTCTATAAACTGGTTTTCTGGATCTATTTGTATAGAGCTCATATACATCTCAAATGGTTTTATAGATAGTAAATAAATATTAAATATTCCATGATAGTCTATGAATGGTAATATCCTGAATTTTACTTTTATAATTTCACTCCATTCCTTATTTTTTATGTGATAATCTTTTTTATCAATCTTAATTATAATCTCATCCTTCTTTATTTCTACATCCATAGGGGTCTTCTTGTCGATGATTTCATCCTTCTTTCTTATTAACGGTCCTGAGATATATGTTTTTATTGCATTATTTTCTATATTTACTCTGACTATCTTTTCTTTTCCTTCTTCATCTTTAATCTCTCTTTCTGTGTAAATTGAATAATTGTTTAGCATCCCTTTTGCATCTACAACCCCTAGACCAGATAACATGCGACCTTTAACTTTCTCTGGTGGAAATGTAACTGGCCACCTAATCACAGTTGTTGGAATATTGTTCTGTGTTAATATCCTCCAGAATGGCGTACCTCTCATTGCACAAATATATTCTGGTTTTATTATTCCCTCCTTTTCTAATGTAAGATTAAGTTTTGGTCGATTATTTTTCAAGTCTCTATCTATAAAATCAAAAATACCATATTTCCCGGGGTTAGTTCCTGTTGATGCTGCACTCCATGCTACTGGCGTTTCTGGCGGTATTGTTGTTTCTAATAAAGTGAATGTTTCCAATCTTTTGAAGTTTGGGAGTTTATCTTTTAGTTTATTGATTATTTTTGGATCTAATGCATCAATTCCTATAATAAGAACTTTGTTTTTCATTTAGTCTTTTTTCTCTTTTTTATTATCTCCACCTTTAAAAAATAATCTCTTTATAGGATTCCAGAAATGCTTTATTATAAAAGCACCAGTTGTAGATAAAGCAATAACTATCAATGGCCATAAAGTTCCTGCTATTGCACTTCCACTTCCTGGATTAACGTAAGCAGATACAGATTCACTTAGAAAAATAATCCCAAAACTGTAAATAAATAATATTGAATATATTCTCTTTATCATATTTTAATCCTCTTATTCTCTTATGTTTTATTCTTATTTATTATAAAGTAATTTTATAAACTTTTTGATAATTGATTTGATGAGATGAACCTATTTATAAATCTTAAGGTAAAAATAATAATGTTGTTAGTTATTGCATTAATAATCTCTTTTTTTTTGTATTCACTCATAATTAAATTTTATGTTGATCCTTATCTACAAAATGATTCTGATTTAGGAAGGGGGGAAAAAATTTTTGAGTTTTATAAAACCAAGAACAATGATAATCTTAATAAAATATATTATTTGGGGCATTCTTCTGTTAAAGAAGATATAGATGCTGGTTTGATAGATAAATTGAATAAATCATTTGATAATTATAATTTGGGTAATCCCGCATCAACCCCCTTGAGAGAAGTAGCAGAAGTTGATTATATAATTAATTCAAGGCCAAAAGCAGTAGTAGTTGGTGTGAGCTATATGAGCTTTAGTAATAACTGGTTATTCCCTTATGACCAATATGCACTTATTTCTAAATATATTAATCTGCAAGAAAATTATGAGTTAACTCAGATATATAATGAAACTTATCAGGAGTTTCTTGAAATGAGCAAATTGAAACTTTTTATGTACAAAAGAAAATTTATTTATCCTGCAACAGATAGCAAGATAAAATATTTAAGGTATAAATTTCTCGGAACTGAGAAGCCTTATTCATATAAAAAATATAATGAGGATTTTAAATCAGAAAGCATTTTGTTGCAATCTAATTTATCCCATAATCCCAAATTTTTAGAAATTCTGGGAGATAAAGAAAGTTTTCATGAATATTTTGTTTCTTCTGAAACAAATATAGAAAAATCTGCATTTGAATTTATAATTAAAAAGTTATCGGAAAATGAAATAAAAACAATCATAGTAAAAATTCCCTTAAATCCTAATCTATCAGAAAAAATATTAAATAAATCAAAAAATAACTTTGATATATTTCTAGATGGGATATCTAAGGAGTATGACACTCCTATATTAGACTATACTCTTAATTATAGCGATTTTTACTTTTATGATGGCCATCATCTTAATAATTACGGGAAAAGAATATTTTCAAAAGATTTGGGTTTAGAGATAATAAAAGTTATTAGCAGAGCTTAAAATGCTGTTTAACACAATACAATTTGTAATTTTTATGATTCTTGTAGTTTTAGCTATTGAATTATTCAGAAGAAATAAACTGCAATTAGTTATATTAACCCTTGCTAGTTATATATTTTATTATTTTGATAGTGGTCTTTTATTTGTTTTACTTTTATTCACGGCATCGCTGGATTTTTTCTGTGGAAAGAAAATATATGAATCCAAGTCAATAAGAAATAAGAAATTCTTTTTATTGATAAGCATAATTGGCAGTTTGGGAATACTTGCTTTTTTTAAATATGCAAATTTTACTATAGATATAGCAAATCATGTGGTGAGCATATTTGGAATTGCCCCTCCATTAAAACTTTTGAATATACTTCTCCCTGTAGGAATTTCATTTTATACATTCCAGTCTATGAGTTATACAATTGATATATATAGAGGGAATCTGAAACCTGCAGATTCATTCTTAAAATATATGCTTTTTATTGCTTTTTTCCCTCAATTAGTGGCCGGTCCTATTGTTAGAGCATCTAACTTTTTACCTCAACTCCATAATAAAAGAATATTAATTATTGGTAAGAATCTTAAAATGGGTTTAACCTACATTAGTTGGGGGATTGTTAAGAAATTAATCTGTGCAGACAATATTGCCCCTTTTGTTAACTCTATATTTACTGATCCTATTGGATTAAGTTCATTTCATATCTTAATAGGAGCCTTGGCTTTCGGGATACAAATTTATTGTGATTTCTCTGCATATACCAATATCGCTATTGGTTGTGCAAGAATCTTTGGATTTACTTTCTTAGAGAATTTTAATAAACCATATTTTGCTCGTAATCCTTCTGATTTTTGGAGAAGATGGCATATATCCCTCTCAACTTGGCTTAAGGATTACTTGTATATTCCCCTAGGTGGGAGTAAGAAAGGAAAGGTTAGAACTTATCTGAACTTAATGATAACTATGTTATTGGGGGGGTTATGGCATGGGGCTGCATGGAATTTTGTTGTGTGGGGATCTTATCAAGGAGGATTGTTGGCTGTACATAAGTTTTTTTCAGATAAGATAAACTTTAAAAACTTTTTCAGTAAATTTATCAGCGAGAGAAGTAGAAATATCTTCTCTATAATCATTGCACAGTATTTTGTATTTCTTGGTTGGTTAATCTTTAGAGTTCGCGATTCTAGTCATTTATTGTATTCCATCAAAAAGTTTATAATTGTAGACTCTTTTTCAAATATATCTGAAATAATATCTTTCTCCCTTCAGAATAAATTTATAATCTTTCTAATCTTATTGTTCATTTGTATCCATATTTTCTCTTATAAAATAAAAAAAGTTATTGAAAGAATTAACTCATTGAATCTGAAATACTGGTTTTTATACATAATCTTTATTATACTCCTATTATTAGTATTTACACCTAATTTAGATACAGCATTTATCTATTTTCAATTCTAAAAATATCAACGAAAGTTATATAAACTCTTTTTTAATCTATCATAAGATTGACATGAGGTGTAAAATAAGATGAGATGGTGGATTATTCTTATACTGGTTATCATCATATTAGCAATTCTAGCATTCATTTTTGGACAGAGTAATTCTGGACCTTTCGATTATGCTTTGTCATGATATGAGTTAATAAGATTCATATTATCTCTTTATTTTTTATTTCTTCATATAATGATCTCCCTACGACATAATTACCGTTTTTATTCCAGTGAGGATCAATTTTGAAATATATCATATCTTTGTTATATCTTACATATTCTCTTAAATAGGGCAATATATCAATCATTTCTATATTATTCCTTTCTCCAAAATCTGTTAAAATATTATTAGGTCTTGTCCAATTTAATAAATCATTATTTTTATCTTTTATATTATAGTTGTACACCTGATCTTTTGTTGGAATGATTAGTATAACAAATTTGATATCATTTTCATAGGCAATTTTCTTCATTTTAAGAAGTAAATCCAAGGTAGTTTCAATATCTCTTTCTACTCTTTCTGAATAATTTAAAGAGTATATTCCCGGTTCTGGTTTTCCATTTTTCAGTGTAATTAATATATTCCTGAAAGTATTTTTGAATAATACATAAAGGTGGGAGTGGAAAGACAAGAAAACATTTATTCTGTATGCCTTTTCTTTTATACCATTCTCAGGACCATTTTCAATATTTCTCAATCTGTTTTTAGAGTCAATGTATGTCTCTTTTGATATTATTCTGTTTATGTCTCCTTCACTGTCAAGTTCCCAGATATTTCTTTTATAATCGTTGAAGTCATCTCCAATAAAAAATCCAACCATTATCATATCGGGATTTAAAGATATCCCCTCATTTTTAATAAAAAGATATTCTGTATCTGGACTTCTTCCTGACTTGAAACCTGCATTAATTACAGAATATCTTTTATTTCCACCTTTGTTAAGGTATTTTTCTAATATTTTTATGTAAGTCTCATCTATTTCCACCCCAAAACCATATGTGGTTGAATCACCAACCATCAATATTCTGTAAATATCTCCGGGTTTTTCTATAGTAAATTCATAATCCCTATATCCTAATGAGTTGGTACTTATTGAAACATTAAATTCATCTGTAACACTTATATGTTGCGTTTTGGTAAGTGGCTTTAGTTCCCAAGGAAAGTAATAACTTTCATTAAAAATTTGTGTTGAAGATTCTATTATATCATGCTTAAATACTAGTTGAGGATAAAACAACCTTAGTGAGGCTTCGAATAAAATAAGAATTATTACAATACAAAATAAAGGTATTAAAATCTTTTTGATAGAATTGTTTCCTCTTTTTTTAATCATTTGCATATTTCTCACTATTCCATTTGTCTTTAGGATTATCATCTCTTCTTATCAAAAATTTGTCAATCACTAAATAATCAATACCAGTCCCCATCATACATTTATAAGCATCATAAGGAGTACAAACTATTGGCTCACCCCTTATATTGAATGAAGTATTAATTAAGATAGGTATTCTGGACAGTTTACCAAACTGTTTTATTAGATCATAATAAAGATGGTTCTGGCTTCTTCTTATTGTTTGCAATCTTCCACTTCCATCAACATGGGTTACAGCAGATATTTCTTTCTGCCATTGTTTTTTAATTGGGTATACCATTAACATAAAATCTGCTGGTTCTGGAATTGGTATGTCACAATCAAAATATTTTAATGCATCATCTTCACAAACCACTGGGGCGAATGGCCTGAATTTCTCTCTGTGCTTAACTTTTATGTTCAGAATCTCTTTCATTTTTTTATTACATGGATTGGACAGAATGCTTCTTGCTCCCAATGCTCTAGGCCCCCATTCCATTCTTCCTTGAAACCATCCAACGACGTTATCTTTGTAGATTAATCTTGCTGTTTTTTCTAATAATTCTTTTTCACTTTTAATCTCGGTATATTTTATCTTGTTCTTATCTAAAAAATTTCTTACTTCTTCTGTTGAATATCCCGGACCTAAGTAAGCATCTTTTAAAATAAAGTTTCTTTTATTTCCTAAGATAGAATGATAAATATACGAAGCTGTTCCTATACTTGTCCCCCCATCTCCTGGATCTGGCTGGATCCAAATTCTTTTGAAGCGAGTATTCCTTAATATTCTGCCGTTATATACACTATTTAATGCAACACCCCCTGATAAGATAAGATTATCACACTTTGTAATTTTATGCACATAATTTAAGATTTTTGTAATGATATCCTCGGTTAATAGCTGTAATGCCGCCGCTATATCTTTATGCCTTTTTGTTATTTCCTCATCAGGTTTTCTTATTGGACCATCCAATAATTTACACAATTCTCTTGAAGGCATCTTATCCGCATAATGATAGATGAAATAATTCATATTATTCTTGTAGCTTCCATCCTCTTTTAAATCAATAATCTTCTTCAATTTTTTGTAATATTTGTTTGTACTCTTGTTCATATCTCCATAAGAGCTCAAGCCCATTACTTTATATTCAGAATTATTAACGCTAAAACCAAGATAGGAGGTTATAGTGGAATAAATTAGACCTATTGAATTTGGGAATTTAATTTCTTTCATTAAGTTAATATCATTTTCATTTCCAATCCCACAAGTAGTGGTTGTCCATTCTCCCACACCATCTATTGTCAATATTGCAGCTTTTTCAAAAGGACTTATTAAAAAAGAACCTGCAGCATGGCTTAAATGATGTTCAATAAAAAGTATATCTTTTTTGTATTTCAGCTCTTTTCTTATCGTTCTTATTATCCTTAATTTTTCATTTATCCAAGAAGGCATGGAATTTAAGAAAGTTTTAAAACTAAGAGGAAACATTTGTAGGTGTTGTGATAAAATTCTTTCAAATTTCAAAAACGGTTTTTCATAGAAACCAATATGATCTATATCCTTAATAGTTATATTCTGACTTTTAAGGCAATAAATAATGGCATTAATTGGGAAGGATGTATCATGCTTTTTTCTACTGAATCTTTCTTCCTGAGCAGCTGCAACTATCTCCCCATCTTTTAGTAAAGCTGCAGATGAATCGTGATAATAACAGCCTATTCCTAAAATATACATTTTAAAATTGCTTATAGTATTCCTCCCTTTTATTCTTTTTTAAGTTTAAATCTGTCCAATAACTCTCTTTTTTTGGTTCTTTGATATGTAAAAATTTTTTCTTAACTATTTTGGCAATCATGGAGGTTAAACCTACACCAATTAGATAGATAAGAGATAATAGTATAGTATTTACTATTATACTAATGTTCTCACCGAAGTCTTTTAATCCTTCTCTAAATTCTTTAAAAAAGTGTTTTATTCTCCTCATCTTAATAATCTTTTAAATGATACCCCAATCATTGATATTATTAATGTTATTCCCATTATATGAATGTATGTCCAGCTTTCTGGAACTTTTTCAAAAAGTATTAATACAAGATATAATATTGTTGTGAAGAGGAAATACCCAAAAATATAACCTATCTTATTATTTAACCTTTGTTCACCTTTTTTCATCATCTTATCTCGCTTTAATCTTCTTATTGTGATTAATAATTTTTTCTATAATATTTATTTTATTGCATATACTAAATAATTTATTGTAAACCTTCTGTCAAAAAATATTTTGTCTAATTGCTTTATGATTAAGTTTATAAAAATAATCATAGGTTTTGAAACTACCGGAAATTTTTCATCTATTGCGAAAATAAAAAATTGAAATATTGTTAACAATGCACCACCGTTCGGTTTTACTTCAACATATTTAAACTTTTTAAATAATTCTTTTAATCCATATTCTGTAAATCTAAAATAATCGTGAGGTTCGCCATGAAGAACCTGAGCCATATGAGTTGTTAAAATACAAATTCCATCTTTTTTTAATATTCTATGTATCTCATCAACCATCTTTTTTGGATCCTTTATATGTTCTAAAACTTGACTGCTGAAAATTGAGTCAATTGAATTAGATTTTAATTGTATGTCTAAAGCATCTCCTATTATATCTGGCTTTTTGGCTCCAGGATATTGAAAATTGTCCATTCTTATATACTTATCCACATTCTTGAAGAATGGCTTGTATGGAGATAATCCTGCCCCGATGTCGAGAAGATTTCCTTTTGCATATTTTGCATATTTCTGGATGTCTTCTGACAGTGTTGAGAAATGAAGGTAAATACTGCTTGTTATTTTTGGATTTCTATAATCCCCTGCAGTTCTTATTACCGAGTTCCATTCATTAATCATAAAATCTGTATTTTAGTAAAATATATAAAGCTTTTATCCCATCCTTCCATGTTATTTTTTTTCCTTCTTCAAAAGACCTACAATTATAAGTTATTGGAACTTCTTTTATTCTGTTTCCACTTTTCAACAATTTCGCAGTAACTTCCGGCTCAAAATCAAACCTATCAGAATTAATCTTAATATTTTTTATTATATCTGATCTTATAAGCTTATAACATGTTTCCATATCTGTTATTCTTTTGAAATATAGCATTGTTGTTATTATCGACAGTATCTTGTTCCCCAGATAATGTGCTGGAACATTAAATCCTTTTATTTCTCCCATTAATCTTGATCCGTATATTATATCATAATCTTTAATATGTGGCAGTAGCTTGTTGTATTCTTCTGGGTTGTATTCGAGATCTCCGTCTTGTATTATTATGTAGTCACCACTTACTTTTTTTAGTGCTGTTTTTATTGCCCCCCCCTTTCCCTTATTTTTCTTGTGTCCTATTTTTATCACGTTTTTTTCTTTTATACCTCTAATTATCTTAAGTGAATCGTCTTTAGAATAATCATCAACTATTATTATCTCTTTTTCTATATTGCCTATATCAACATTCTTAACTTTGTTGTATATTTCCAGAAGAGTCTTTTCTTCATTATAAATCGGCATTATTATTGAAATCTTCATTTTCATAGTCTCTTTTTAGGATAATAAATAAGAGAATGACTGATAATATGCTTATTAATATTTCCATATATAAGATTATGTGTGCAATTATATCCATTATTTTGTGGAACGGATTTTTTGCTTCATATTTTAATATTATCTCCTCTTTTGGTTTATAATTAACTGGATAAAAGAAGAAATTGTGAGTGCTTTGAACTGCTTCTATAATTCCAGGAATTAAAGGAAATTCTGTTTCATAAACATTTATGTATGGTTTATTCCCATCATAAATTGTGTCTCTTAAATTTGAGATTTCTTTAAATTTTGTAACAATGTTTTCAGTTGATTGATTTAATTCTGGCTGTTTTGATATTGTTCCCCATCCGCAATCATCACTTGCGCATTCTATAAAGTATGTTTTTATCTTATTATCTTCGTTTTGGTTTAGTTGAGGTAGTAATTGAAGCAAGTAATTTGTTTCTAAATAATTTCTGTCATTAAAAATGAAAGATACTCTGCCGTTATAAATCCTTGAGTCTACTATTACCAATGAATCTTCCTCTATATTCTTCTGTTTGTATTCTATTGTTTCTTGAATCACATTTTTTCCCAGTGATCTAGTATATTTGTATAACGTTGTTACTGAAAATATCAAAAAAATTATGATCAAGACTAATATAATATATTTCGAATTTTTTTTAGCGAAATTTGATATCCTGTTTATAAATATTGATGAAAAAATGCAAAATATCGGTATGGCAAAAACAAAATGTTTTTCTAACAATGATGTTCCGGATAGGAATAGGAATGGAATTAAAAATAACATTAGTAGATAAATTGTCCAAAAAGAATCTTTCTTTATAGAGATTATTACCCCTAAAATAAATAAGATCATCAATATTACTTCATATTCCCAATAAAATTTTAGACCTTTTATTATTCCTGGGATTCCATTTTCTTGGTTTATCAATAAAACTTTCAGGCTGAATGGTTGTATTGTGTTAGATATTGATTGATAAATCCCCTTGTTTTCACCAGATAAAAATCTTGAGAATTGTAAGTCTGTTAATCCTTTTTCTTTATATAAAACATAATTGAATGTTAGTATTGGAAGAATAATTATAAACATTATCAAAGAGAAAATCACTAAAGATTTTATGTTTTTCTTAGAGAATATTCTTTCCTTATTCTTTAGTTTAGGATAAAGTAATATTGTTAAGATATAACCTGGGATGAATAAGGCTGCTATGTTTTTTACTAATATCCCTATGCCTAATAAAATTGTAGCAGTTATATAATACTTTAGTTTGTCTTCTTTTAAATATTTAACCAAAAAATAAGAACTTAATAATATAAAGAATGTCATCGCTACATCCATTTCAGTCAATGTCATTAATATATGGTATGCTGAGAAAGTTAATAATATTGAAGAAATTAAGGCAACTTTTCCATCAAACATTTCTTTTGTCAAAAAGTATAAAGCCAATACTGAAAGAGATCCAAATATTATAGATAATAATCTGCTACTAACTAAAGTCATCCCAAATATCTTATAACTTAAATCGGTTAAATACATCCATATGGGATTTTCATGCATTTCTTGGAGTAATCCAGAATTAATTATTCCCAATGAATGTACGCCATAAACCATTTCATCAGGACTTCCCCCAATCATAAATGAGACTATTAACCTAAGAGTTATTCCCATAATAATGAGAAGAACTAAATATCTTGCATTATTCCTACTAAAAATAAAATCTAACATACGACTCAATGTATCTTTTTTCATCTTAGCTTGTGGTGTATTTTTGTCGATTCTGGTAGTGAATCATAAATATTTATTATAAATTTTAGTCTAGAGTTTATTAATCTTAACCTAATTAAAGATAATAACATCTCCGGAATTGCTTTTTTAAGCTTTAACTTAGAGCCAAGACTATCTTCCCATTTGGTTGGAAACTCTTTTGTTATATAACCCTCTTTTTTTATCCTTAGAAGCAAATCCACATCAAATGCCCATCTTGTTATATCAAGTTTTTGAGTTATCCCTTTTACGACATTATTTTTGAACAATTTTGCACCGCATTGAGTATCTTTTATATCTAAATCAAATAACAGGTTGACTAATAAATTGAATGTTCGTGAGGCTATTATTCTTGTAAATTTCTGCTTAGGTTTTACTATTGCACCTTTAATGTATCTTGAAGCTATTATACAGTCACATTTTCCCATATTTTTTATTAAATCTTCAAAATCTCTTGGTCTTGTTGACATATCCGCGTCTACAAAACCAATTAAATCCCCTTTAGCAATTTTGAAACCCTCTTTTATTGCTGCACCTTTTCCTACTGCCTCCTTTATTACCTTGTATCTTATGTGAGAGTATTTCTTAGAAAGCCCTTTTACTATATCTTCTGTTTTGTCCTTACATCCATTTGGGATTATAATCAACTCATAATCATAGCCTCTAAAATAATTAATGTATAACTCTACTGTTTCTTTTATTCTACTTTCTTCGTTGTATGCAGGGATTATTATTGATAATTTAACCATTTTCTGAGTTCAGTAATGTTAGTGAAAACATTACTATAAATAACATTAACATATAAACTGTTAAAACATTTATTACTTGAATTATGCTTGAATGGAATATGATTATAAGCATTATTTGTATTATATTGAATAATATAAGAAGATATAAAAATCTCTTTTTATTTGTAGATAATTTGTAAAATGTTATAATATAAATCAAAGAGAATAAACCCATTATTATTGAGAAGGGTCCAACATATGGAATTATCTCTAAAAATTTCTGTCCAAATAAGATATTTACAATTGGTCCAGGAAATAAATAAAATATTATAATCGCTGGGATTATTATTACTAAACTAATAAGCAAGGATTTAATCAGTAAATGCCTGTGCTTTTCTCTTTTATTGTGAAGTTCAGAGACTTTTGGAAACATTACCTGGCTTATAGATAAAGTTGCAAAGAATAATATTTTCCCAAGCAAACCTGCTGCAGTATAATAGCCCGCTTCTACTGCATTGAAAAAATGTTTCACTAAAATCAGATCAATGCTATACATTAATGTTAAGCTTATTAATGCAATTAACACTGGAAATGAAAATTTATAAACCTCTTTAGTATCAAACTCTTTTTTCTTTTTCTTGATTATATCCCTTAATGGATAAAAACCAACAAAGAAGGGGATAATATATGATAAGACTATAGAAATTATCGCGCCATAAACTCCAAAACCTAGCAATACCAATAGAATGCCTCCAAATAGTTTTATTGTCCCTTCTATTATTAGGTTTAAGCTTAATCCTTTAAATCTTTGTAAACCTTGCAATGAACCCCTGTTTATTGGGAGTATCATCAGAAAAATTATGCAAGGGGATATAATTAGTAATGGAGTTAATTTGATGTGTAAGAATCTTGATAACGGAGGCGTTATTAAAATAAATATAATTGTAGAGATTATCCCGTAAATTATTAATTTTTTTACTGATTTATTTATTAAGTAACTTATCTTTGAATATTCCCTTTTTGCATTAAAATTGGACACGAATTTTGCTATTCCTATTTGTAATGTATTTAAACCTATACTCATTATATAAATTATAGAAAGAATAACCCCTAAAACACTATAATCAGCCGGCCCTAGAATTCTTCCCATATAAAAATGAAAAATAAAACCAAAAACTCCAGAGCTAATTGCGCCTACAAATAAAATTATATTATCTCTTAAAAATCTGCTATTCTTATAGTATGATAACCATTTCTTTATCAATTATACCACCCAGATCAACAAACAAAATATCACTTCAAGAACTATGAAAAATGTTGTAATCTGTCTTTCTGTATATTTCCCTTTTCTTGTTAATAGATGAATTAGTGAATAAATCTTGTTTTCATGATAAGATTTTATCTTGCCCTTATAATAATAACCATAGCTTTTTGCCTTAAATCTACTTCTCCACTTTAATATAAATTCAATAAAAAAAGGTATTGAAGCAATTATTGCTGCTCTTTCTATATTTCCTAAAATTGCTATCACTGCAATAGAGCCACCCAATAAGTAAGTTAAGGAGTCACCAGGTAAGATTTTGGCTGGATATTTATTAAATGTGTAGAAGGCCATTAGTGATGCAAATATTAACAGTGCAAATAATGTTGCTGTTTCACTGCCATTTACATAAGCATATAAACCTAATGTTCCAGTGTAAATTATTCCCATCCCTGTTTCTAATCCATTAATTCCTGCTAACATATTTACCATGTTTGCTGCACCTATAACACCTATTGGAATTAGAATTAATGGATAAAATAAACCAAGTTCGGTTCTTCCGATAAGAGGCAACCACATAGCAGATGCGCCAGCGTTTACCACCATCAATGGTATTGCTGCTGCCAGTGTAAGTACTGGTTTCTGCCATTGTTTTAAACCAGAAGATTCGTCTTTAGTTTTTATCAATAAATCGTCTATAAAACCAACAAAGGTAATCATAATTATCGTCGTCAATCCTGCAAACAAATATATTATTGAATTATTATAATGAAAATAAAATGTTTGAAAAAATACATATGTCATAATTCCTATGAATAAACCCGCCATTACTGCCATTCCTCCAGAAATCGGAACTAAAGGTGTATTTTTCTTGTTTTGATCCTTAACGGTCAAGTTTATCTTTCTTAAATACCTTATAAGCCATGGCGTTAGATATAAAACTACTAGGAATGATACTATCGCGGATATGAATGGCAATATTGTCATGGAGTTGATTAAAGGAGTGTTTATAAAAACGTTTCGAAAAGATTATAGGAGTTTAATCATCTTATATCAAATTTTTCACATTTTATTATCCCTTTTTGATGAAGCTTATATTCTAATAAAGATTTTAATATGTTCAAGCCATATACAATCACGTTAACATGAGATTTCTCTTTCCCATAATATGTTGGTATGGGACATTCTCTTATCTTAAGATTCTTTATCTTTAACTGTATCAGAATTTCCGAATCAAAATGAAAATCATCAGAGCATTTATTAAATGGTATCTGCTTCAAAGCATGGCAGTTATATATCCTATATCCTGAGTGATACTCCGAGAGATTCATACCCAAAAATTTATTTTCTATATATGTAAGAGCAACATTTCCCATATATTTATATAAAGGCATGCCCCCCCTTAAAGGGTTCCCTTTCATTCTTGAGCCAAATACCAATGCTATGTCCTGTTCATCTTCAAAAGGTTTTAGCAGTCTGGGAATCATTTCCGGAGCGTACTGGGCATCTCCATGAAGCATAACAATGATATCAAACCCTTTGTTTATGGCATACTGATAAGCAAATTTTTGGTTTCCCCCATAGCCTTTATTCATTTCATTTTTGTATATTTGAAGATTTTGTATATTAGACAATTCCTTGTATCCAATACCTATCAAATATGTGTTATCCTGACTTGCATCATCTATAATGAATATTTCTCTGACATTATTCTTTATTTCATTTGGGATTCTATCTAAAAGTATTGGAAGAGTTCTGGATGCGTTGTAAGTAGGTATAAATATGGCTATCTTAAATTCATTTCTCATTTTTGTTCTTAGAATAGAAAAGAATTTAAATGTATTTTCTGATAAATGATTGTAAACTTATTATTATAAAAATGAAAAAAATAGATCCAGATATTTTTTATTTCATGTTATTATTATTAATCGTATTAATTCTCAAATACCCTGTTATGAGTCTGCCTTATTACTGGGATGATATGAATTATGTGATTTCTACTGTTGATTATATTTATCATAATGCTTTTACACCTTTTTTGTGGGAGTATAGCTTCGGACATCCTCCATTTTTCTTTTTATTCGTTGGAGCTTTATTCAAGATTTTTGGTAATTCAAACTTAATTGCGCATTTTTCTGTTGCGTTCTTCTCTTTTTTAACGTTATTTTTCACGTACTTAATCGGGAAAACATTGTCTGATAGAAAAGTGGGAATGATGGCTTCTTTGATGTTATTCTTTGCTCCAATATTCTTTTCTTACTCTGGTTTGTTTCTTTTAGATATCCCTTTAACCGCCCTCACGACCATGACCATATACTTTGCGATAAAATCAAAGCCTTTTCTTTATTTCCTATTTGCTTCTTTGACAATTCTTACCAAAATACCTGGAGTGATAGTTGTCGGTGGGGTTATATTATCTAAGATGATTAAAGAGAAGAGAATTAATAAGAATGTAATCATATATGCCTTACCTATTTTAACTTTTATCTTCCTGTTATTCTTAAATGAATTGCATTATGGGAAATTTCTTTATCCTGCAGGCGTTTCAATGTTGAATCTTAATATAGTCAAGAATGCCTTTAATCTGCTAATAATCTTGAAAACAATCCTCTTTGATCAGTATAGATGGATACTAACCTCAATTTTTATCTTATCTGTTATAAATCTAAAATTTATAAAGAACAAAAAAAAGACTTATTTTATACCTCATTTGTCTTTAACTGTTATCTTGTTTCTCTTTTTATATAACCTCCCCCTACTTACCAATTATTTAATTGATTATTTTCCCAATATTGAATATTACTTTTATTTAGTCAGATCGTTTAGTCTATTGTTCTCCATTCTGTTCTTATTTATTTTATTATTCTATAAAAACATTGTTCCTGTGATTGCAATGATAAAGGCTCCAGAACTAACTTTCACATCATTATTGATGATATTATTCTATATTTTTATAATCCCTTTTTCCCCCCGTTATATATTACCCATATTCCCCATATTATTCCTATTCTTTTCTTCTTCTTTAGTCAGCCTTTTTAAGAGGTATAGTTATTTGGCATTAGTTGCCATGATAATTATATTCTCAATTAATCTTTCAGGAGATAGGTCGACTGTTGGTTTTACTTTGGAGACTAATATGGAATATGTTGATGCTATAAAAACTCAAATTTCAGGAGCGGAGTATATAGAGGAAAATTTCCCTAATTCTACTGTTTTGGCATCTTTTCCTTTATCTTCTGAGTTAAAGTATCCTTATAGTGGTTATGTTAAAAAACCAATTAATGTTGTCACTTATCCTCATTTTTTGGGTTTGACTGGTCATGAAAAGAATTATACTATCTTTCTGCATCCACAATTTAATCAAAATCAGACTATTGACCTTAATTCAATCGACTTTTATTATTATACCCCCCAAGAGTTTTCATCTGTAATCCCAGATATAGCCAAAAAATTGAATTTAACCTTAATTAAGAGATTTGAATCAAATAATAAATCGGTGGAGATTTATAGAGTAAATAAAAATATAAAATATCCTATCTATTCTTTTGACAATTTTTAATCTCTTCCGTGACTATCTCTGCATCTCCTCTGCTCATCCTAGGGGATAGTGGTAGGGATAATATCATTTCATAACATTCCTCCGCATTTTTACATATCCCCTTCTTGTAACCAAGATCCTGATAATATTTAAAATAATAAGTTGGAATATAATGCACATGACAACCTATACCTTTTTTGTTTAACTCTATAAAAAGTTTATCTCTGTTAATACCAAATTCTTTTTCTTTAACTTTGATTATATAATGACCCCAACTGGATTTTGCATAACTCTTTTCTATCGGTAACTCCAAACCCCTGACGTCTTTTAGCAATTCATTATAATAATAGGCTAATTCTCTTCTTTTCTTATTGAAATCCTCTATTTTCTTGAGTTGGGATATTCCCACAGCACACTGAAATTCCCCTAATCTATAATTGTATCCACTGCCTATACATTCCCTATACCAAGGACTTTCCTTTATTGCATCACTGTCATATTCATGCCTATCTGGATAAATTATCCCATGATTTCT
>Ga0209541_10004277_pt1 | contig 25476 bp, 34 predicted proteins | sample RifCSPlowO2_01_FD_184027 | JGI IMG/M metagenome (GOLD analysis project Ga0209541, IMG submission 184027) | Groundwater microbial communities from Rifle, Colorado - Rifle CSP2_plank lowO2_0.1 (SPAdes) (version 2) | ecosystem: Environmental > Aquatic > Deep subsurface > Groundwater | place... | reverse complement strand
TATCCGTTCCGGCATATCCTGCAAGCAAACTTAGGCGGTAATCATAGTTGAAGACAATTCCTATGAAAACCCCAATGACGGCCGCAACAATGACTGTAATCAGGTAGTAAGCCCATATTATCCTTCTCCTCAATGAAAGTGCCTTAAGCAGTCCAACAATTCCGCGTGTTAATCCTCCGACTCCTCCGAGGACTGCGGGAAGAATTAATTCCTTGAGCAATATAGGGTCTGCCATGAATGTTATTAACAGCGAATTATCAATTAATCACCTTTCATGATGTATACGGTGCAGAATATATAAATCTAACTAAAGGCTGTTTTGAGGTCATCTCAGCCTTTTAGGAATTAATCTTCTGTTGTCTTTAAAGACTCTTCTGGCAGCTTTCTTCATGCTGGCATTTTCAAGAGCATCAATCAGAAGCATTACATCATCTCCTTCGTCAGTTCTTGAGCGATAAACCTTAGTCTTCCTGCCTTCATGAAGGGCTAAAGCTCTGGCATAAGCAGTTTCCTGCCTTTTACCCCAGTCATGATAAGTTGATGCCATGGTGCAGAATACTTCATAATCAGTTGTTTTCCTTCTCTCCAGCCCCAATGATTCTCTTAGCTGTTTTGCAGCGTCTTCATATTTTTCCATATCAAGAAATGCGAGAGCTAAGTCATACCTTAAGTCTCCGTCATTTTCATTAATTTCGGGCCTATAAAGGATTGCTAATACTTCCAAAGCTCCTCTTTCTGCTTTTCTTTCTCTATGGAGTTCCATCCATTCGTTAGGATCTCTGCCTTGAGCAATCCATTCTTCAATGCCCGGCGGTTCTTCCTGCAAGGGGCAGGCTCTTCCGTCATAATCCTTGCTGTTTGTCATGATATTACTATTATCCCTCCCTTTTTAAATCTTTCTTTTGTTATATTTTATTAGTAGTGACACTAACTACCATATAACCAGTAAATGTTTATTAATAAGTTTATTCTGCTTTCTGAATGAATCCGGACATTCTCCAGCACATTATTCTAGGCATAATTCAGGGAATAACTGAATGGCTTCCCCTTAGCTCTGAAGGAATGATAGTCATTGTAAAGACAAATTTTTTCCCCGATGCAAGCTCTCTGGCAGATTTAATAAAAACAGCACTCTTTCTCCATTTAGGCACCTTCTTTGCTGCTCTTCTTTATTTCAGGAAGGATGTTTCACAGTTAATCAGGACTATTTTTAGCTACAAAAAGTCAGAGGACAGCTCAAGGAAACTTCTCAGCTTCATCATTGCTTCAGCAATAATAAGCGGCATTATAGGATATGTCATTTTAACATTTATTTCAGGCGCAGAAGAAAAAATTGCAGTTACGGGAAAGGCAATAACTCTCTTTGTAGGTTTTTTACTGCTGGGAACAGCCTCAATACAATTAAGGGCGAGAAGTATAGGATGCAAGGATTCATCAAAGCTAAGCAGGATTGATTCTCTGCTGCTGGGAATAGGACAGGGACTGTCAGCCCTGCCGGGAATTTCAAGATCGGGCATAACAGCTTCTCTTCTTCTCCTGAGGAATTTTGACAAGAAAGAAGCACTAAGGATAAGTTTTCTGATGAGCCTTCCAATAGTCTTTGCAGGAAATATCCTTCTCAATTTCAGCGCATTTTCATCAATAAACTTTGCTTCTATTCTTGGATTAACAGCTTCCTTTGTCTTCGGTCTTGCAACAATTCACGGAATGATGAAACTCGCAGAAAAAATTAATTTCGGATGGTTCGTCCTTGTAATTGCGCTTCTTATGATAATATCCGGGCTGTTTTTGTAGCATGGCATCTAAAAAAACTGAAATAGGTATAGACAGGCGGGAAGCAAATGGCATTGAGCTGATGATTCACTCATGCCTTAGGAAGAGGCTTAATGAAATGCCAGAAGAAGACTGCAGATTCATGAATGAGATGGCTGTGCTTATGAGATTATGCTTTAAGTTATATAGGAACTCTCCTAGATGAGGATTCATTATATCGCGTAGAAGACTATGTAAAGCTTGAAGATAATTTCAGAACAATGGGAATTAAGAAATGATTTAATAATTGTTAAGAAGATTATAGCAATAACGGACCAATATAATTCATAAAAGTTAGCTTAAACCAATTAATAATGCTTAATATGTCAGAATCTTTAGATTCTGAGCATGCTCAAAAACTAAGACAAGTTTTTGACAAAGCAGTTTAAGTTGCATGCATTTATCTGACAATAGTTTATTTCCAATAGCTCATTTTATAATATTTATATATTCTATTATTAATGCTCTATTCAAAATTCTTCCCTAATTTGCACTAATTAAATACTCAAAAAACAGGCGTCAAAAGTCAGACAGGAGGGCCGAACCTTAACATTATTTTTGGATTGCATTTGATCATCTCTCTTTCCATGGCTGCTTCCACCCCTATATTAAGAATATCATTTACTACTCTTTCCAACCCCCTCATATCACATTCAAAGTCATCTGGGGAAGTTATAACTCTTGGTTCAGTTCCATTTCCTCCGGCTCTTATTCTGATAAATCCTCCCATTCTCTCCTCACTAATAACTATTATAGGAATTAGAGTTTCCTTACCCTCAGTGGGTTTTCCTCCGTTCTGAAGAATATACCCGTCAACTCCCTTCCCCATCTGGGAATAAGCGTCCCCATATTTTTTCTTAAGATTTTTGGGAATACTCCTAATGCATGCGGTGATTTCAGAATTATCAAAGCTGAAAGGCAAAGAAACAACCTGCAACATCTGCCCGGGAGTACATGGATTTTGAGCATTATAATTTAAATCTACTGCAGCAGCATACCTGTCTGCCACTCTTGAGAACGTGCTGTCAATACTACTAAAAGGCAAAGGAAGCGGAGACGGAGGAATCCCAAATCCTCTTCCAACTAATACATCCCTGCTTTTAGCACTCTCTCCTGCTTTCCACGGCGAGTCGTCTCTCATCTGCCTCACGAGCTTCTCTACCTCTCCGCCGATAATGTCCTTGTCAAGCCACTTGTACAATTCTCTCGCATCAAAATATATTTCCATATTCTTTCTCAGAATAAGCTTCTGAGGTGCTGTCACCTCAAATATTTCATTATTCTACAATTTATAAAAGTATCCCCGCACCCTAATGTAGAAAAATCATTGAGTTTGAGAAGGTTTTAGTCTAGTAGCTTATTGCTGGACTTTTTTCCCCTCTTATTTGAGGTATTATTATATTTGCACTATCACTTTCTTCATCAGTTGCAACATTGATTTTTATTGTTGCCATATTCCTAAAATTAATTACGTCTGCTTTGAATTCCTTAATCTTGCTTATTTCTTCAATTTTTGTCAGCAATTGCTTTAAAACTTTTGATGCCTCAAATATCTGAAAAGCTACTAAATTTTCATTTTTATCGAAATCAAAAACAAAATTTCCAAGTTCTACCCCCCCTTTTGATCTAGCTCCTTCTAAATAAACAAATAAATCATCATTTTCTTTATTATAACTAAACTTAAAATTTTCCATTTTTATCTTCTGTTTAAAATCTTTTGCCAATCTCTATTAATTGTAATAATTGTTACTATATCTGGGTCTGCTTCCCTAATTATAGCTTGAATTTCGGAATGATCTGTAAAAATTATATCTTCTTTAGAATACTTGCTTAACCTCTTTTTGAATTCTTCAAGATTCATGAATTATAATCAACTTAGTTATTATTAAGTATTTCTAAGAGTTTTATCCCCGCACCCGGGTTCGAACCGGGGATCTCTCGGGTTCTGCAAAAGCTGTTACAGCATCGTGCCTTCATGCTTTATGGAACATGAACATCCGGCTAATCACACTTCATCCAATAACCAGATTTTTGCTGGTCTGTCCGTGCTAGTTCTCAACATCTCATACTCAACACTCCAAATGAATGGAGCGCGAGGCGTTTACTACAGCCGAGCGCTCTACCGCTGAGCTATGCGGGGATATTTAACTAGTTAGATTTCAGAGTTTTAAAGGTTTCTCTTTTGAGTTATTACTTACTTTTGTAAAGTAAATCCGCCATAAAATTCATAGGATTATCTGATTGCAGTTTTGCTGTCTGCAAAACTGATAATAAATTAGCTGTTATTGTTTGTTATTTCCAAAATCGTTTATTAATTGTTGATTAATGATTAATTGGTCTAAGTATGGGTCGAACTTCTTTCTTCTTTCTATTTCTTGCTCTAATTTTTCAAGTATGGCTTTATGCTTCTTTTCCATTTCATCGAACTCTATCTCTAAATCATGCTTTTTTTGTTCTGGTAATTCATCGACTTTTAGGACTTGGTTCTTGATCATTTCCTTAACAGATATCAGCTTTAGCTAATATAAATATCTCACTCTCTCACTTCCATGTTTATCTTATTGTTCTCTTCGCCGTATTCTCTTATCCTGTTTTCAGGATCAATCACGAAAGTTACACTCTTTGTGTTTCTTGTTTTAAGCTTTATGTTCTGCGCTGAAAGAGTCCTTCCTCCCCCATATTCCATGCCTCCAAGCTCAAAGTCCTGTATTTTTTCATCTCCGCTTCCATCATCTCCCAAAATCCTTAATGTTACATTTCCGGAATCAATAATGCCCTGGTTTTTTATTGTCACGTTGAAGTCCAGGTAAATTCCGTGTTTGACTGCGCTTACTTCTGCAAAATATAAATCGGGAAGAGCTTCATAAGAATAAAGCTCATTAAGCTTGTTAATTATGTCTCCTGTTATGTCTTGGTTACAGTAGCTTGTATTGTACATTATGCTGTGCCTGTTGCCTGAGTGGGAAAAGCCGAAAACATGAAGCAGCTCGTGAAGCTCAACATTATAAGAGCAGGAATCCCTGTAAAGAATAACTTTCCCTCCTATGATAACGGTGAATATTGTGCTGTTAAGAACAAACTTTGGCCCTCCTTCCCCCGCAACATAAACATCTTCAGATTCGAGATACTCCATTCCGCAAAGAATATCAATATCTGCGCTGCTCCCCTTGCTGCTATCTCTGTCAGCATCTGAAGTCCATGGAACCTGGGATATTACAACGTTTCTCATAAGCCTGTCAAGAAAGTCCACAGCAGAATTAAATTTTTCTGACTGCTCAAGACTGCACTTGGAGCTCACTCTGTAAGTTATATCATTGTGGTTGAATCTCATGTTCTTGTAGAATTGTATATCCTCCCTTCCAGAGTAACTGCTAAAATTAAGGTTGACAGAAGGCTTGTAATCTGACTTAGCCGATTTAGTCAGGATTACCGGGCTTCCTAAATTATCCCTGAAGTTCTGAAATGTGTAATAGCCCATCACTGCCGCAGCAATAATCAATACTACGAGAATAAACCATCCGGATTTTGCCATACTCTAAGAAATAACAAGAGGTTTAAATAATTTTAGTAATAATAAACAAAAAACCTATTATTTTGTGATAATTATAGTTCACTATACATAACAGCGTTATAGACAACTGCGTTACTTATGTTACCTGCTTTTTACAGTTCCTATCTGTCTAACTGCACCTTCTTGTAACCTATAGCAACAGACTTAGATATTTGACCATTTTGTCTGTTGCTGCATCAAGATTTAAAAACATCAGGAATGCTAATTCCTGAGTGTGCTCAAGATGCAAGCTCCAGCATCTTGACATATTCGAGAGAACAAAAAACATGGTAAAACATTTTGGTCTCTCGTTATAACCTATGCAGTTATCCATAATAGGATAATGGACATAAGCATAATGAGGTTAGCTAAATTTAGTCTGTATTCACACTGCTTACCTGATTTTATATCAGTATAATTTTTTCTGTATCAGAAAAAATCCGTTAATGGAGTATAATCCAGGGAATCCAGGAAATGTTCAATCTTTTCCTCATTTTCCGCCATTATCTTTCTTAAATCACCCTTAAACCATCTTGGGCAGAGTTTTACCCTCTTCGTGCTGTCAACAATTTTCTCTGCAGATTCCCTGCCTCTGCTTAATTCTCTAAATGCAATGTGGCTCAGCACATCTGCAACCTCTACTATTCTTGGGTGCTTTACATCTCCTGATGTAGGTATGACCTTTGGATGCTCATATACTTCTACTTCCGCGCCTTCAACGCTCTTAGCAAGCCTGCCTCTTTGCTCATCGTTTAATACACCATCAACATGAAATACTATTCTCTCTATTTGGCTTCTCTTTCCTTTTATGAATCTTCTTGTTATTTTTGGCAGAATGTCCATCAGCGTTATAGTCTTTCTTCTTGAAATTCCATAGTCATAGTGCACTAATGCAAACCTGAAATCCCTTAAATTTCCGTTGCCTTCCATTAGCCATTCGGAGATTGATTTTTTCTGCTGGCTTGTCCTTCCGGGCGGTATCTCTACAAGCCTCGTGTCATTTGCTTCATAAGAGAACGCCGCAGTGTATATTGCTACATAATGCTCTCTCTTTTTTCCTCCGTGATTCGACTCATCCCCGCCGACGTATAGTGTCCTGCTCATCAGTCTGTTATCTCAAAAGATTTACTTAATTCTCCAGCTTCTCTGCACCTTTCCAGAAGGTCTAAGTGCGTCATTGCTCTTCTTCTTTTATAATATTTTAAATTCAAAGCAGATTTTTCTATTTCCACTCCATCTATCCAAATACTACCTAATCTTCTGTCTGTAAGGGTTCTGACAAATGCTTCCGGATTTTTCTTGGCATGAGCAATTCTCCTGTTGAGAATTCTTCCTATCGCATCCGCTCCAATGACTAATTCCAGTGCCCTGTAGAGGCGGTCTTCAGCAAGGTCTGTTTTCGGCTTGTGGCCGTCCTTTACAAAATTCCATGCTCTGACCTCCCACCCCCCAAGAGTCCTTCCCATCTCTTCAACATTTCCGTCAGTAACTTCTCCGTCTAAGTATACTTCTATCTTCCATATATCCCTTCCTATGCCTCCGGAATAATCCCTTAGAAGATGAGGCAGTGCAATTCTGAAATTGCTTCCATAGCCTGTTTTCAATGGCTTTTTATCGCCTATAATGATGCCATATCTTACAACTTCTTCGCTGTAGATGCCGTTTCCATTCATCCATCTTTCTTCAAAAAATGACAGTTCCTGCTCACTCTCCCTTATGTTGCGCTCGTATCTTCTTTCAGGAACAGGATTAGAAGTTATTAATGCAGTCACTATTTCCAGAGTGCATCTGCCGTTTCTTCCTCTCCCATTATTATCATCAACACCCAGTTTAACAAATGATTCGTCAGCTCCTGAGAATAAGGTGTATGCTGTTGAGCCATTAATTCTGGTTTTTGAGACTCTATGTCCACCCATTTTGTGAGAGAAGTATCTTTATCTTTTTAAAGATTAAGATGGTGGAAAATATAATTCAGATTATATTTAGTATATGCATTTGTTAATATCTGTAAAAGTGGTATAATATCAAAAAATCCCGATTAGAGCGTTAATTTAGTAGAATGTTTCTGATATATATTAATTGCTGAATTATTTGTACAAAATAATAAACAAAAATCAATCCGGAAGATTGCAGTAGCACAGGAATCTGTCATCGCTGGTGCACTTATAGTCGTAGAGGGTTAAGTTTCCTGCATCAGTGCACGCACTTCTGCACTGCGAAAGTATTATTGGGCCGGCAGGAATATCGTAAAGCTCTGACAAAACTTTTGCCCCATCATTAATATTAGTGCAGGTAACATTCATGTCAATGATTTTCTTGTTTTCCAGAGGATTTTTTCCCTGTCCTTTTTCAGAACCATTAAATACAAAGAACCCAAAAGCAATTACGATAACAATGAACGCAACAACAGCCCATGTTGTAGAATAAATTTTCTTTCTGCTTTTTGCTTCTTTAGCCATGAATTATATTTTGATAAGCAGGTTTAAAAAAGTTGTGAAAGAATTTATTTATCACAAGGTGATTAGCGGAAATCCGCACTAACTTTTAATATAACTATTATCAATAGCCTTTATGCTCACTATAAACAACCATCTTGACACCAATTAATATGTCAGACACTCGCATGCAGCTTACATTGGCGTTTTACAGGTTATCAGTTAATTATTCTTGGTTCTAAGGCAACTCACTGGTGCGAGAATGCCATAATCACCATCACAATAATATATTTAAAGTCCATAGCTATAACCTTTTTATGGTAGGTGTTTGTGAAATTGATAGCGGTGGTTATGAAAGTGAGTCCCATATGAAATTCAGGCATAATAGTTTAGTTAACAAAACAGCCGATTATTCACGATGGATTAGTGCAATTGCCGCTGGCGCTGGTTTAGCTGCTGAAAGCCAAAGAGCATTCGTCACTGCAGCATCAATCTATGCTGGAGCTTCTATAGTTCAAATAGTAAAAGGCTATCTTTTTAGAAATCGCGAAGATTACGTAATGACTACTGTTCTTAGGGACTGCCTTGCTGCTTTTTCAGGATTTCTCGGAGCATCATGGCTTTCCGGAGAATCTTCAGTAAGAGGAGTTGGCATTGAGAGATTTGCATTGATTGAGTCATTGTCATCTCTTGCTTCACTATCCGGACATTTGGCAAGCAGGAGAGACTTAAGGAAATTAGAAAATATTATGCTGGAGAAGAACCTTGAGCAGGAAGCTTAGGACTAAATTTCATCTGTTATAAGCAAATTAACAGTTGTGATTTGACCTTTATGATTTCTCTAATTGTTCTAACCTGCTCAGTCTTATATTTCTTCCATTGCTCGGATGACCGCTTTCAATAGCATCAATTAGTGATTGCCTATCAACAATGTTGTAGTATCTTGCTTTTAGTACTGCTCCCGGCTTGTTAAGTGCCTTTGAGGCATTTGCTATACCAAAACATTCCGGCTCATGATAAAACGTCCCATCATTATCCAGAATTAACCGCTCATCCCTAATTATCCTTCCGCATTGGGGGCTATTGCAGACCAGTTCATAGCCTTCCAACGCTTCCTTAGCAAACCACGTCAGCGGATTATACTATGCCATTAGAGCAGCAATCAATCAGAGTTTTTATTATTTGCTATCATCAAAATTTTAAAAATAATAAAACAAAAGGTAAAAAAGCAAAATAAAAAATAAAATTTTTTCTTATTATCCTATTATCCTCTTCGCATTGCGTCTATTGACCACTTCCCTGCTCCCTGAGTCATTAATACAAGGAATGATGTGAAGAACAGCACTGCTGGTTCTCCGCCGTTAGTCAGTGGGTTCAGCCCGCTCGGGAAGTGAGCTATGAACAGCGCTCCCAGCATCTCAATAGCCGCTATGAAAGCAACTGCTTTTGTGAACAGACCGAGGATTATCATTATTCTGCCGATAGTCTCAATTATTCCGGCATAGAACATCAGGTTTTCTAAGCCAAAAGTGCCGTTGATTATTGAAGGCACCTTCATCCACCCATGCAGGAAGAAGAGCAGCCCGACTATAACCCTGAACACGAAGAAGAAATAATCCTGTTTTTCATGCAGGAATTTGCTTAACATTTTTAATTAATCTTAAACCTCCTTATTGAATAATCTAATTCCGCAACATTTTTAAAGTTAACTATAGTTAAGTCAGGGATGAAAAAGAGCGCGATGTATGTTATTGGAGGATTGCTGGTCGCTGTTTTAATAGTTATTGCCATTATAGTATCAAATTCCAATTCTTCTCCTAATAATCTTTCTAATAGTAATCCAACCCCACCGATTATAAATCCTTCAGATGGCTCTCAGGATTCTCAAGGACTCTCGGGATCTCAGCCATTAGGGCAGGATACTGGGGATGTAACTACTGTATCTGAAACTCACAACATTAAAATAATTGATTTTGCTTTCACTCCCCTGACTCTTACAGTCAATCAGGGAGACACTATCGTCTGGACTAATGTGGATTCTGCGAAGCATACTGTTACTTCAAACAGTGGCAGTGAACTTGATTCAGCTTTATTGGGCAAGGGCGAGTCATACAGCCACACTTTCAGCACAAAGGGAACATTCAAGTATCATTGCACTCCACATCCCGGAATGACCGGGCTGGTACAGGTCATGTAATAAGGAAATATCGTGAATTCTGATAATTGTAGCACATATTTGCACAGAATTCCCGTGATAGATAATTCCAAAGAAAGTGCTATAATCAAGGGAATTATCTATAATTCTGCATCTCTAAAGCAGTTAGACCATGATAAGTGATAAACAGCTAATAATTTTACCGATAGCTAAACATCAGTTGAACTTACTTACTGCTGGTTGGGTTTGAAGCATTATTAATGGTTTCACAGATAGCCCTTTATTAATATTGTTGTGATAGAAATTCAGTATCTTGATCCTGCTATTGCTCCGCTATACTCTGAACGGCTTCCATAATGACTTCTGCGATGCCCGCCGTGCCTGCTGCCTCTATATCCGCTTATTCTCTTATCTCTATTTTCTCTCTGAAACCTATCTCCTCTTCTGAATCCTCTTCCCGGACTTCTGCTGATGTCATCTCTGCTTTTTCTGCCACCACCGCCAAAGCTTCCGTAGCTTCTTCTTCCATAATTTCCTCCAGCTCCAGCATGCCCTCTTCTTCCATAATTTCCTCCCCTCATTCCGCCCCCAAATCTTCTTTCGGTAGACATTTGCACTCTTTCTATATTTAGCGGAATTTCTTCTCTTTTTATCTTGCTTGTTGATTCCTTTGTTATCTTTCTAAAATTATCATAATCTCTTTCTGTTAGTATGTGTACCGCCTTTCCTTCCTCTCCTGCCCTTGCTGTCCTTCCTATCCTGTGGGTGTTATCATCGGCTGTTTTTGGTATGTCGTAATTATATATATGGGAGACTCCCTTGATGTCTAATCCTCTTGCAGCAACGTCGGTGCACACTAATACATGAACTTCGCTTTCATGAAAACCTTCAAGAGTGTCCGAGCGCTTTTTCTGGGATAATCCTCCATGAATTGCCTCTGCGTTTATTCCGTTTAGTTTCAGATTCCTTGCAACCCAGTCAACATTCTGCCTCGTATTGCAAAAAACCATTACCAGTTTTGAGCTTTCATGCTTTAACAGGTGAACGAATAACGGAAATTTCATGCTGCTCGGAACGTCATAATAAAACTGGTGGAGTTTGCTCGGGTCAACATAACTCTGCACCTCAACCACTACTGCGTTCTTGGTATATTTTTTTGAGAAGTAGTCAATGTCTTTTGTTATTGTTGCAGAAAAGAACATGGTCTGTCTGCGCTGGGGGCACTTGGATACAATTCTTTCAACATCATCTCGGAAGCCCATGTCAAACATCCTGTCAACTTCATCCAGAACTAATATCTTTACTTCATCAAGCCTTATTGTTCCTCTCTGCATGTGGTCCAGAATCCTTCCCGGCGTTCCAACAACAACATCAGCTACGGCTAAATTTTTTATCTGCGGTTCAATTGCTACTCCGCCATATATTGCAGTTACTCTTAATGAGATATATTTTGAGAATTTTTTAAGCGATTCAGCTACCTGCTCTGCTAATTCGCGCGTGGGAGTTAAAACGAGGGCCTGGATAATTTTCTTCGCTTTAAGATTTTCTATAATTGCCGAGCCGAAAACAAGAGTTTTTCCGCTTCCTGTAGCTGACTGGCCTATCACATCCTTCCCAGCTATTGCTAAAGGTATCGCTTTTTCCTGAATTTCTGTCGGCTCTTTAAAACCAGACTCTTCCAGAACTTTTATAATATCCCTACTCAGGCCAAGTTTTGTGAATTTTTCCATAGTGTGACTATCTTCCTGACTTCTTTGTTTGATTAACGTTTATTTTCCTGTTCAATCCTCTTTATGGGAATAAGTCAGAAACCAGCTTTTTAAGCTTGTTGATGAACTAAAAAATCTATTCTCTTTCTTTTGCTTCTTTTCTCTTTAAATCGCCTAATTTCATGAAAGGGCATGTTCTGCAAAGATCTAAATAACTTCTTCCCATATCAGCCAGTTTGCTGATTCTGTCAGCAACCTCTGCTTCACCAACGCCCCTATACATTCCAACTGCTTCTTCAAGTTTGCCAATTGCAGCACCAGCATTATATATTTCTCCCCGGCATACATTAGAAGGAGTATCTTTAACGCAATTCATATATCTACCACTATTCCTTTGACAAGCTTCCATTAACCCAAGAATGTCGTCTGCTTGTTCTAAATAAGTGTCAATTGTTGTGCCATCGGCTTCAGCCATTGATAATAAAACCTTAGTGAAAATCTCTAATGATCCAGAAACATAATCACTGGCATTATTTTCTCTGGAATACTCGGTAAGAGTATTAAGGTCATTCAAAGCCATCCTTGCAGGAATATCATTCCATGGAACTAATTCTCTGCCGGAGATTCTGCTTTTTAATTTTTCCCAGGGCTGTTTGACGCCCATAACTGAAGCAGCTTCTTCAAGCCTCTTGAGATTTTCAGCATGCTTCTCTTCACTAGATTTTCTTCCAGCATAAACAATCAAGGGATGCCTGACAGACTTATTTAAAGCAATAACTATCTCGGATAATTCTCCAAGAACATATTTATCCACATCAATATTGCTCATAAAGAGAGCAGGAAAAACTCCTTTATAAATGTTACTATTAAGTGATTACATGTTATCATTCACTTCCGCTTTTATGCCGATGGTGCCGGGATTTTTCAACATTTAAGGCTTAGTGAATTGTGTAATCTAAAAATATGCCATTAATGTAAATCTATCCGTGTTAGTCAAGCAAGTTGTTAAGTTTAGCAAGCATACACAGTTTAGTAGTACAGCGAATTACAGCTAATGATACCTCCCGGGAAACACTGGCTTCAGCCCATAGAGAGCATCATAAATTACTTGTTAATCAATTCCAAAATGCCGTAAATAGCTCCGGATAAAATAAGGCTGAAAGATACTCCAAATACAGCTTCCCTTAACCTATTGCCCGCTCTTATCTCATTTATGCACGACGACAGATATAGCTTTAAACCTTGTTTGTTCTCTCTCAAAATTTTCTCAAGAACTTCCCGGGGAGTTGGATGGGTATACATCTCGCATCCGTCAACATTCCACGTTCCGTCGGCTCTCGGCTCTGCTCCGTAGAATATAACTTTATGACTCTCAACGCCCCTCTCATTCATCATTCCTTCCATCATTAGAGTTCTTTCTTCAACATTATACCAGCATCCTTCAAGAGGAACGGTGTGGGTTTCAAGGTATTCCCGGCTTTCCCCCTCACTTTCCCTTCCCCTCCCAGTTACCATTTATTACAAAGGATGTTGGTGTTTTTATTATTTACTATGGTGCTTTTCAACAAGCCCGCAGGCTTTTGTGCACAAAAGCCTTTAATAGTCATTCGATTATCATATTTCATGCCTAAAATTAAAGGTAATAAAGAGATGAGCGCTGAAGAGCGGTTGGAATTAATTAAGAGGAATACTGAGGAGATTTTAACCGAAGAAGATTTGAAGACTCTTTTAATCAATAATGAGAAACTAAAGCATTATATTGGCTTTGAAATTTCTGGGAAAATTCATCTTGGTACTGGTTTGATGTGCATGTCTAAAGTTAAGGATTTTATGGAAGCAGGAGTTGATTGTTCAGTATTCTTAGCTGATTGGCATTCATGGATCAATGATAAATTAGGCGGAAATAGAGATGTTATTAAAAGGGTTGGCGTTGGTTACTTTAAAGAAGGATTAAAAGCTAGCATGAAGTGTTTGGGCGAAGATCCTGAAAAAATTAAGTTTGTTCTAGGTTCTGACTTGTATCATAATAATGATTATTATTGGGCGACTTTTATTGATGTTAGCAAGCATACAAGTCTTGGAAGAATTCAAAGAAGTATAACCATCATGGGTCGTAAAGAAGGAGAAAGTGTTGATTTTGCTAAGATGGTTTACCCTCCAATGCAAGTGGCTGATATTTTTATACAAGGACTCAATCTAGCCCATGCAGGCCTTGACCAAAGAAAGGCCCATGTTATTGCCAGGGAAGTGGCTAATCAAATGAAAATAAGCCCTTTATTGAACAAAAAAGGAGAAAAAATTAAGCCTATTGCTGTTCATCATCATTTATTATTGGGCTTGCAAAAGCCTTCAGTTTGGCCCGTTCCTAAAGAAAACCTTCAGGAATTATGGTCTAGTATGAAGATGTCTAAGAGTATTCCTGACTCTGCAATTTTCATAACTGACAGCCCAGAAGAAATTAGAAGAAAGCTGAATAAGGCTTTTTGTCCAGAAAAAGAAGTGGAGTTTAATCCTGTTCTTGACTGGGCGAAATATGTTGTTTTCATGAATGATAAATCTGTCTTAGAAGTTAGGAGACCTGAAAAATTTGGCGGGAATAAGGCTTACAAAAGTTTTGATAGCTTAAAAAATGATTTTGCCGAAGGTAAACTTCACCCCATGGACTTAAAGAACGCTGTTGCTGAAAAACTTATCGAGATTCTTGAACCTGCAAGAAAACACTTTGAACAACCAGCAATTAAGAAGATGAAAGAAGAAATGGAAAAATTATTGGTGACAAGATAATTGGAAAAAGTGGTCTAATTATTTCTTTAATGATTTTAACAGTTTTCTAAGTTTTTTATCGCGTAATTGATCATCTTTTCTTATTTCATCTTTGAAATCTTGAGCAGTCATAGCGGGTTTGTTTTTCATAAAATAGTATATTTTTTTAGTTGTTTAAACCTTTCTGCTTAGGAAAAACAATCAAGCCAATAAGAGAGAAGTGGGGGAAGTGATTATAACTATTAGATGATATAATTTTCTTGCTTCTTCAACAAAGCTTGCGCAATCAACTTTATCACTTATTGAGTGTATTAACAATAATTGCTTTTCATTATATTTTTTACAGCAAAGTTTATATACCCCCTTCTTGGTCTATTATCAGTGCAAGTTAGCAGGTAGGCGAGTGTATTTGTGTTGAACAAAAAGCATCGAGCTGATTCTGTGAGAGGCATGTAATAAATAAATGAAAGGAGAAAGCATGAAAATTTATGTTGGCAATTTGCCTTACAGCATTGGTAATAAGGAATTGTCCGAACTCTTTGCTTCCTACGGGGAAGTCGCTGAAGCAACAGTTATCATGGATAAGTTCAGCGGGAGATCCAAGGGATTCGGTTTTGTGACTATCAATGATGATGAAGCTGCCCAGAAAGCCATTTCAGAGATGAATGGCAAAGAGATTGAAGGCAGGCAGATCAAGGTTAATGAAGCCAAGCCAATGGACCCTGACAACAGGCCACCAAGAAGAAGTTTTGGCGGTCCCAGAAGGGGCGGCTTTGGCGGCGGACACAGGGACAGGTACTGATTACTAGAACCAAGGTTCTAGGATTCCTATCTATCTAATTTGGCTCTTATTGAGCCCTTTTTTGTTTTTTTATTTTATTGAAAGGTTTTTATACAGATTGTATTTGAATTTCTATGCTATTAGTTAAAACATATCTTAATAAGAGTAAGATTAACGGAATTGGCTTGTTTGCCAAAGAGTTTATATCCAGAGGGGCTGTTGTTTGGGAATTAAGAAAAGAATTTGATGTAATAATTAAAAAAACGGATTTAGAAAAACTCCCCATAGTAGCTCAAGATTTTGTTCTTCACTATTGTTATTATGATGAAAAGAAAAAGCAGTACATTATTTGCTTAGATGATGCTAGATTTCTCAATCATTCAAATAATCCTAATTTGGATGAAACTGACCAAAAAAACGGTTGCCCGCAGAGATATTGAGCTTGACGAAGAATTAACGGTTAATTACTATGAATATGATTCTGATGCTAAGCGCAAGCTGACAGATTCTTTGTGATCACAGCCCCAATTCTCTTATTTCTTCATCAACTAGTCTTTCTGCTTCTTCTCTTGGGAAATTCACATCAGGATACTTTTTATTGCTCTTATCGATGATGAACTCCATTGCAATATCTCTCAATTCTTTCTTGTCTTTTTCGTTCCAATTGTATTGTCTGGAATCCTTTATTGCTGAATCCCTGTAAGTTATTTCTTCAACTTCTAGATGATGCTTTGATTCAGGCCTATTAGTGTATTTGATAAGCATTTTATGAAGGATGACGTTGCCTATTCTTCTTCCTAGTGTAATTATAACGCTATTCTTTCCCATTTTGCCCCCCTTATCTCATTGTCAGTTAAATTAGATAGTTCAGATATATATTTCAAGACTAATTTCTTCTCTAATTTTGATATTGTATTATTCTTGAGTTTATTAGTAATGTTCCTTCCAAGATAATTATTAACCGCTTTAATCAGCCGGTAATTATCAACAATCCCTTTTAATAGCAGTCTCACTAACATTATATTTCTTAAAGATTGATATAACTCGCGACCATCTGATTCCCCATCGTCAATGTCGCTCCAGTCAAGCTTCATCCTCAAGTCAAGCTTTGACAATTTAGGCTGATTATTAATGTTTAATCTGCCATAAATAACCTTGCTATCTTTAAGCTGGTATATTAATGATGGGCTTGCAGGATAGCTATCATAAAGAGTCTTTTTGTCCAATATCTGAATATCCAGATTTAATTTAGCAGCCTTTGCAATATCTGCAATCTTTATTATTAAGTCATATTTTTCACCAATTGTTTTCCATGTCTTGTTATTAGTAATAACTAAAACATCAATATCGTTATAATTCTTGTAGTTATTCTGTATTGCAGAGCCATAAATAACTATTACGTCAATATTCTTTATATTTTCAAGTACAATCTTCTTAATTTTATTCTCGATTGATTTAGAGATTTGATTGTATTCTAGTTTATTAAGAAGGACTTTCGCATTAATCTTTCTTATTGCCATTAATTTAGGTCTTATTGATTTGCTTAGGATGTTTGATTCGTTCTGGCTAAGGCTATGTCTTTTGAGCCTTTTTTCAATTATTCTTCTCTCTCTTGCTGTTAATATACCATACTTAACCATATAATACTTATTAGTATTAAGTGCTATTTAAAGTTTTCTGCTTCTGAAAATTCAAAAATAAAAAAAATAAATAAAAACTTTTTCTGCTTATTCAGGGGATTATTGTTATTCAATTTCCCCGAAATCCCTTAGCAGTTTTTCTATTGATGAAGCCCTATCTCTTTCTCCAAGAGTAAACTCTTTGAACATGTCATACTCTGCGAAGATCTTTCCACTGCCAAGCTTGCAGGATGCCTTATAACCCATTCGTGACAGCTTTTCCACTCTCAAGACAAATCTCTTTAGGTCTTCTAAGAAAGAAGCCGTGCCAGAAGATTCTCTTATATCGCAATATATTTCTGCTGAAGCATGGCGAAGCATATCAATGTGATCCGGGCACATTAAGATGATGCCTCCGGCCCTGTGCTCAAGGGTTATCTGGCCTCTGTATAAGTCATAAAAACCAAGCCTGAACTTTCCTCCGGTTGCCTTTATGAGTTCTTCATATTCCTTTTGGAAGTCTCCTTCGGGCTCCCAGAATCCTTTTTCTCCATCTTCTCTAGATATAGTCGTCATTTTCCCGTCCACCTCCTTTCAATTATTAGAATTTGAGGAGGTGAGATTCGAAGCTGGTCGCTAACTAATAATTGTAAGATTCCGTAGATTCCGTTGAGAAAATGTTGAAGTTGAAGCTCTAGCTATTATTTCAGAATGCACAATTCCGTGCTTGTCTTATCGCTCTTATTTCTAAAGCTTCTTTCATGAATAATCAAGAAAAAGCCACTATTTAAATCTTATGGTTGTCTTTCGTAAGTAGTTACAAATAGAAAGGTTTAAATAGTAGGATTTAGTAGGAAGATTATGACTATTTCACATTCAAACAATTATAAGGGAGGACAAAGAAAAAAATGTTAAAAATTTCAAGAACATTGACAGGCCTTGTTTTAAGCGGAGCTGCTTTAATTGGCCTTGCTGGATGCGCTAGTGCTACCGGCAACCAAACAGCTAATGCTAAACCTGAACCTACAGGAGACTATGTAACTGTTAGCAAAGAAGTAATAAATGACAGCTGGGTTACAAAGTATGAAGGTTCCATGAAGGGAAATAAATTCCTTTATTGTGAAAAGATGCCTATGGAGAGTCATGGCGCGAGGCATGTAGGCAACAGTCTTCGTGTTTGGAAGACTGACGGCACGGTAGTTACTTTTGAGGACCAAATGGCTTCTAGCTCTATAAGATCAAATGAGATAGAATGCGACTTTTTGGAAGCAGCGTCATTTACTGATGGCAAGAGTGACAAAGTTAAGAGATTTGAAAGGCCTTATGGTCAGGATAATTTCTATACTCCGGAGGATTCTGAAGATAAGGTAAATATGGACACTTTAAATGCTGCCGATAGAGAATACCTTGGTTTCAGAAAAGCGTTAGTAGAATTAACTCAAAGAAGCACTAATGATGAAATTGCCTCCAACACGTCAAGACTTCAAGTACTTAAGTAATAAAACTTTTTATTTTATTTTTTAATGTTTTTAGGCCGCGGTTTTGTTTTTTAAACTCAGTTATCTTCAATCGAAAGGTTTAAATTCTACTGAAAAAGAAATTGATAAAACAGTTGATGCCGTCTTACTGATTGGAAAACTAATTAATAAGAAGTTCAAGGGAGCATGAGAAGGAAGATATAGAATTTATTCTGATAGGATAAGTTTAATCTTGGAGAATTAAGAACAGAAAGATTTATAAATATTCAGTAATAATGAATAATTATTCACTTTAAATGAAAACATAAAATGATACCAAAGAACACAAAGAAGATAATATTATACTTGCTGAGAAATTTAGAACTTTTTAATATTAATCAGATTTCTAAGTTATTAGACATTAGTGTTGGGAGTTCATTTAAAATTCTTAAAGAGCTTGAGAAGAACAAGATTGTTATCTCTTCTGATTTAGGAAATGCAAAATTCTATCAGATTAACTTAAACAATGAAGAAACAATAAAATGGTGTGAAATCCTTTTATCAGAAGAAAAAAGAAACCTAAAAGGATATTCTAAAATTTATGCTGAAGAAATACAAAAATTTGAACATGCTGAACTGATTATTTTGTTTGGCTCTGTTTTAAACAGTAAAGATTTTAATGATGTTGATATTTTGTTTATAACAAATAAACCTAAAGAGGTTACAAAGTTTTGTTTAAATCTGTCAAAAGTAAGAACTAAGCCAGTTGTTCCCTTGATACTAAAGAAAGAAGATTTTATTAAAGAAATAAAGAACAAGAAAGAAGTAGTTTTAAATATCCTAAAAACAGGAATTACATTAAGGGGAGAATCAAAGCTTATTGAGGTTCTAAAAAATGTCAGAAAGCAAAGATAGATTAAATTGGTGTTTAGAAAGTGCAAAAAGAATGAGGAAGATTAAACCTAGTGATAACCTTTCTAAAGAACATATTGAGAAAGCAAAGCATAATCTTAAAGCAGCAGATTATAATGTTCAGGGACACTTTGATGACTGGGCAGTTTCCCAATCTTATTATGCTATGTATCATGCACTCTTAGCAATTCTATTTAAGAAAGGGTTTGAATCAAAGAATCACGAATGCACAATAAGCACAGTAGAATTTTTGATTGAAGCTAAAGAGATTAATTTAGATATGGAAGATTTGTCTTTTATCAGGACAACAGAACAAATGACAACTAAAGATGCTAAATCATTAAGAGAAGAATTTCAGTATGGTACAAAAACAGATGTAAACAAAATTCTACTTACTGAACTCCTACAAAAATCCAAAGCGATTGTAGAAAAAGTAGAACTTATTTTAAGTGAGATTTAATTTAATTTTAAAAAATAAATCATAGATTAGACACTTTACGCTGTTTGTCTAATTCTTTTAAAATTTCTTTTCCTTTTTTAGTTAGTTCATAAAACCTACAGAACTTCCATCAATCACCAAGCTTTTATACTGAGAATATTACTTATTCTCATGGGTCTTCTGTTATGGAAAAAGAGGAATTTTTATCACTATCTGCTTAGCCGCAGCATGACTAAGCTCGCCCTTGTTGCGATGATTGCAGGGCTTGCTTCGGCAATGATTAATACTATCTGGGCTGTTTACATGAACCAGTTCATAAGCAGCATTGCTCTTATTGGCTTGTTTTCAGCATCCCTGACTTTTATCTCCTTCTTCTCATACTTCCTGTTCATTCCTCTTATGGAAAAGATGAACAAAGCGCAGGTTTTCTCCATTGCTCTGGCTGTGATGGGTGTTGGTTATGTCGCTCTTTCGATGGTTAAGTCATTCTGGCTCTTTGCTCTCATCAGCATTACCGTTACTCTCGTCTCTTCATTAAGGATTACTAGTTTTGGTCTCATACTTAGGGACAAATCCTCGCCGAAAAAAGTCTCCAAGAACTTCGGCATGATTTATTCACTGGTAATTATTGCGTGGGTAATTGGTCCTTTAATAGCCGGCTACTTCCTGCAGAAATCAGATTTTAAAATCATCTTTTCAATAGGAGCCCTGTGCATCTTTGCTTCAATGCTTATTTTCAGGCTGTCAAAAATAAGCGACCCAAACAGGAAGAGGCGCATTGACAGATACTTCTTCAGGAATTTCAGAGCATTCTTCCATAGCGGGGACAGAGTAAAGGCTTACATAATGAATGGTGGCTCTGCTCTATGGATGGCTCTTGCCTACCTGTTCATGCCTCTCTACATTATCAAGAACGGCTTTTCTCCGTCGTGGATTGGCTACTTTCTTTTTGCTTATGCGGTTATACCATGCATAGGGGAATATTATTTCGGGAAGCTTGCAGGAAGAATTGGATACAAAAAAATATTCCAGACAGGCTTTTACTCAATGGCTCTGCTGGCATTCATAGCATTTTTCATTAATAATCCGCTGATTGTTATGGCTCTGATTATTATTTCCAGCACGGGCATTGCCATGACAGAGTCAACAACAGATTCCTACTTCCTTGACCTTACCAATAACAAGGAAGAATTGAGATTCTATGGGCCTTACAACACGGCCATTGAAGTTTTGGAGTTTGCCGCGAAGCTGTTTTCAGGAATTTTCTTAGTCTTTCTCCCGTTTAATTATGTTTTCTTAGTCTTCGGAATCATGATGCTCATCGTAGGCCTCGTCTCATCAACCATCAGGGATAAGATTGAAAGCAGGAAAAGGAAGTGATAAGATATAGTGAAAGACATAATTATCGTGAATTCTGATAATTGTAGCACATATTTGCACAGAATTCCCGTGATAGATAATTCCAAAGAAAGTGCTATAATCAAGGGAATTATCTATAATTGAACAAAATTGTATGTCTTTCCCTCAACTTCAAGAATATTTATTCTTGAGGCCTCAAAAACTGAAAGTTTTTTCAGTATCAAAGACATAAAGAAGAAGATACTAATGTCTTATGATATATAAATTATAAAGTCTATTTAGAAAAGTTTGAAGTTCAAAAGTAATTAATATTTCACCTGACAAATTCCACATTTGGCAGACTCTCAAACTCCCTGTCGCCAGTCAGGAATTTAATTCCTAATTGTTTTGCGAAGCAGTAACCTATGCAGTCAGTCATTGAGATGTTTCTTTTATTCAATGCCAATTTCATCCTGGCTGCTTCTCTTATAACTCTCTCATCAAAATCAACTGCGAAGCGGAGATAATTAGCTAAAGAATATTCTGCAAGACCATTATTGTGGGTTTTTAAAAATCCATGAAATAGCTCAAAAAGGTTGAGTTTGGTAGTTATTACTTTAAATGAGGTGTATTTCTTATAATTTGGGTTTCCTTTAATTATCTCAAAAATCGCATAGGTATCAAAGAACAAATGATTATTAATCGTTATAAAGTTCTCTTCTTGCTTCATCTTTTAGTTCCTGCGCTGTTTTTTTAATCCTGCCTTTGGCAATTCCGAAGCTTTCTCTTAGAACATTTTTTGATTCTGGCACAACTATCACATTAACTCTGTCCTTCTCTTTCAGTTTAGCTTCTTCTGCAATTCTGCCGGGTATTATAAAGGCGAGAGAGTTTCCCCATTTCTTAACTTCTGCTTTAACAATTTCCATAGTTATACAATGTCTCATTAGTATTTAAGCTTTTCCTGCAGCCGAGTATCTCCGACAGAGGAAGATTATAGCTCTTAAAAGATAATTGTTAGATGATATGATAAGTTAATTAATTTTGACATGTCAAAAATTACTTTTTCGTAAGCTTCTTGTTTTAACTCGTGAGAAAGAAAAAGAATTTTTGAGCATGCTCAAGAACACACTATCCAATTTGGTGGATAGTTCTTGACACAATGATTTATTATATTGATTAGCGATGGTAAGTTCTAACAAACTTAATTTTAACACGATGATTTATTATACTGATTAGCGATTGTAAGTTCTAACAAACACTTATGGATATTATATAATCGGATTAAAGCTAATAATTGATTTCCTAAATATGTCGCTATATTATGATTATATCGGAGATACTACCGCCTGCTACAGAGCTTCTATCTCTTCATCGGATTATACTGTTTTCCTCTTATTACCGGCTCTTTAGAAATTACAAACACCCACTTCTTTGTATTATTCTCCCCTATCCAGTGCCTGATGAATGTTTTGTCATCAATCTTGAAGTTCCTGCCATTCCACGGGTCATTCAGAATAATTCTTCCCCTCCCATATCCGACAACAACGGCATAATGGCTTTCATTATCAGGAATGTTTCTGTAATTTATTATCACGGGCAGCCCGAGACGTATGAAATGCCTTATGGTATTGATATTTGAATCTCTGCGGATGTAACAGTAGAATCCATGCCTTCTTGCAAGTTTTATCAGCTCGGCATGCGCAGTTCCTTTTTTCCTGCTCGTGTGTGCTTCGTGCGCGAGTTTTAACTCAGATTCCCTGACTCCAAAGAAAGACAGAACCATCTTCAGGCTGCTCGGCCCGCAGGTATAGTCTGTGTCCTGATGGTCATACGGCACGTCTATTAAACTTATCTTCTTCATAATAACCTCTCCTGTAATAACACTCTTTTTACGTTTTATTCCTGAATAACAATTTTGTTGCCTATTTTATGCTTTATGCCCGACTCTGCAGTAGCTATAAAATATCCTTCGCCGTCCTTCTTTAAAAGCCAGTCAGACATCTTGCCTTGTCCTGCGGATATCCTTTTGAACCTCTTGTGGTCATCAAGAATATTAAGAATTTTGCCTATCTTCTCTTTATCCTCTCTTGATGTCTTGACATGATGATGCAAATTTCTCAATTCCTGCAACACTTCTCTCGGAATATTTATTCTGAAGCCCCTGCCTTCCAACTGAGAAATAAAGTCTGCATTTTTTCTTATGCAGTGGAGAATGAAGCTGATGTCTATTATCACCTGCATGGTATATTCAATATCCCCTGATTTATAATACTTGTGGAGATTACAATATGGATGTTTCTGCGTTTTCCTCGGCTTCGCTTGACAGAGATGCCCACCACGGCTTTTTTGTCAAGATAACATCTCCGCTTTCAGCATCTATCTCCGCTTTCACTCTTGCCTTTGACTTAAAGATTCCAAGAAACTTATAGTGCTTCTCGCCTTCAACTTCATAAGCTATTCTCGCTTTGACTGTGCTTTCTCCCCGGCCTTTAATACTTCCAATGCCAACTTCTTTAAGCTCAATGGTGCAGTTATTTGATTCATTGCATCTCTTCAATCTCAACGCCAGTAGAGCTTTCTCCGAGGCAGTTACCGGCATTACTTTTACTTCAGAATAGCTTCCATTCCTCATCCTTGCATGAAGTTTTACGGTGCCATTCACATCTCCTTCAGAAGTAAGGTTTAAGTCAGTAAGAACAGACACATTCTTCATATGAATCCTTATCTTCTTCAGCACTCCCGCGCTGTCTTTGCCGGCTAAAATAATTTTTATCCTTTCTCCGCCCCTTACTCTGTACTCAATCCCGCCTTCCGATTCAGATTCAGACTCCAGCCTTTCTTTAATTTCTTCCCTGACTCTTTCCTTTAGCTCCCTTACCTTTTCTTTAGCTTCTTTCTTTAAAATCTCCCTGCTTTCTATCTCAAGCCCGAACGCAGTAATTGCCCTGCCTCTTGAGCCTGATGCGCTTACATCTGCACTGGTCCTTATGCTGGCATTTATAATATCAGAATTGCTGCCAGAATCATCATTGCTGCCTGCAAGAGCAAAAGGAGCGAAAGCTACATTCAATAACAACAGCGACAAAAGCAACAAAACCAGAATCACCAATGCTTTTTTCACATATCTCTGCAAATAGGCATGTTTAAATATCTTGCGGGGTTTTATCTTGAAGTGAAACTCCCACCGTTCGCTTCGCTCACTCTGCAGCAAGCTGCAGGGTTTCATAAGAAATAAATTAGTCAATAGTTCAGAGTAATTATCAATAACACGCTACGATATAGATAACTGCATAGATTGTAACACATATGATTATATACTCTATAAGCTTTATTAATTCATGAAAAAAGAGGCTAGTGGAGGAAAATCTTATCCACGCGATATTTTAGAACATTATAGATTTAGAGCAATTGAACTTTACAACAAAAGAAAAAAGATTAATGATATCGCAGATTTTTTTGGTGTACATAGATGTGCTGTCTCACATTGGATAACCGCATATAAAAGACATGGAAGAAAAGCATTAAAAAGTAAAAAAGCAAAAGGTGCAAAATATAAGATTTCAAAAGAAGAACTAAAAGAAGTTATCTCAATATTGAATGATGACGCAACAATTTATGATTTTGAAACTCCTTTATGGACATGTAAAAGAGTTCAACAAATAATCTTTAAAAAATTCAATAAAAAGATTCATACAACAAACATTATGAGACTGTTTAAAAAATTAAAGTTTTCCCCACAAAAGCCTGAAAGATTTGCTTTTCAAAAAGACAGAAAAGAAGTAAGAAAATGGTTAAAACAGGAGTGGCCTAAAATAAACGAACATCGACGGAAATGGCGAGCAATGCTTTACTTTCAGGATGAATCTGGAGTATCATTAACACCAGTTCTTGGAAGAACTTGGGCTCCAAAAGGTAAGACTCCTAAAATTATGGTAACGGGAAGTCGTGGAGGTTTATGTGTTACTTCTGCAATTAGTCCTGCTGGAAAAATGGTTTTTAGAATTGAGAAGAAGAAAGTTAATGCAGATAAGCACATCGAATTTTTAAAAAAGATAATAAAACAGCATCCAAAAAGAAAGATTATTGTTATTGAAGACAGTTCTCCAGTTCATAAATCTAAAAAAGTCGATAAATTTGTTGAACAAAATAAAACAAAATTTGCAATTTATCGTTTGCCCTCGTATTCACCAGAATTAAATCCAGATGAACATGTTTGGAAATACCTGAAAGCATATCAATTAAGGTCTCATCAGGCAAGAAACACAAAAGAATTAAAGAAACTCGTAAAAAGAAAGATGCAAAGTATTCAAAGAAAGAGAGGATTAATCACATCTTTTTTTATTGGCACTTATGTGCTATAAATAACGCAGTTATCTATAACAAAAAATGAGGCAAAAAGATTAATAAAATTAATAGAAAAGTCTGCAATTAATTATGGTTTTGAAATACCATTATGGGATTGTAAAAAAATAAAGCAGGTGATAAAAAGTAAATTTGGAAAAG
>Ga0209541_10004276_pt1 | contig 25481 bp, 26 predicted proteins | sample RifCSPlowO2_01_FD_184027 | JGI IMG/M metagenome (GOLD analysis project Ga0209541, IMG submission 184027) | Groundwater microbial communities from Rifle, Colorado - Rifle CSP2_plank lowO2_0.1 (SPAdes) (version 2) | ecosystem: Environmental > Aquatic > Deep subsurface > Groundwater | place... | reverse complement strand
GGGGTCAATTCTCCAGAAAGGTTTTACTCTCATCGAACTTCTCGTCGTCATCGCAGTTTTGGGAGTCTTGGCAACAATAGTACTTCTCGCCGTTAATCCGGGTGAGCAGCTCGCAAGAGCAAGAGATACAAGTAGGATTGCTGGAGTTACACAGCTTGGAAGAGCTATTCAAGCATATTATACTGCTGCTGGAGGTTCATTAACAAACTTGCCGGATGGAACTGCAGTAGGACCTGCTATTGATTGGATGGGTCCGCTTGTTACGAGTAATGATTTAAAGGTAAGACCTGCTAATCCAGCTTGGGGAACTGCTGAGGTTGCAGCAGATAACTGTAACCCATTTTACAAGAATACTCTACCGACTCCACTTCCAAATTGGGGACAATACTGTTACCGAGTAGATTTAACTACGACTGCACACAACGCAGTTGTCTATGTAAGACTGGAGTCAAATCTGTATAACAATAAATGCACCGTTGCTGGTGAGGTTGCCATGGGTGTATTTTCAACCGCTGATGCGAGATTCGGTGTGACCTGCTTGGCAGGCACCACCTCAACTGACGCAGTACCAGGAACTCAGGCATTTATATCAACCCCGTAATAACGCTAAACAGAGTCACTTTCCACTCAAATTTTTGTTATAATTTCATCTTTCTCCATCACCTCGGGATGAGCTAGCCAAATAACTTTCAACACCGGGGGTTAAATGACTTCAAACCTAAGGATTACCAGTGTCCCGCTTCATAAAATTTGTATTTGACTTTTGAGAATGTCAAAAACTACTTTGGGACGAACGCAACATTTTTCATATTGAACGACATTCTATTGGTCCTGAGGAAGTCGAGGAAGTATGCCGTAAACAACCTATTATCCAACGCGGAACAATAAAGAATAGGATTGTTCTGCTTGGTCCAACTCATGATGAGAGATTATTAAATATTGTCCTTGAGGGGCGTGGAAAAGGAATGTATTATGTTATAACTGCTTATGATGCAAGCGCTAAAGATATAAAACTTTACAAAAGATTGAAAGGAGGTGAAGATACAAAATGACCAAAATAATAAACAAAACTAAAGATAAAAGAAAGAGTCGAATTCCAGAGTTTTCAAGTTATAATGAAGAGGCAAAGTGGTGGGAGACTCATAATCTTGTTGATTATCAGGATGAATTCAAAACAGTTAAGGCACGTTTTGCGAAAAATTTGTCAGAAGGACTTCATATTCGGCTAGACCCAGATGCGTTAATAGAATTACGCAATGAAGCAAAGGAGAAAGGTATTGGTCCTACAACGCTTGCAAGAATGTGGATTCTAGAACAGCTGCGTTCAGGCTAATGGAAACCTTGTGTAGTGGCGAACCTATGTCACCTCGGGAGTGGACTAGCCTCGCTGCTTGAATATTTCGCTACCCAGGAGCAACCTCTTTCCACCTGGGAGGTGAATTAGATAGGACACCTAGGGAATTCCACAAGAACAACAACTTTCTAGTTTAAAAACCGATATGGGATCGGTACAGATATGATGAAATGGGCAAATCATTAGTTTAGTTTCCCGATCTTTACTTTAAGTGTAAAAAAACTCTGAAAGTGGGGAGAGTTAGCGTGTTTCGAGTAAGCTTTTAATCTGCTTTTTAAACTGCGGAAGACTTTTTGTAACAGTATCCCATACTATTTCCAAATCAACTCCAAAATAATGTTTTTTCAGGAAGGCCTTTTGAGTACTGCTCAATTGCTTCAATGCTTTCTAAGATATGCTTGAGAAAAATTATAGAATCTTTTTTACTCATAAAATCTGAATTTGCTCTCTTAGGATACGGTCTTTCAAGAGAGGGTCAAGAGAATTATATGTTCCAATGTCTACTTTATTTTTTAATACCTCTTCTAATCTTATTTTTAATCCGACAAGGTCGAATAAACTTTTGCCTCTTGGTAAATCCACGAGGATGTCGATATCGCTTCCTTTTTTGTTTTCTCCGCGAACATATGAACCAAAGACAGAAGAGCGTAAAACACCCGCCTCTTTTAGTATTGGCAAAGCCTTATCCTTAATTCGTTTAATACTTGTTTTCATAACGACTCAATTATATCACTTAAGAAGATAATTTACGACTCAAATCACCTCGGGGGTGAGCTAGTCTCGAGATATTCCACAAGAACAGTCGCTTGACATACTGTACATAATTTTGTAATATATAAACATGACAAAAACTTTACCTATAACCCGTGCAAGAGAAGACTTAACAAGTCTCGTAGAAAATGTTTCTAGAAAACTAGACGAGTATATTATTACTGTCAATGGCTCTCCCGCAGCAGTATTAATCTCTGCTGCAGAATATGAGTCCTGGAAAGAAACAAATGAAATTTTAAGTAACCCTACCCTTATGAAGGGTATTAGACAAGGTGAGAAGGAAGTTTCAGAAGGCAAAGTTCATGATTGGGAAGACGTAAGGAAAGAACTTGGCTGGAATGTTTAAACTCAAAATTACCTCACAAGCAAAATCGCAATTAAAACAAATCTCAAAAAAACACCATCAGTTAGCGATATCAAATGCTCTTGATGAGATTAAAGAAGATCCTTTCATCGGCAAGCCATTGTCACGAGAGCTTACGGGTAGATTTTCATATAAAGTAGGAATTTACAGAATAATTTATATAATTAACAAACGAGATAGAATTGTTAACATTTTATTCGCTGGACATCGTGCTACGGTTTATTCTTAATAAAGAATAACGTTTTCTATTCAGCTTGATATATGTCCCTTTAATCACCTCGGGGGTGAACTAGCCTCGCTGCTTGAATATTTCGCTACCCCGGAGCAACCTCTTTCCACCTGGGAGGTGAATTAGATAGGACACCTAGGGAATTCCACAAGAACAAATACTTGTTTTTTGTAAGGCATTGTATTACAATAATAACAATGATCAAAGATCTTATTATAAAGACTTTAGTTATTGAGGTAGACAGAGAAGATCATATTACAAAACATGAAGTAAAAATAGATGAAGTTATCGAAATAGTTTCAGGAGATTGTGTCTATATTAAAGGCAAACTTGAAAGATGGCTACTTATTGGCAGAACTAAAAAAGAAAGATACTTAACCGTTGTTATAGGCGAAAGAGATAAGAAAGGTACGTATGGATTAGTAACTGCAAGACCGTCAAGAAAAGAAGAGAAGAGCTTTTATAAAGAACTTACCCTAGGAGGTGATAAAGATGACTAGAATAAGAAAAGTTAAAACAAACTCTACAAAACCTATTAAACCTTTTAAGTCCATTGGTGAGGAAGCAAATTTTTGGGACACCCATTCAGTTGTTGATGAAATTAACGAAGGTACTTTAGTAGGATTTCACCAAGCAAATAAGACTCGTACTATAACAATTAGATTTCAGGAAGAGCATTTGCAAGAATTGAGAAATAAGGCATTCAAAAAAGGCATTGGTCCTACTACTCTTGCAAGGATGTGGATTATGGAGCAGTTGGGTTCATCCCAACACTAATAAAACCTTGCGTAGCGGACTTAAATCGCCTCGGGGACGCACGAATTTCTGAAAGCAACCTTTAACCCACCTGGGGGGGGTGGATTTATAGCGACACCTAGGGAATTCCACAAAAAAGGCAGCCTCTTTTTCCGGAAGATCGTATTGAAATTTTGAACACCGGGGGTTAAATGACTTCAAACCTAAGGATTACCCGTATCCCGCTTCATAAAATTTGTATTTGACTTTTGAGAATGTAATTCTTATGACGGGGTTTTATAGTAGAATATTCAATCAGATCAACCTTTTTTCCCAACACTTCTTCCAGTTTTAGTTTTAATTCTGCAAAATCAAAAAGGCTTTTACCTCTTGGTAAATCTACGAGAATATCAATATCGCTGCCTTTTTTGTAATCTTTGCGAGTATATGAACCAAATACAGAAGAACGTAAAACACCCGCCTCTTTTAGTACAGGCCGCGCCTTATCTTTAATTTGTTTGATGCTTGTTTTCATAACGACTTAATTATATCACTTATTTAATTTTAAAAAAAGGTGTTCTAGCTGTTCCACCTCTAAGGTGGATCCGGGAGGAATGATTTTATTTATTGGTATTGAATAAGTCACGATACATTTCGGAATATTAGGTAAAAAGAAATGTATGGCAAGTGATTTTAAACGAGTAAGATATCTTCGACCAAAATATTCTCAAAAGAGTTATCATATCCTGATGAAATTAATGCAGGATGGATTAGCTCTGGAGATATCAGATGTTGCAGGGTTTAGGATCCATGTAATTAACCACTACTACAAATATGGACTGCGTTCAACCCTTGATGCATTTAAGGTAAAGAAAAGTACCTTCTATGACTGGAAGAAAATATACGAGACGAATGGGAAAAGAATCATCAGCTTAGTGCCTCATAGGACACGCCCATTGCATGTTCGGAAGATGGAAACAGACTGGAGAATTATTACCTTCATCAAAGAGATGAGAAAAGAGCATGGAAATATTGGGAAAAGTATGCTAAAACCATTTGTTGATGCCTATGCAAAGAAGCTCGGCATTAAAACCTTAGCGGAGAGCACTATTGGCAAAGTGATTAAAAGAAGACATCTTACCTTTGAAAAGAAAGTATATCCTCAAAAGCAGAAAAACAAGTTCAAGAAACTACGAACCAGAAAGTCCCCTAAGGTAACAACGCCCGGATTTATCCAAATGGATTCTATAGTCGTATACATCAACTACGAGAAGCACTTATTTATGAGTATCATTGATATTTACACTAAATTTGCTCATGTTGTGTGCGTTGATAATCTCTCATCTTCAACTGCCAAGAGAGTCTTTCAAGAATTTGAAGAGCTTTCTCCAACCAAAGCTCATACTGTACAAACAGACAATGGATCAGAGTTTCTTAAATCATTCCATGAATACTTAGAGGAACAAAACATTAAGCATCAGTTTATCTATCCCAGGATGCCAAAGATCAATGCTTTCATTGAAAGGTTTAACAGAACCATACAGGAAGAGTTTATCCTAAGAAATGATGAGATCTACTATGATCAAGAAGCATTTGCAAAAAAGCTTACAGATTATCTATACTGGTATAACTACAAAAGGCCACATGCATCATTAAAGTATGTGTCGCCGATGATTTTTATACAAACACAGATTCCGAAAAGTGCGTGACGCATACACAATTTCATTTTCCTATCCTTATATACTATAATTGTTTATCGTGAATATATTTTTAGATATCGAAACTATTCCGGCTGCGGAAAGCAATAAAAAAGCTGCTCTGGATTTAGTTCTTAAAAAGAAACAGAGATACGGTAAAGAAGTGGACTTGGGAAGGGAAAGCATGGAGCAACTTTACAGAGACACTGCAATATCTGGAGATTTTGGAAGAATTTTTTGTATTGGCTATGCATTGGAAGACGGTAAGGTACAAATAATTTCCGGGGACGAAAAGAAAATACTTGAAAAGTGGTGGAAAGTTGCCGAACAAGGAGACTGCTTCATTGGTCACAACATAATGGATTTTGATCTTAGATTTATATACAAACGTTCAATAGTAAATAGAATAAAACCTTCTGCTAAACACCTAAATTTATCCTTCGCCAGATATAGAAATTTTCCAATTTTTGACACCATGAAAGAATGGGAGAAATGGAGTAATTCCTATATTACTCTTGATGCGCTTGCGAAAATATTACAGTTGCCTTCCTCAAAGGACGGAGGCATCGATGGTTCCCAGGTTTTTGATTTTTTCCTGGCAGGTAAATATAAAGAAATTTATGAGTATTGCAAAAGAGATGTGCAGCTTACCAGACAAGTCTATAATAGGATGCTTTTTAAAGATAAGTAATTTTTCTTGCAAATGCCGCGGGGGTTGTTTATGATGGTTTTATGAATACAAAGACCACGGGGTATATTTTTTTAGGAATTGGGATTTTTATAATGGTGTTTTCGGTAGTTTTGGTAATCCTTGCATTTGTTAATATAATTCATCCTACTTATTTTAGTGTTTCACCAACAAGCACAAATCCCATTGTCCCGCCCAGTAATGATTTAAGTTCCCTGTCCGCAGGCGGCCAGCCAAATTTATCCGCTCTTCTCCCGAGCCTTAACATAATTCCTCCCGGTGTTTTGGATAATGCGCTAAATCTCTCTGCGCATTTTCTTCTTATGACTTTTATTGGAGGATTCGGGCATAAGCTGGCGATGATAGGAGTAAATCTTATCCGCCCGATTGTAATAAAAACAGGAGATAAAATTTACGAAACTGCCCCGCCCCAAACATAATTCCTAAAATCTCCTAAGTCTTAACCCCTGCAACTCTTTTGAGATTTCTTTCCAAAATTTCTTTTGCTCTTTTTTGTGCCTCTTGTGAAAGCCTTGGCATGGGAGCAAACATTTCCTCTCCTGATTCTCGAAGAAATGTAAGAGAGGTTTCTGTTCTTCCTTCCGGGGTAACATCAGGAGCGTCTAAGTGAATAATAAATGTTCTTCTTCCTTGCCCATTTGAAAATCTTGCCCAAATAACCTGATTAAGCTTAATTTTTCGGACTATTATCGAAAGTAAAGAGTTATAGAGAAACATGCTTTCCGCAAAAGGTCCTCTCAAATCTTCCAAGTCTTTCCAATCAGAGTCTTTAAAATCTCCAATAATTCTTTTTGCCATAATTCTTTTTCCAAGTTTTTCGCCTCTTTTTATTCTTTCTCTGACAGACTTTCTCTTAGTCCTTAAATTTTTTACAAAATCTGCCTCGACCCACAAATGATAATCCCCTATGGGAATCATACAACCCGGTTTTGCAAAAAACGAGTAGTCTTTATCATCATCTACCAAAGCATCGAATTTTTCCTTAACAATTCTTTGTCCAATTTGGGCAACCGTCTCTGCCGAGACAGTCTCGCCTGAAGGGAGAAGAACATTTCCGCTTCGTACCATCATCCCCTGAAAACTTAAAACATCAACTTTGAATTTTTTTGCGGCCTCGTTCCAGAGAGGAAATAATGTCCTTTTTACATTTTGTCTTTCAAGAGCAAGATTTGCTGGGTTTAAAGGATTTTCCTGAACATATTTTTTCCGGTGCCATTTTAAAATTTCCAAATAATCGTCCCAGCCGTACCCCGTAGGGTAGTAATTTGAAAATGTTGTTTCCAGATCCCAATCTGGATAAAGTTCTTCGGGAAAAAAATAATTATTTCTGTGTCTATAGACAAAATTTGCAGGCACCAAAAACCAATCAATTGCAGCGCCCACAGCTGCTCCTCTTGAAACTACATCTCTTGCCTCAAATTTATGACTCCTATAAATTTCTTTCTCAAGATCCGAAAAAGTCACAAGTCTTTCTACTTTGTATTCTTTCTCGGGCTCTGTGGGTTCTCCAAAAGGGGGAATTGCCCGAAAAGTATTATCAGGTCCGATATAATAATCTAATTGCCCTGCATAAGGTCTTTTTCTTTCTTTTCTTGGCATAACAAGCAATTCTATAGATATAGAGACAAAATATCAAGTTTTTGGTAAAATAGAAGTGCATGGAAGATGTCGAGTCATTGCCACAAAAAGAAAAACCAGTTGCCGTAATGAGTATTAAACGTGACGGTCGCGATATACAAATAGGACTTTTTCCGCCTCCCAATGTTGATCATCCCAATCATTATATTCCAAGAGAATTAGGAGGAGAAAGAAGAGTATTTGAGTTGGATCTTGACGAACAGTCTATTGGAGATATTTTGTATTTGAAAAAACCAGCAGGAGAAACTTTCGCTAGACTCGAAAAACGAGAAGCAGAAATTAAGAGAGCAAAAAAAAATAAGCGAAAATGATGTCCGTGTTCCAAAACCCTCCCAAAAATCCTTGAGAAAATAATCTTCCTATGCTACTGTAATGGTAATGAAAAGGGGAATAGCCACTTTCACTCTTGACACAGGTCATTGTCCTCCGTGGCTTTTTAAAAGAATGGTCGAATTGGGAAGAGAGATGGTTAGAGTTCTTGTTGACGAGTATGGTCCTACAGAATTTGTAAAAAGAATTTCCGATCCGGCTTGGTTTCAATCACTTGGTACTGTTTTGGCTTTTGACTGGAATGCTTCAGGTCTTACAACAATTTTAACTGCGGCTTTAAAAGAAGCAATTAGGGGAGAAGAAAAAGATCTTGGTGTTTTTATTTGCGGAGGAAAAGGAAAAACATCTCGCAAAACTCCTTCGGAAATTTTGGATTGGGGTCAAAGATTAAATTTAGAAGAAGGAAAAATCAAAAACCTTTCATATAGTTCTAAAATGGCTGCTAAGGTTGATTCAAGTTTGGTCCAAGACGGGTATCAGATTTATCATCACGCATTCTTTTTCTCAGTCAAAAAAAATCCTGGACAGGCAGGAGTTTTAGACAGCTGGGCAGTTGTTCAGCAGGGCATGAATACGGCAAACTCAACTGCAAGAAGATATCATTGGTACGATGAGCTACAAACTAATAACTTAGAACTAAAAACTAATAACTATAAGAAGGATTTTGTTGAAGAACCGCATACAGGAATTGCGTCTCAGGCTTTTGAAAAAAAGATGTTAAATCTCATTTCCAAAAAAAGCAGAACAAACAGAAATTTATCGCAAGAACTAGTTTCATCAGGTTATAATACTTTGATGAAAGATATACAGCTTTTAAGAAGCCATTTTTCAGATTATTCCAAAATGGTATCTTATCAATATAAAAACAAAAATGCTCCTGTTCAGGAAACGCTTTTAGAGCTTGCCGATCCGCATTTCACAACTCATCCCGTGGTGCATGAGGATTTTACGAAAAGTAAATACCTTGAAAGAATTTTGCAAAGGGTAACGTATGAAAAACCGCAAGATTATGAAAGCTTTTTGTCAATTGAGGGAGTTGGATCCAAGACAATAAGAGCTCTTTCTTTGGTTTCTGAAATTATTTACGGCGCAGACCCGTCTTACGAAGATCCGGCACGATACAGTTTTGCTCATGGAGGAAAAGACTCAATTCCATATCCAGTGGACACAAAAACTTATGACAACACTATTAATATTATGGAAAGAGCGGTTAAAAGATCAAAAATTGGTACTCTTGACAAAGAAAAAGCTTTAAGAAGACTTAAGACTATAAATACATGAACACCTTCCAAGTAAAAACTTCCAAGAAAGACCAAGTTGTAGATATAACAGACCAAGTAAATGAAGTTATCCAAAAATCAAATAAAAAAAGCGGAGTTTGCGTTCTTTCGGTTGCCCACACAACATGCGGACTGACTACTGCCGATTTGGATCCCGGAACTGATCTTGATCTTCTCGAAGCTTTGCGAAAAATGCTTCCTAAGATTTCGTATCGTCATCCCCATGATCCATCTCATACCTCAGATCATATTCTCTCGTCGATTATCGGGACATCAGTGTCTTTAATTTTTGAAAATCAGACTTTGTCTTTGGGGACGTGGCAAAGAGTAATACTCGTCGAGCTAAACGGACCAAAAGAAAGAAACATTGCTTACTCCCTAATTTAATTTTAATTTAGTCTAATGATTTAGATCATTAGACTACACTTTAGCTGTTTATAGTTTTAATATTCAATAAAATTTCTTAAGGGACAATCGATGTGTTTGCAATGCGCCGGACAATATTTTCTTCCGTAATCGATCATTCTATTTGTAAAATCAAACCATTCTTCTTTTGGGAGAAGGCGCATTAAGTCTTTTTCAATTTTGCTAGGATCTGAGTTTTTAGTCAATCCAAACAATTTAGAAAGTCTTGCAACATGCGTATCAACCGCAATTCCTTCAACTATTCCGTAAACATTCCCTAAAATTATATTTGCTGTTTTTCGCCCGACTCCGGGAAGCGAAATAAGCTCGCTCATGGTTTTTGGAAGTTCTCCATTGTGTTTTTCCAAAAGAATTTCGGCAGTCTTTTTAACGAACTTTGCCTTTTGTCTGAAAAGACCCAGTTTTGATAGATCTTTTTCCAAATCTTTTATATCAGCATTCCTATAGTCTTCAATAGTTTTGTATATTTTAAATAGATCTTTTGTTACATCGTTGACCTTTTTATCGGTATTTCGGGCCGAAAGAATAACCGCAACCAAAAGTTCAAAAGGAGATTTATATACGAGAACAGTTCTTGAATTTGGAAATAATTTTTTTAAATCATTAACAATATTTTCCGCTTTTTCTTTTAATTTTTTGCTATCTTTCATTATTTAAAATTCCTTAACAAATTCAAGGTCCAAGTAGTTCTCCATGAATTTTTTATCGATATGTCCTCCGTAGGGCAATTCCATTTCAGGGAGCCAAGGGTCTATTAAAATCTAAATTGAATTTTTCCAGCCTTATATTTCTCAACACCTTCTCTAACTAACTCTTGTAATTTACTCATTAAAGAAGATTTTTTATCCTCATAATTAGTTATTTTATTTTTTAAACTTACTTCAACTACGAAGTCAAAATAAGGGTTATCATTGTTGTCTTTTCTCTTTAAAGCTCCGACTACCACAATAGCCATGACATGATTATATGAAACAGCCTCACTTATTAATGAAGAAACCTCTTTATATAAATCTTCAGGGATAAGGTATCCAATATTTCCATTAAGACCCTGAATTAATGGGGAGTATGCAAAAAAACTAATTGAAACTTTTGGTATTTTATAATGCCATTCAAAAAAGTGATTTTCAGCAATAATAGTGGCATTAAAATGATTTATGTTTGTGTTCGCTTGAAGAATAAGATTAAAGCATTCCTTTGCTGTTAAAGCTCTCATTATTTCATCGTCAACAAAAAGAATATTATTTATTGAATCAAGATTTTGTAGCTTTTCTTTAACTTGTTGCGTCAGAAAAGAGTTATCGTTGGGCGTAGTGCCGTCTTCTTTGAATCTGTATATTGGTAAATTCAAAATAAAAGGTGTTTTAATATTTAAATATTCATAAGTCATCTGCGTAATTCTTGTCATAAATAATCCACTATTCCCGGCTCCTAATACAAGGTCATATTTTTCATTAAAATCAACAAGCTGTCTACAAATAGAAGCAACAAACATTTTGATTCTAGATTCCGCTAGTTCTTTCCTTCTCCCTTTAAAATTCGAAGCTGTTTTTGTTATTTTATTAAAATACTCGTTGGCAAAATCATCCATACAAAAGATTATACAGAAAAATGAGAGCTTCAGCTAAATATAGATAAAATAGGCTCTAACATCGTCCATCAGGCGGAGCTTTATATTAATATCTCGTATTCTATAAAGCCCTTTTTATTCGCAGTCCTTATAATCATACTTTGATTTTACCAAAAATAGGGTATTGACACATTATAAGAATTTGTGCTATAAGATTAATACGCCAAAAAATTACTTTGAAGAGGTGTTGAACCTTGTGTATTTTTTTTGTTAGATAAGAGGATTCTTCAGGGATTTATCAGACAGGGATTTATCAGATGCCTAAGCTTGACAAGAAAACTATAAAAAATAACACACGCGAAAACTGGGGTAATGATTACAAGTTTCTGCCTAAACTAGATCTTTTAGCCGTTCAAAAAGAATCATATAAATGGTTTCTCGAAGAAGGGATTGAAGAGATTTTAAAGGAAATTTCTCCCATTGATGATTTTACAGAAAAAAACTGGACATTAACTTTTAAAGATTATCGCATAGGAAAACCTGCAAATTCTGCAGATGTCGCAACGAGCAAGGGTTTAACATACGATGCTCCACTATATGTTGAAGCAGTTCTTCTTAATAAAAAAACCAACAAAACTATAAAACAAGAAGTATTTTTAGGAGATATACCTCAAATGACAGAAAGAGGGACTTTTGTAATAAACGGAGTCGAGAGAACCATTGTTAATCAGCTTGTTAGATCTCCCGGTGCCAACTTTACGGTTACTCAAGATAATGTCACGGGTAAAAAAATATACACTGCCGAAATAAGACCTGTTCACGGTTCGTGGCTTGAATTTTCTACAACAAGACACGAAACGATAACTGTAAGAATAGACAGAAGAAGAAGGTTTTTGGCAAGCACTTTCCTGCGCGCTCTGGGAATCTCCTCGAACGATGATATAAGAGAAAAGTTTAAAGAGTCAGAGGGGCAAAACGCCGAAACTTCTTTTATAAATAACACTCTGAAGAAAGACGAAACGCCCGATTCACAGGAAGCATTAACAGAGATTTTTAGAAAAATGCATCCCGGAGAGCCAATCGTAATAGATAAAATAAAAGAAAGTTTTTTTGGGATGTTTTTCAACGCTAGACGTTATGATTTAGGAAAAGTTGGAAGATACAAAATGAATAAAAAACTTAAAGATATTCCGGGTTTTAAAGAATCAAACGAACGAGTCTTGAGGGTAGATGACATAATAGGAACAATAAGTTTTTTAATAGAGCTTGCTCAAGGAAAAAACGGAGTTGATGATATTGACAGTCTTGCAAATAGACGTGTCAGACGAGTTGGAGAGCTTGTTGCAACCAATGCATTTAGGATTGGGATACTAAGACTTGAGCGAAGTGTTAAAGAAAGAATGAGTCTTATTCAACCCGATGTTCCAGTTTCTATTGGATCTTTAATAAATGCAAGACCAATCATGGCCTCGATTAACGAATTTTTTAGAACTTCTCAACTTTCTACAATTTTGGATCAGACCAATCCGCTTTCTGAAATAGATAATTTAAATCGTCTAACCGTTATGGGAACAGGAGGAATTTCTCGAGAGAGGGCGGCCTTCTCAATTCGTGATATCAATAGTTCTCAATACGGAAGAGTTTGTCCTATTAGAAGTCCCGAAGGTCCGAATATTGGTCTTGTCACTTATATTGCTCTTTACGCAAAGATTAACGAATTCGGATTTTTGGAAACGCCTTACAGAAAAATCGTGCATCAAAAAAGAGGAAAAAAAACTATGGCAAAAGCAACAAATGAAATAATTTATCTAACAGCCGATGATGAACAAAGCCACTATATAACCCATGCAGGAGTAGTTTCAAAAGACGGAACAATAAAAGAGGATCGTGTTCCAGCCAGATACAAAGGGGAGTTTATAGAAACCGAAAAAGAAAAAATGGAATATGTAGATGTTGTACCCCGTCAGGTTGTTGGATCCGCTGCCTCTCTTATTCCGTTTGTGTCACATGACGAGGCAAACAGAGCTTTAATGGGAACTCACATGCAATGTCAGGCAGTGCCTCTCGTAAATCTGGAAAGTCCAGTAGTTGGAACTGGAATGGAAAAAAATATTGCAGAAGTTATGGGAAGAGTTGTTACCGCTCCGTTTGATGGAACAGTTACATTTGCCGATGCAAACAAAGTTGTTTTAAAAGCAAGTAGGGGGAAAGAAGAAGCAGTTTACAAAATAGATTCCTTCAAGAGAAGTTCTCAGGCAACTTCTTACACTCAAAGGACAATGGTTGTCCCCGGACAAAAAGTCAAAAAGGGAGACTTAATTGTTGACGGCCCTGCATCGGATAACGGAGAGCTAGCTCTTGGAAAAAATCTAGTCATCGCTTATGCCTCTTTAGATGGTTTAGGTTATGAAGATGCAATTGTTATTTCCGACAGACTTGTTAAAGACGATATTTTCTCTTCCATTCATATAGAAAAATATGAATCGGCAGTTGTTGATACAAAATTGGGGGTCGAGGAAACAACCCAGGATATACCAAATGTCTCAGAAGAAGATTTAGCAAATCTTGATGAAGAAGGAGTCGTTGTGATAGGAAGTGAAGTAGAACCAGGAGATATACTTGTTGGAAAGATAGCGCCAAAAGGGGAAACAGAATTAACAGCAGAAGAAAGATTGCTTAGGGCAATTTTTGGAGAACAGGCAAGAGAAATAAGAGATACTTCCTTGCGAGTTCCTAATGGAGAAAGAGGTACTGTTATTAATGTTAAAATCCTGGATAGAAAAAAAGGAGACGAACTTGAGCCCGGTACTATTAAAAAAATAATTGTAGAAGTAGCACAATTCAGACACATTACTGTTGGAGATAAACTTGCAGGAAGACACGGAAATAAAGGAGTAATTTCCCGAATCTTGCCTTCCGAAGATATGCCATATCTTTCCGATGGAACACCGGTTGATATCATTATTTCTCCCATCAGTGTTCTGGCTCGTATGAATTTAGGACAGCTTTTGGAAGCACACCTTGGTTGGGCCGCAAAAGAACTTAATACAAAAGTTTCAGTTCCTGTATTTGAAGAAGTTGGGGAAGACAGAATCGTAGCTTTTCTTAAGATGGCAAAACTTCCCGAATCGGGAAAGACAGTTTTATACGATGGCAGAACAGGAGAGTCATATGAAAACCCGGTTGTTGTGGGAGTCGAGTATATTATGAAACTTATTCACATGGTCGAGGACAAGACACATGCAAGATCTACTGGTCCATACTCTTTGGTTACTCAGCAGCCGCTCGGAGGAAAGGCTCAGATGGGAGGACAGCGCTTAGGAGAAATGGAAGTTTGGGCGCTTGAAGCGCATAGAGCAAGATATATCTTGCAGGAAATGTTGACTATAAAATCCGATGATGTTATTGGAAGAGCTAAAGCATTTGAGGCAATTGTTAAAGGAACAGATATCCCGACTCCGAAAGTTCCGGAATCATTCAGAGTTTTAATAAAAGAGCTCGCGGCTTTAGGAATAAATGTTATAGCACAAGGTGCGAATATTGATACGCTTCAATCCGTTAATACTGTGCTCGCACAAGTCGCAGAAGAAGTAAAACCAAGCGAAGAGAAATTAGTGGTTAATCAGACAGAAGAAGTAGGTGCGTTGTCTGTTGGAGGGCAAGAAAAGGAAGCAGCAAATGAATAGAAACGATAAAAAAATGAAAGACATAACAATTTTGGACTTCAAGTCTTTGAAGATCGTTCTTGCTAATAAAGACGATATTCTTTCCTGGTCTTATGGAGAGGTAACAAAACCAGAGACAATTAATTATAGAACTTTAAGGCCCGAAAAGGATGGGCTTTTTGATGAGAGAATCTTTGGTCCTACAAAAGATTGGGAATGCTATTGCGGAAAATACAAAAGAATAAGACATAGAGGCGTTATTTGCGATAAATGCGGAGTAGAGGTAACAACATCAAGAGTTAGAAGAGAAAGGATGGGCCATATAAATCTTTCTTCTCCTGTTTCACATGTCTGGTTCTTTAAAGGTTCAGCTTCTCCCCTTTCTTTAATTTTGGATATGTCGCAAAGAAGTCTTGAGTCTGTTATTTATTACGCATCCTTTTTGGTAGTAGATGTAGATGAAAATAAAAAGAAGGAAGCACTTGCTTTGTTTCTTAAAAACATCGAGGAAAGAAAAAAACAGCAAAGAGAAGAAATAGTTCTTGCGGAAAAAGAAATCCAAAACGAAATTAAAGAAAAAAAGAATGAAGTCAAAGGGGGGAAACTTGCAAAAGTGCAGAAAGACCTTGTTTATCAAGAATTAGAGCTTGTCCAAAGACAAAAAGTTGCGGCTCTTTTGGAGAGACTTGTTGAAGAAGAAAAAAAACTTGATGAAATTTACGAAGCTTTGTCCCGTCTTCTTAAAAATCTAAGAACTGGGACAGTGCTTTCGGAAGATGAATATTTTAAAATCCTAGAATACGACATCCCGGTTTTTTTTACAATGCGAACAGGAGCAGAGGGAATTTTAGAACTTCTAAACAGAATTGATTTATCGGGTTTGATTATAAAACTAAGAAGCGAAGCAGAAAAATCCAAGGGGCAAAGATACTTAAAGCTTATCAAAAGACTGCGATTGATTGAATCAATGCGAAAGGCAGGTGTTTTTCCATCTTCTATGATTATTACGGTTTTGCCAGTTCTCCCTCCGGATTTACGACCAATGGTCCAGCTCGCAGGAGGAAGGTTCGCAACCTCTGATCTTAATGATTTATACAGAAGAGTAATTAACAGAAACAACAGATTGAGACACTTGATGTCTTTGGGGGCACCTGAGATAATTTTACGAAATGAAAAAAGAATGCTTCAGGAATCCGTCGACGCACTAATTGATGCATCTCAAAGGACAACTCAGGTTATTTCCTCACCCCTTCGGTCTCTGTCGGACATGCTTAGGGGAAAGCAGGGAAGATTCAGACAAAATCTTTTGGGGAAAAGAGTAGATTACTCAGGAAGATCGGTCATTGTTGTGGGTCCGCAACTTGGTCTTTCCCAATGCGGCCTTCCTAAGGAAATGGCGCTTGAAATGTTTAAGCCATTTGTTCTAAGAGAAGTAATAATAAGAGGTTATGCTCCAAACATTAAATCCGCAAAAAGATTTATAGAAAAAAGGCCACCGGAGGTTTTTGATATTTTAGAAGAGATTACAAAAAATCATCCGGTTTTATTAAACCGTGCGCCAACGCTCCATAAGCTTGGAATTCAGTCTTTTTACCCGGTTTTAATTGAGGGCTCTGCTATAAGTCTTCATCCATGCGTTTGCGCAGGTTACAATGCAGATTTCGATGGAGATCAAATGGCAGTTCACATTCCGTTATCTAATATGGCAAAGGAGGAGGCTGTAAGTCTTATGATGCCGCGTTACAATTTACTCAAGCCGGCAGACGGAAGCCCTATTACACTTCCCAATAAAGAAATGGCAGTCGGAATCTTCTACTTAACAAGTTTAGATGAAACTTTAAGAAAGGAAGATGAGTTGGTTTTTGAATCGGGGGAAGAAGCAATTCTTGCCCATGCTCTTTCTAAAATAAAATTCAGAGGACCGATTAAAGTAAGAATCGATAATGAAATAATAGAAACTACAATTGGAAGAATACTATTTAATGAACAAATTCCGCAGTCTCTGCGATTCATCAATGAGCCGGTTAAGGCATCGGGAATTAAAAGAATAATTACTCATACAATCTCAAACTCAACAGCTGAGGAGGTCGAGAAAATTATCGACAACATTAAAACTTTAGGATTTTACGGAGCAACAATTTCGGGAATTTCAGTTTCTGTTTTTGATAATGAAATGGTTGAGGGTAAGGAAAATCTTATTGAGGGTGCCGAGAAAAGAATAAAAGAGACTGAAACAGAGTATCAGCAGGGTCTTATAACAGATGAAGAAAGAAAGAGACTTGAGAATGATGTATGGCTTAAAATAACAGATGACCTGGCGAATAAGACCTGGTCAATTTTAAAGCCTGAAAATCCAATAAAAGTTATTATCGACTCGGAGGGAGCCCGGGCAGGGAAAGAACAGGTTAAGCAGCTTTCTGCAATGAGGGGACTAATCCTTGATCCTCTTGGAAAAATTGTAGAACTTCCAATTAAATCCAACTTCAGAGAAGGACTTTCTATCTTTGAGTATGTTGCATCTGCCCGTGGTTCACGAAAAGGATTAACAGATTCTGCATTAAAAACTGCAAACGCAGGTTATCTTACAAGAAGACTTGTTGATGTATCTCATGATGTAATTATAAAAGGGCAAGATTGCGCAACAAAAGAAGGAATTCTAATTATAAAAGACGAGCAGGATAGGACAACAACATTTTTTGACAGAATTTTAGGACGAACTGCTGCATCAAATATAGTGTCTAAAAAGAGCAAAAAACCGATAATAAAAGAGGGACAAGAAATAGACGGAGAAAAGCTTAAGCTTCTTATAGAAAATGGAGTTGAAGAAGCAAATGTCAGGTCTGCCCTAACCTGCAGAATGGAACACGGAATTTGTGCAACTTGTTATGGCTGGGATTTCTCGACAAAAAGAAAAGTAGACGTTGGAGTTCCGGTTGGTGTAGTTGCGGCACAATCAATCGGAGAACCCGGAACCCAGTTAACAATGAGAGTAAGACACTTTGGAGGAGTTGTTATGGCTGACGTTACCCAAGGTTTGCCAAGAGTAGAAGAATTGTTCGAAATGAGAACTCCTAAAAACTTGGCTCCGATGTCTGATATCTGGGGAAAAGTAAATATAGAAAAAACAGAAGACGGTTATGTTGTAAAAGTAAGAAATGCAAGGGTAAAACCGCCGGAAGAGAGAGAATATTTTGTGCCATTAGCATCTGAAATTACAGTTTCCGACGGCGAAACAATAACGGCCGGAACACAACTTTCCCAAGGATACCTTGATCCAAAAGACATTCTTAAAGTAAAAGGAAATGTCCAGGCACAGCGTTATATTATTACAGAGGCTCAGCGGGTTTATGAATCACAAGGAATTGCAATAAACGATAAACATTTTGAAGTAATTTTGCGAAAAATGTCGGATAAGGTTGTTATAGAAACAGTTGGGGATGCGGCCCTTATCCCGGGAGATTTTATTACAAAAGTTAAATTTGAAGAAATTAACGCAGAGACATTAGCACAGGGAGGAGAGCCGGCAACAGCACGACAGATTCTTTTGGGGATTACTAAGTCCTCTCTATTTTCCGATTCTTGGCTTTCTGCCGCATCCTTTCAGGAAACCACAAAAGTCTTAACAGAAGCGGTTCTTCAGGGGCAGGAAGATAGACTTACAGGTCTTAAAGAAAACGTTATTATAGGAAGACTTATTCCCGTTGCATCAGATCAGATTAGAGAGCCTCTGGAACAAATAATGGTAGAACCTGCCGCAATTCAGGAATCAACTGATAATGAACCGGCAGTTGGGGTTGAACAACAGACTTCGGATAATGTATAATTACAATCTAATTTCAAATTTGAAATTTAAAATTTTAAATTAAAGGTATGCCAACATTATCACAACTTGCAAGACACGGGCGAATCAAAAAAGTAAAGAAAAAAAGATCGACTGCTTTAAGACGGCTTTTTAATGCAAAGGATCAGGTTTATAAATCTATTGCTGCTCCTCAAAAAAGAGGAGTTGTGACTTTGGTTAAAACAATGACTCCAAAAAAACCGAACTCTGCTCTTAGAAAAGTTGCAAGAGTGAAATTGTCCAATAAAATGGAATTAACAGCTTATATTCAGGGAGTCGGACATTCACTATCCGAGCACGGAATTGTGTTAGTTCGTGGCGGAAGAGTTAAGGATTTACCGGGAGTCAAGTACCATATAGTAAGAGGCAAGTTTGATTTAATGGGAGTCGACGGACGAAAATCTTCCCGAAGTAAGTACGGAACAAAGAGGGGAGGGATAAATGCACCGCGCGTAATTGCGGGAACAGCCGCGCCGGAAACCTCAACGCCTGAAGCAGCACCGGCGTAGTTATTAGTTTTTAGTTCTAAGTTAATATTATGAGACACAAAAAAGCCAATTTAAGACAAACCCAACCGGATAAAATTTATAAAAGCCGTCTTGTCACTAAATTTATAAATAATTTAATGAGAGATGGTAAAAAAACTGTTGCTCAGCGTATTTTTTATGATTCATTTGAGCTAATGAAAAAACAAGGAAAGGATCCTCTTGAAGTTTTTGAGAAAGCAATTTCCAATGTTGAACCCAGACAGGAAGTAAAAGCAAGAAGAGTCGGAGGAGCTTCTTATCAGATCCCAATCGAAGTGCGGGGAGATAGAAGAACATCTTTGGCAACTCGATGGATTATCCAAGCTGCAAAATCACGGCCGAATAAAGAATTTCATACTTTTTCGCAGAAATTAGCTGCAGAATTTTTGGATGCGCTGGAGAATAAAGGAGAGGCGATTAAAAAGAAAGATGGAATGCAAAGAATGGCAGATGCGAACCGCGCCTTCGCCCACTTTAGATGGTAGTTTTTATGAAGTCCTCCAAAAATTGCTCCTTGAGTCGTGTATGAATAATACTGAAAAGACGAAAGATAAAATTAGGAGGGCAAACCGCGCCTTCGCCCACTTCCGCTGGTAAACTACAAAGTATTTTCTGAATCCAATCTAGCACAGTATTTAATAAACCCAAGAAAAGATAGAAGAATTTTTAGAAGGGTATTAAATGGGTGAATAGCGATATAAAAGTCTAATGATTTAGATTATTAGACTAAACTTATCCCAAGGCAGTTTTGGGTTTCCTTGTTCTTTTCCTTTCTCTTCTAAGAGATCTTTTTACAGATGATTCGGGAAGGATTCCAATAGCTGAATCTCCGATTACTTTAAACAAATCTTCTAACTTTTCCTCTCGTAGCACTCTTTTAATCGCAATATTGTATCCCTTACCTCTGAAATTGAGCATCATATTTACTCTCGCAATAGTTTCCTGCGAAACTTTAAGAATATCTTTAATGGTTTCATACTGGTAACCTTTTACCAGAAGAACTGCAATTGCAAGTCTTTTTGCTAGCATTGTTTGTTCGGCTGGTCCTAAAAGATCCAGAATAAAATCTTGAATATCTGAAGGCTTTGATAATCGAGCCAATGCATTAAAAAAGATAAAATACATTTTCTTTTCCACGTTTTTTGAGAGTGTTCTTCTTGAAACCTGAGACATATTTATTAAGTCTAATGATTTAGATTATTAGACTTATCATAATGAGAGATTTATAGTTTGTCAACAGTTCGATTTGAATCATCCAAAATCCTCCTGAAAGTCATTCATTGAATCAAATTAAAATCCTCCTAAAATTAAATAAAGTTTTCTGTCCATTAGGGAGGTGAAAATTATGATTAAAAAAGATGTACACGCTGTTGTTCGAGCATTTGCAAACCAATATAAACATGCAAAAAAGAAAGAGAAATCTGAACTATTACATCGTCTTGTTAAAACAACAGGATATTCAAGAAAGCACTTGATGGAAATCTTACCGAATCCACCAAAAGCTCGAAAAAGAAAGCAACGTATTCAGAAGTCAAAATATCTAGGTATTCTTAATCCACTACGAACGCTTTGGGCAGTTTCAAACTATGCCTGTGGACAAAGACTAAAGCCATTCATCCCAAGTTTAATCGCTGCTTTAAGACGTCATAAGGAACTAGTTGTTTTACCTGAAGAAAGAAAGTTCCTGTTGCAAATTTCATCAGCAACAATTGATCGACTACTGACTCATGATAGGCAACGGATTAACATCAAAGGAAGATCCAGAACAAAACCAGGTTCACTTCTGAAACACCAGATACCAATTAGAACATGGAGAAATTGGGACAATACAACACCGGGATTTGTAGAAATTGATTCAGTCCACCACTGTGGAGGAAGTCTTTTTGGAGACTATGTATATACACTTGATACGGTAGACGTTGCCACTGGATGGAACGAGTGTTGTGCCCATATGGGAAGAGGAGAATATCGGACAATTGGAGCTCTTGAAACGATAAGGGAAAGGTTACCCTTCCCCTTACTTGGTATTGATTTTGACTGCGGTGGTGAGTTTGTGAATTACCATCTCGTCCGCTACTGTGAAAGAAATCATATCACATATACCAGAGCACGGGAAGGCATTTCAAATGATCAACCATATATTGAGCAGCAGAACTATTCGGTAGTCAGACGGTTTGTAGGATACCAAAGACTTGATACGGAAAAACAACTCGAAAGAGTAAACAGAATTTACGGACTGCTTTCTGATTATCAAAACTTCTTTCAACCAGTAATGAGGCTAAAAACAAAAGTTAGAGATGGAGCAAAAGTTAAGAGGATTTATGATACTCCTCTTACTGCCTATCAACGAGTTTTGAAGAGGAAAGATATTCTAAAAGAGACAAAACAAAAGCTAAGAAAACGATACAGAAAGATCAATCCGAAAAAATTACTTTTGGAGATAACAAATCTTGGGAAAAAGTTGTCGGAAAAGTAAATCTGTTCAAGAGGAATTTCTTTGATACAACGACTACTGTTTCAGGAGGATATTATCGTGATTTAAGACGTATCAAACAGGTCAGTAAAGAATTGCCATAATTGCCCCTTTTAAATAGATCCTGCCTATAGTATAATCTGCTCTACAAAATAATCCTGCCCCATATTATGGACCTTTTGCAAGATGCAGCGATTATAATAATTAAAATCCTAATTGCCATAGGAAATGTTACTCTTCTTGTTTTATCTTCTATAGTCCGCATTATTAAAAAGATTATTGAATGGATTTTTGACTCAGTTAAATCGATTTCAAGAATATTTGCGCGGGCTTACAAAAGAACTATTGATACTTTTTTAGGTTTAAGAAGGTTTAAGATTAGACGAAAAGAAAAAATTATAAAGCCTGAGCGAAAGAAAATTAAGAAGGCAAAGCCTATTAAAATTTTTCCTTTTCCTTTTTTTGTAAAAGCCAAATATTTTTTTTTAGGGTCTCTATTTTCCGCAATCTTTATTTTTTTGCCACTTCTGTTTTTGATTTTCTTGCAAGATCTCCCAAGCCCTACAACATTAAGTCTTCAGGACACCGCCCAGACCACAAAAATTTATGATAGAAACGGTGTACTGTTATATCAAATTTATGCAAGTCAAAATAGAACATTTGTTCCGCTATCTTCTATTCCCAAAGAATTACAAAATGCAACAATAGCTATTGAGGACAAAGATTTCTATAGTAATCCTGGTTTTAATATCCCCGCAATTTTAAGAGCTGTAATTGCAGATTTGTCAGGAAAGCCTCTTCAGGGCGGATCAACTATTACCCAGCAGCTTATTAAAGCTACTTTGTTAACGCCTGAGATAAGTTTAATAAGAAAAGTAAAAGAAGTAATTCTTGCTTTTTCGGCAGAGCGAATCTACACAAAAGATCAGATTCTTCAAATGTATTTAAATCAGATTCCGTATGGAGGTACCTCGTGGGGAATTGAGGCGGCTTCAGATACTTATTTTGGAATACATGCAAAAGATTTAGATCTTGCACAAAGTGCTTTCTTAGCAGGACTTCCTAATGCTCCATCTTTGTATTCTCCGTACGGAGAATACAAAGATCTTTGGAAAAAAAGACAAAAAGAAGTTCTCTCAAAGATGGCTGAGCAAAAATTTATTACACAAAAAAAGGCTGAGGATGCGGAAAAAGAAGAGCTTAGCTTTCAACCAATTCAAAATCCGATTCATGCTCCGCATTTCGTAATGTATGTAAAAGACTTATTGGTTAAAAAGTATGGACTGCCAATGGTTGAAAAAGGCGGACTGCAGGTTGTAACTACACTGGATTTAAAAACTCAAGAAACAGCAGAAAAAATTGTAAAAGAAGAAGTAGAAAATTATAGATATCTTAATTTAACAAATGGAGCATCTTTGATCACAAACCCGAAAAATGGCGATATTATTGCTATGGTAGGAAGCCGTGATTACTCAGATCCTAATGGAGGAAACTTTAATGTAACCACAGCCTTGCGCCAACCCGGGTCAAGCATAAAAGTTGTTACCTATAGTGCTGCCTTATCTGCCAGTTTTACTGCCGTAACATCTATAGATGACTCTCCGATTGCTTTTGCATCTGCGGGTGCTCCAACCTACTCTCCCGTAAATTATGATGGAAGATTTCATGGCCTTATGACGCTTCGCTTGGCTTTGGCAAATTCCATAAATATTCCTGCTGTTAAAACTTTAAATACAATTGGAATTTCTACTATGGTAGAGCTTGGGAAAAAAATGGGTATATCAACATGGAAAGATCCAGGGAGTTACGGCCTTGCTATAACACTCGGTGCAGCCGATGTGAAAATGGTAGATATGGCAACGGTTTATGGAGTTTTGGCAAATGAAGGAAACAGAATAAATATTAACCCATTTTTAAAGATAACTAATGCTCAAGGAAATATACTTGAGGAAAAGAAAATAGAAAAAAACAGAGTTCTTGATTCCGGAGTCGCCTTTATCATCTCGGATATTCTCTCGGACAATCAGGCAAGAGCTATGGAATTTGGGACTAACTCTCCTTTGACAATCTTAAATCATACAGTTTCTGTAAAAACCGGTACTTCCGATAATAAAAGAGATAACTGGACAATCGGATATACGCCTTCTTATTTAGTAGCTGTTTGGGTGGGAAACAACGACAACAGCCCAATGAGCCAAACCCTTGCATCGGGGATTACAGGCGCTGCTCCGATTTGGCGTAGGATTATGGAAAACCTCATATCTTCAAAGCCCAATGAAAAAATGCCTGTGCCGGAAAATGTAATTCAGAAATCTTGTCTTGGTCGAAACGAGTATTTTATAAAAGGCACAGAAAATTTTGTAAACTGCGCTCCCCGCCCAACACCAAAAATTTCCTCAATACCTAATTAGCTACCTCCTTCTTGCCCGCCGAAATTTTAATGAAGGAGGGTTTCTTGCAAAATTTTATATTGTTCCTGCGGCGTCTCTTTAAAAATAAATGACGTTGCCACAAATCGATCAGCGCCGGATTCCTTTGCCTTAAGAATAGTTTGATCGTTTATTCCCCCATCCACTTCAATGGGGATAAGGGTTTTATCTTTGATTTGCTTAACTTTATTTAAATAGTCATCAATAAGATCTTGTCCTGACGCGCCAGCTTTAATAGCCATAAAAAGTATCACATCTAAATCATCAAATGGAACTTCTATTTTTTCTATCTCGGTTGGACCATCAATCGCAAGTCCTACTTCTCCTAATAATTGAGCCTTTGCAACAAACTCAACCTGATCTAACATTTTTTCTATGTGCCCGATAAATCTTTGAAATCCGGCATCAGCCCAGGGTTTTAAAAAATTAATCGGCTCCTCAACCATCATATGTAATTCAAAAAAGGCATCCTTTGTATATTTTTTAAAAGGCTCAGGATCTAAAAATGTAGTGTTTGGAGCAAATTTTCCGTCAATTAAATCTATATGAATTGCCTTGGCAAAAGGTAAAACCTGTTGAATCTTCATTTCTATAACAGACCAGTCTTTTTCTAAAATTCCCGGAATTATTCTATAATCCATCTTCTATTTTCTCAATTTCCGAAAGTCTTCTAGTTTTTTTTTCTTCTTTAGAGAATGGAGTTTTGAGAAAAATTTTGACAATCTCTTTTGCTTCTTCTTCTGATACAAAATCAGAAGGAATTGCAAGTATATTGATGTCATCATCTTTCCGCGCTTCTTTCACCTGTTTTACATTTAAGGCAAGACCGCTTCTAATATGTTTGAATTTATTTGCAACAATATCAACGCCGACTCCTGATCCGCATATAACTATCCCTCTTGATTCAAGGTTTTCTAAAAGATCTGCTCCAACGTTTTTTGCTACATCCTGGGCAAATAATGGATAATCGTCATTTGGATCATATTCAAAAGCTCCCAAATCTTTTATGGAAATTTTATTTTCCGAAAGCCATGTCTTAAGTTCTTCTTTTAGTTTAAATCCTCTGTGATCTGCTCCTATATAAACTCTCATTTTGAATAACCTAAGTCTTTAAGCATTTTGTAATTTTTGTTCAATCTCTTGTTTTGTTAACAGTCCCTGTTGTGCCCCTATCTTACTTATTACAGAAGATGCATTTAAAGAGCCCCACTCCATTGAATCCTTAAAAGATTGTCCCGACAGAACTGCGGATAGAAACCCGCTTGCAAATGCGTCTCCTGCACCTGTTCTTTCTACTACATTGACATCCGATGCTTTATGAGAAAAGATATTATTTTGATCATCTATTAAAAATGATCCGTTAGCACCGTCTGTAATTACAACTATTTTTGCTGCTTTATTTTTTATTTGTAAAAGTAGATCTCTTATAAAGTTCTCTTCATTGGT
>Ga0209541_10004275_pt1 | contig 25487 bp, 41 predicted proteins | sample RifCSPlowO2_01_FD_184027 | JGI IMG/M metagenome (GOLD analysis project Ga0209541, IMG submission 184027) | Groundwater microbial communities from Rifle, Colorado - Rifle CSP2_plank lowO2_0.1 (SPAdes) (version 2) | ecosystem: Environmental > Aquatic > Deep subsurface > Groundwater | place... | reverse complement strand
CTCTATTAGTTAAATCATCTATATCCATTATTAACTCCTGGAGGCTTCTGGCCCATCTGTCAAGCTTCCATACCAGAATGCCATTGTATGCCCCCCTTCTTGTCAAATTAAGGACTTCTTGCTTTATAGGTCTTGTAGCTCTTGTGCTTTCTTTTTCCTCAAAAATATCATATTCCCATCCTTTAGCCTTGGCATATTGCTCGAGCTGCATCTTTTGATTTTCCGGGTTCATATCCCTCTTGCTTACGCGAATATAAATGGCTATCCTAATCCTAATTCCTCCATTGTAAGATTAAACATTGGTTCGTCCTCCAATCCAAATGCCGCGGGCTGATAAGTGCATTTGGCTGCAAACTCCTGTTTCCAATGCTCATTGCAAGAAGCTAAGGTCTTGCTGTTGTTGAATAATCCCACAGTAGAATAAATAAGGGTTGCAATGCAAAGTAGCATTATCATAACATCTATTATTATAATATTCCATTTCATTTTACTTCTTTTCTTCTCAGACCCTCTCTTTTTTCTCTTTTCTGATATTGGGTGTTTATTCAGTGATTACGCCCGCCCCACCCTCTATTTCCTCGTCTTCCATCAATTCATCAGCTATTTTTGCGTTTCTAACGATTAACTGGACATAACGATGCGATATTTCATATTTATAGGTCTCTTTAAGGTGTTTTCCGATTTCAAGGGGCGTCATGCCCTGCTTATTTAATTTGGCGATGATTAAATCCCTTAAATTGTCTTTCTGCTCTTCTTTTCGCTTCTCAAACCTTTTAAAGACTTCCATCTTCTTATTTCTGTATTCCTGTTCATTTAAAGGGTAATAATTTAAAAATTTTCCAAAAAAATTACCCTTTACAAGATTATAACTCTTTTTCTTGCTCCCTATGGACAAATCATACAGGTTTCTTTTCCTTTCTCTATTATAAAAAATAAATCTCCCCCTTCCAAACTTGACAATAGGGATTTCTCCTTCTCCATACAAATTAAGCATCTTTTTTTCTTCAGTCCTGTAAACATTGATTAAAAATTCAGTTCTTGCAACAGCAATAGATTCAATGAGGTCAAAGAAATCCGGCAGCACAATAACAAATATGTGATTCATTTGCCCTACTTCATTAAAATAGTCAATGAGCTTATATTGGAAAGAATTGAAGGATTTTCCCTTTCTTAATGTTTCAGCGCCCTCATCATAATGTATTATTGAATGTTTTGGAAGTTTAAAGCTTTCTTTCATCATTGTTTTGCTGTCCATAAACACATTATTGAGGGTGTAAGGAGTCCCAATTCTTTTTGATAAATAAGAGCAAATGTTCATTGCAAGAACACTTTTTCCTGTCCTTACCATCCTATCCCCAGTAATTAGAATAACAAAGTCCCAGTCATTCTTAAGGTTATAAACCAATGAATCAAGTTGAGGCGTTAGATAAGCATCAAAATGATTTTTCTTCCAATCAGAATCGGGTATTGTTTCTTTGTCCATAAAGCCGTTGCTTTAAGAAGTTAAAGCAAACCTCATATCATCTTTTATCTTGGTTAGTAGTCCTGAATCTTTCATTATTTTTCTTAGCATCATATTCCAGAGCCTAAGCTTTGTAAATAGTTCTTTCCTTAGTTCTATGTCAGACAAATTAAGATTATACTTTTCAATAATAGGCTCAAGTTCTTTTATAAAATCCTCACATAATTTTAATTCATCTTCCTTTACTTTCTGTTTGCTATTCAGTTTATTGTTAGTTATAATCCCAAGAAGATTGCCCTGCATTTCTGTGCAAAGTTCTGTATAAAGATTGATAAGTTCAAAGAACCATGCAGATAAATCCATTTGGCGCATATGTTCCGAACAAAGGTATAAGGAATAGTTTAAACGGCCAAGAGTATAAAAAGCCATATTAAATTCTGATTTATCCCGATAATCCTCTTCCATACTAAACCACCATTTAGCATTATTTATTTAAATCTTATTAATCAGTTTTATAAAGCCACTTATTAGTGGGCATCCTCAATGGCAATAAACGCACCTGGCAACCAATGGAGAGTTTACAGCATAGAGCCGGCAACAAAAAACCACCCAAGAACAAAGGGGGTTGTTGCAACCTTTGCTACGCAATCAGAGGCAGAAGAATGGCGCAGAAGGGAAGACCCCCGCTCTCAAGTGTCTGTTGGCGTTGAAAGAGTTCCGGATGAGCCTGAAGTTTATGTTGAGTCGGGGCTTGGGGCAGGACAGATTAAATTAGGCGAGCCATTAGGCAGATTGGCAGAGGAAAGCAGAAGGGAAGCCAAAAGAGGAGAGCAGGTAAGGCTGGCAAGGCAGGCTGTTGAGAAAGAAGCCGCGGGCCAGCAGGTTTCGGAGGCAGAAAGATTTGCATTGGCAAGGGAAAAGGCAGCTGGGACTACCTTTAAAGTTTCTGAACAACCAACAACAGCAGAGCAAATTCAAACTTCTTTATTTGAAAGGCAGAGGGCAATTGCATTGCAAGAAAGAGTTAGCGCAACAGTATCCAAACTAAAATTTGAAACGCCAGAAGAGGCAAAGGCAGCAGGCTATGAAGTCACTATTTTGCCAAGAGGAAAGGAAACAAAAGCGGAAATGATTTCAAGAATAGGGGCAACTCCAGCAGCTTTCCAGCCATTGGAAGGCCCCTCATCAAAATTAATTCCTGCCCCCCGAGATTTTACCCCATCAGAGCCAAAAGGAGTCAAGCAGCAATATCTTTCTTTAACGGGAAAATATGAATCAAGAAGGCAGGATTTTTTAATTCAGTCAATAAAGCAAGCAAAAGAACGAGAAAAGTTTTTTTCAGAAAAGTTAACCCCATCAGAGCCAAAAGGAGTCAAGCAGAGCATAGCAAAGGCAGCGGTAGTGAGCTCAAAAGTAGAACAGCAACTCATGATGGCAGAAAAACAAATTAAGCCCTCCGATTTGTTGATTACAGCAATACCACTTGGCGGGGGATTTAAATTACTGTCCTCACTATCTAAGGGGGGAAAGTTTTTTAGATATGGCACAACAGCATTGGCGGCAACTTATTTTGGGACAAAAGCTTTTCAGTTTGTAGCAAAAGAAGAGCCTTATGAAAAAATTGCAGTTGTTGAAGAAACCTTAATTGAAGTTGGAGGTTTTTCAATAGGCGCAGGTTTTGTTGGTGGTATCAGGAAACTTCAGGTAAAATATAAGCCAGTTGAATATAAGCTTGGGACTGCAACAGAAATGGCAGTAACCGAATTGCCGACTGGAGTAAAGATAGCTTCAATTGAGCCAATTGATTTTGTATCAAAAATAGGCAAGACAAAGATTGAGGGATTTGGTAAGGGTGTTGCTGAGATAACAACCAAAGAAGGGATTTCAACAGTTGAAGGTTATTTTAGATATGTTGCAAAGCCCAAGAATTTGCCAGAAGCAAGGGCTGAAATCAGGACAAGAGGAACATTTAAGGAAACAGAAGCGGGGTTTACTGGCATTACATTAATTAAGACAGTTGCTACTGTGGGAGAAAAACAGGTATCTACGAGGGCAATAAGTGTATCGAAAGGCGTTGAAATTGTTGGGGGTGATTTTCCAGTAACAGCAGTAAAGACTGGAATATTTGCGCCAGTAGGCTTAAAGCCAGTTGAAGGTAGGATTAGCTTGATTAGGAAGATTGGAGAAAAGACGGAAGATACTATAATAAGGAAAGAAAAAACAATAAAGCAATTCAAGAAAGTTGAACTTAAAAAAGAGCCAATAACTACTTCTTATTATCAGTCACTTGAGAAAGGGACTTCGGCAGAAGTTTTGCGAAGCATTGGCAAGAAGCAGCAAAAGGCATTGTTGAAAGATTTAGGTTTGGCGAAAGGAACTAATCTTGGCAGGTTAATAGAATCAAAAAAAGCCCAATTTCAATTGGAAATGGAAGTCAAGCCAACAAAGTCTGAAATTAAGGGCAGAGGCCGGGCGGAGTTAGATATTATGCTGAAATTCGGAAAGGGTATTGAGGAGTTTACAAGGGCATATGAATCCAGCAAGATACCAAAAACGGAGTTTGCTTTATTGCCTAAATTTAGGGAAAAAGTAAAGGAGAAAATTATTCAAGGAACAATGGGGGGGTTGGAAGAAAAACAGGAACGGAGATTTGAATTAGATATAAGACGACAGCCTTCATTAAAATTGAGGGAAAAACTCATTGGAGAGCAGAGAATTAAAACCAAAGTTGATGTGGCTTCCTCATTTAAAATAACTCAGGAACTAAGAACAATACCCTTGCTTGAGCTTGAAACAAAGCGGGATTTAAAGGTAGAGCTTGAAACAAAGCGGGATTTAAAGGTAGATTTTACGCCTGATGTTACTATAAAAATTCCGCCGCCTCCTCCATTCTCTTTGGGCATAGATTTTAACAGGCGCAGGAACGAAAGAAGCTTCTTTAAAACAGAGCCTATCGAAACAATATTCAACCCGAAAAAAGTTGGAAGCCTTTTTGCAGGGGCTGAGGGAATAAGGGAATCAAAGAAATTTCCCTATCCAAAGATAATAAGTGGATTGCAGATAAGGCCAATACCAATTAGGAGGGGATAAGAATGAGTGATATAGATTTTTCAAAAAACAAGGAAAGTGAGCAGGAAGATATTGAGGAGGATGAATATATTCCACTTGAGAAGTTAGACAAGCATAGAAAGCAGAAAATTGCAAAGGAAGAATTTGAAGCAAGGAAGGAAAAGACAAAAAGGTTTTTTCAGAAAGCAGGGGAAAAAACAAAAGAAGCCTACGACAAGTTTAAAAAATTCAGGAAAGAATCCGCACAAAGGAAAGATGTAAGGATGGATTCAGAGGAAAAAAGGCTGGAAAGGGAATCGAGGATTGAAAAATTAAGGGCGAAAATAAGGGTATCAAAAAATAAGGGAATTTCAAAAAGAAAGCAATATCCCTCAGTCGGAGTCGGAGCAAGGTCTTTTGGAACACCGAGCGTCTTTTCATGGGATAGTCAAAAATCAAAGCCCGTCCCTTCAAATGTCCTTCCGATATTCTCGCCGCCAAAAGCTTCAAGTGTTCTTCCTTTATTCAAGCAGCCTAAGAAGAAGAAGGGCAAGGGGCTTTTTAGCTTTTAAACAAGATGATAACACCGGAACAAGAGCAGCAGCCCCAGAGAATGGGGGGAGCAGGCGCTTATGCGCCAAGGGAGTTATATGCCTCAAGCATAAAGGAATTGACCGACCCTTCAAGCGACTTGGCGAAGTTTGAGTTGTTCCTTAGGGGATACAAGATTTCGAGGGATGGCACATTAATCAAGCAGACTGATCCATTGTCAAATAGCAAGGGCATCATAGCAATAATGTCCATCATTGAATCTGTTGTCCACCATTCAAACACTTTAAGCAACTTCAGCAAGGATGATATGGAGTTTTTCTTTGACACATTGAAAGTCGACCTGATAACTGAAGTTATGATAAACAGGATTGCTTACGGCATAGAGAGAAAAAACAGGTTTCTCATTATTGGAAACTCAATGCGATTTGCTTACAGTTTCAGCAAGAGGGCGTTTGAGGAAGGCGACAGGAAATTTTGGAAAGGCTCAATGACAGAAGTAAAGCATACGCAGGAATCCATCGAGGGCAGAAAGAGTCTCACAATGAATCCCTTTTCGTGGTTCAAAAAATAATAGGAGGAAAACAAAATGCCAATAAATGTTGAAGCATTGACAAGCATAGGGTGGAAAATATTGACATGGCTCGGAAGAATACTTTTAGGCTTGGGTGTAATTGCATTGATGTATGGGCTTTCCTGGTTTATCAGGAGGGAAAGGAGATACAATCATAATGTTAATGTTTATAATACTGATGCGGTCGGAAACATAATCCAGCAAAGGAGTGACAAAGGGGGAATATTCATTGACAGAAAAACCAAATATAGGCTCTTTCTCTTAAAGAGAAACAAGTTTGGATTAGACCCGGATAAAGTTCCTTATATAATTAATTATAAGGGCCAGAGAATGGTTCATCTGCTTCAGACAGGGTTAAAGAATTATCAGTATTTAAAGCCGCAGTTCTCTCCCAATCCTGGTTTGGTCTTTGATGTTCAGGATGAGGATGTTGCATGGGCTATGAACGCATGGGAAAGATACCACAACCCATTTAAAAGTATGTTTCTTGAGCATATAATCCCATTCATAGGAATGGCTTTTGTGTTTTTGACAGTAGTCATTGCATTATGGTTTATATTCAAGAACTTCGGAACTTTGGGGGATGTCGCAATTGCCATGAAGGAGGCCGCGATTGCCATGAAGGAGGCCGCGATAGGGACTACGGTGGTAGCAGGATGAATGAAATAATCTATGAAAAGCCGAAGTTAAGCATTTGGCAGGCTATCAGGGAGATATTTAGCAAGGAAGTAATTATATATCCTGAAGGCATAAAAAAGGAGGAGGTTAAAGATGGCTCAATGGGAGGAAGATTTGAGGGAAACACAGAGCTTCATCAGAGAAACAGTAAAGAAAAGAAGCAAAGCCCGTAAGAAAATAGTCGAGGGAATGCCTGATACGGGAATTAAAGAAGGTTAGAATGAGAAAGCTGGTGTTAGTTTTGATTATATTTCTCTTATTTATCTGCCCAGTATTATCTTTGAAAATAAATGAGCCAAGGGACAGCTATACTTATTATCAGAACTTGGTTGATTTTGATATTACATGGGATATTGACACAGAAACCTGCAAATACAACCTCAATTCACAGACCAATAAGACCTTTGGCTGCCAGAATACATTTATAATTGATATTCCCTATAATTCGGGCATAGCTAATATCACGCTATACGGGCTTAATGCCTCCAATGAAGTTAATAATGCAAGCGTGAGTATCAGCATAAATGACAGCCCTGATACTGCAAAGGGATTGGTTGCTCTCGGAGCGATAATATTTGCCGTCTTGCTTCCTTTTTTCTTTATGATTATCTCTTTAGGCGTGGGCCTAATTGAAACAGAGCCGAATGAGCATATTACACTGAGAATGATTTTTATACTTCTTTCCCTTGCTTCATGGTTTCCTGCTTACAATGTGGTAAACATAGCAATCAGGCAGTATATTCACATTGATATTTTTTCCGATGCCCTCAACCCCTTTATCTATGGGTGGATATTTATAATAACAATTTTTTACATATTTATGTATATAATCTACAAGTCAATAACGATGAATGATACAAGAAGGCATAAGACGGGGAGGTATGAATAATGGTTAATACTGGGCGAAGGATGTATGTTCCAAAAAAGCTTATTGACGAGCTTGCCAATGTAAAGGCAAATTATAATATTGACAAGAACTGCAAGGCGTTTGACAAGATGGCAGAGCTTGCCCCAGTTGCAATGGAGTTTGAGAAGATGCAAAGAAAGTTTTTTTTATTGGACTTGTTTGAGAAGAAGAAGAAGGACAGACATGGGAAGGCTTAAAATAGTTGTTGTGTCTGGATTAGTGGCAACGGGGCTGACATACTGGCTGTATGTGAAATATGCCCTAATAGTCCTCGTAATATGGGTATTGGTGGCATTGGCAGTTTACTGGAGAAAACAATGAACAAGAAAGGGGATGTAATGGATATTGCATATGCAATGGTATTTATATTTATTGGCGCAGTTGTTTTCTTTATTTCAACTTTCAGCTATGATAAGTTTGCAGACCAGGCATTAAATACTTCGGTAATCAATTCAAGCAATGTTACAAAAACATCCATTGAGCAGGGCAGGGAAAATACGGAGAAATTTGATTATATCATCTTTGTCTTGCTAATAGCATTTGTCCTCGCAATAATAATAACTGGATGGCTTGTCGGCGGAAATCCAATATTTGCCTTCATTTATTTTATTGTTTTGGTTATACTTGTTGCGGTAAGCGCAATTTTTTCATTCACATGGAATAAGCTTACAACAACAGCATTATTCGGGACATTGGTTGCAGACAAGTTTCCTGCAATAGATTTCATACTGAGTAATTTTCCCGTATTTATAGCAATCATAGGATTCATCGGGCTGATGGTGATGTTTGCGAAGCCAGCACTCCAGCAATAAAAATGAAAATAGAAATATGGACTGAAACAAAAAAAATAATGTTTGGGCCTGTATGCCATTTATGCAGCGGGAGAAAAAACATAAGGTTTATGGGCAGGGATTACTGCCCAAGCTGTGAAAGTCATATCTTGGAGGCAGAAGTGGTAAGAAGTCTGTAAAATGCAATACACAAAAAAATTTGAAACAATGGGGGGCAAGAAAGTAGTCTGCGTTAATTGCAGGTCTAATAAGGTTGTTTTGGCAGGAAGCTATGAAACAAAAGCGCATGGGGAAAGGAAAAGGCTCAGATGCAGAAATTGCGGAAGGTTTTTCATAATGAGGGACAAGACATTCAGGAGGAAGCATCCTTATTACATCTTCAAGAGGATAAAGGCATATGCAAAAAGAAGGAAAACATACATTAATAAGTTTGACAGCAGGAAAAAAACAACATACAGTGGGAGGGAAATAGCCGGGCTGCTTAATGTAAGCCAGAGCTTCGTTTATGGCGTATTAAAAAAACACCTATGACACAAACCGCATCAAGCTGGATTACAATGACTGTAGGATTCATCATATTCATAATTGTAAAAGCAAGCTATTTGGACAAAAAATGATATATCCAAAACACTATTTTTGGTGTAATGAATGTGGAAAGCATTACCCTGCGTTTGGGAGTGAAACACCATGAGCAAGGTAGACCAAAACAGCATAAAGAAAATATGCCTTACAGGTTTGTTAAAGGGCATGGAACAGGGCAGTCATTGGCTTTTGAATATAGCTCAAAAAAGATTAACTATCCTGAAATGCAATCCTTTGAACCTGAGTTTTATGGGATGAGAACATGAAACTAAAACCATTAATCTTAATCATTGCAGTGCTTTTGTTAGCTTTGCCTCTTACATATTCCGCCCCTTATGGGAATTTCAGCGTCAATCCATCAATCTATAAAAACCAGTCTGATATTTTCAAAAAATATAATTTCTCTGCTTCTACTGACAGGCTTGACTTGGACAAAAATATCACAACAATGGGGTTTGTTTATTATTGCAAATATGATAATGAGGGGGAAGCAACATTTACGCAGACTGCAGGGACATTAAGCGTTGAAAGCTCATCTCTTGAGGGAAAAGAAATGAGAATTGATGGGGTTGGCTCTTCAACTGCCGAGTGCAATCCTGCTTCAACAACCATAAACCTGACTATTGAGGCATTCGTGGTAAATTATCCAGCAGGGATAGCTCATAAGATTGCAATTTCAACTGCCGGAAATGCCCCAATGATTGCACAAGGAACTGACCCAGTAGCTAATTATTATTCTTATTATGATTCTGGCTGGGTTGCAACAACAATAAGAAACAGTGATACAACCCAGAATAATTATGCTTGGGTTAAGGTTGATAACGCCAATAAGAGGATTGTGATAAATAATATGTCCTCGACAGGGTATTTCAGCAAAGTCACAACAATGGGGACAACTGCGTATTCAGATAAGGTAATGATTGAGGGCAATAGCAATGGAGAGGGAGAAGTCATTGATGCAGTAAGGGTTTATGATTCAACTTTAACATATAATCTTTCTGCTAACACAACAGAAATAATAACACAAAGGCTTCCTACTGCACAAAGCAGTTATGACATCTATGTTTTAAGCAATGTTTCAGAGAAAGAGCTTGACTTGCAGTATGCTATTTCATGCAACAATTACACTAATTGGGCTTATTCAGCAGAAACAAATGGGGGGAGCAATAAGTCAACAGTAACCTGTTCAGGCTCTCAATCCTCAAATGATTTGGCGGTAAGAATAATAAAAGTAAATACCAGCACAATGTGGCATACTGTTTTCTGGGATGTTGCGGCAGCTCCACCTGCAGGAACTCCCGTTATAACAATTTCTTATCCGCCATCAGGGGCAGGATTGGACAATAGCACCTTTCCAATAATGATTAATGGAACTGTCACAGTTTCAGGAGGGACAATAAATAATACGAGGATAAACGATACAAGATTCACAAACAGGTGGAATAATTCATTTTTTAATTTTACGCCAAATGAGGGCTTGGCAGACGGAATTTATGGGGTTATGATCCTTGCAAATAATTCAGACGGAACCCTTGCAAATGCGACTATAACATTTACTGTTGATACATCCCCCCCCAGCCCAACTTCCAGCCTTGACAGGAATAATACATTATTTTACGCCTATACAAACATAACATTCCAGATTAACTTTACCGACAATATCCAGATTTTCTTCTTTAATGTATCAACTCCCGAAGGGTTTTTGTTCAACTTGACGAACCTGAACACGCCAAAATATATCTATAATGGGAGTATCAATGTATCAAATTACGGCATTGGATTTCATACATTAACAGCCGAGTTCTGTGATGCACATACTGGCAAGAGTATTCCTTCTTACCTGACAAGCAAGGACATCGCCGCCCATAAGCTGATTTATGAAACGCCTGAAAAGGATATTATAGGGATAAAACTAAAAACCGCCACTAAAAACCTTTCTGATTTCGGGACATATAAGCTGGATGACAGGTATGTTTTTTGGTATGACTTCGGAAAGGAAGACGGCAAGGCGCATAATTATACCTTCAAAATTGATAACCTATACCAATTGGATTATATAAAAAGCAATTACAGGGGGCATTTTGCAACCAAATTCAACTGGATTGATTTTGAGTTTGCTGGAAATGAAGATGCCATTTATGACATCAAGCAGACTGCCGATGAGAAATATGAAGTCAAGATAACAACTACAAAAACAAACCTCACCTTTAACTCAATAGGCAACCTGAATTGCAGGGCTGCGACATGGAACTACTATGTATTTAATTATTCTGCGTCATATTCCAGCAATGTCGTTGAAACCGTAACAGATACGATAAAATTGGTAATAACCTTCCAGAATCTGACATTGAATGGCAGCGGAACATTGAACTATGACGGCGTTGATTACAACACAACAAACATAAGCTCATCCAACCAGGCAAATCTTACTTATTCCCTTACAATCCCCCAGGTATCCGGCAATGAAACAAATGTCACTTTCTTCTGGAACTTCAAGCTGAATACAACCCAAAGCTTTACAACAATCAATTTTACCCAGTTAGTGCAAAGGATTACCCTTTCAACCTGCGGGGCATTAACTAATATTCCAACCCTTAATATAACCATATACAATGAGGAAAATCCATCCGAGCAATTAGTCACTTCCGTGGATGCCGTATTTACTGTATGGACTAACAATTCCGGCAATACGGTAAATTTCACATTTGACTTTGATGGGCATTCTAATTATACAGTCTGCATATTTCCAAACACCACGGTAAGCGCAGACGCATATATGTTTTACAATAGCTCTGGGGGATTCAGAGAAAGGTGGATATTGGATGATGTAAGGCTCAATTACCAGAATACGAGCCTGTTAAGCCTGTTTAACTTCAAGACAACTGCAGGGATTGATGAGTTAAGGGGGACATTGAGGGACATCAATTTCAAGCTTTATTCGGGTGTTATAACGCAGCTGCAAAGATTCTACCCTAATGAGAATGCTTGGAGGGCGATCCAGATGGACAGAAGCAGCGAGAAAGGGGATGTGCTGTTTCATGTAACAGAGGGAATTATTGATTACAGGCTTTACTTTTATAGGGATGGGGCAATAATTGAGAATACGGATACATTAAAGTTTTTATGTGATGCAACCAATATCTGCGAAGTCACTTTCCTTATAGATGAATCAAGGGCCAAAACAAATCCTGAGCTTCTATTTGCTTATGGTTACAGCAATGCCTCAGAGGTATTCCAGCTTAATTTTAGTGATGCCACGGGACTTACCAGCGTTGTGAGGCTCATTGTGACAAAAGAAACAGGAGCAGCCTCAACAATAATATGCGATACAAGCGTTTCTGCAAGCTCGGGAACAATAAACTGCGATACTTCGGGATATTCGGGAACTTTAAAAGCCCAAATCCTGAAGCAACAAAGCCCTGAGGTTGTTACATGGGTAATCTGGATAAACAAGGCCCTAAGCCAAATATATAAATTAGCTAATATAGGGTTCCAAGAAACTGGACTGTGGGCAGCAGGAATAAGCATCACCCTGATAACTGCAGGAGCAGTTGCTTCCCCCGTTATTGCAATTATTGCCTTTATTTTTTCATTGGTTGTCATTTTCTGGCTGGGGCTGCTTAACTTTATGACAATGGGGCTTATAATTGTCTTTGCAGTATTGGCAATATTGATAAGCATAATATTAAAGAGGACATGATGGCAGAAACACTAATCAAGCACTTTTTTTACGCTTTCATAATAATGATATTGATTGCGACGGCGATAGGGAGCATAATAGGCATGGTCATTGAAGGGACACCCGGAAGCCAGAATGACACTTCAGCCATAATGTCCGAAGAAGAATTGACTAAATTTAACAGGACATTCAATAAGGCAGTAGAAATTCAGAGCAATCTTACAACCGCAAAAGAGAAATTCACTTCAATTAAGCCCGAAACGACGGGGATAATATCAACGGCAATTGCGTTTATATCAAGCGCATGGGATACTGTTTCAGTAATAAGAAGCTCAATTGGGCTTATGGATAATGTATTCAAGGAAATGGCTGCCTTATTGCTGATTCCGACCTGGGTTGCAACTTCGCTTGTCCTGCTTGTCGTTGTATTGTTCATATTTTCGATAATTTCGCTGATATTTGGGAGTAACTTATAATGGTAACAAACCTGACTAATTTAACCAATGTCCAGAACTTTTTTGACTTAGTAGAATACACCAATGAGGTAACGGGGGGGTTTATGGGCATGGGGTTTATGATAACCCTGTTTATCATTCTAATAATGTCCTTTATGAGATTTTATGACGGCATAGACCAAAGCATATTGGCGGCAAGCTTTCTCTGCTTCGGAGTTTCAATAATACTAACCTCAATTGGGCTGCTGAATTTTTATTTTATAATTGCTTTTGGGGGGATGATGGCGATTGATGGATTCTGGCTTGTCCTGAAAAGGTAACTAAAAGGTTGATATAAGTTTATAAGGGATATTTACCTCGTATGCCCTGGTCAGAGAAAAACTGGACTAACAGGAAGGAGGAACACCTAAATGAAATTGGCACAATATGCCAAGATTTTTCAAAGCAAGAAAGGTTTAGAGCTGAACGAGCTTTACCAATTTGTTTTGCTGATTGTTCTTGTCGGTATGGTCATCGGTGTCGGAGTTTTATCTTTGGATAAATTCTCCACATCAAGCGGGGTAACCGCAACAGCCGCAACTGCAATCAACAACACGAGGGTAGAAATTGCAAACATAGCAAGTAACTGGATGGGACTAATCGTCACCGTTGCTGTGTTATCAATAATACTTTTCTTGGTTGTGAGAAGTTTTGGCGCAGCGGGAAGATAGTTTCATTTTGGAGTCTAAATCCAAATGAAAACTATCCTCTTTAGCGGTAAAAAAGGGCAGCAAATGGATGTTAGCAAGCTTCAGCCTTTTATTATTATCATTGTTTTAGTTGCAATGGTAATAGGCATTGGAATTATCACCCTTGATAAAATGGGGGCAACTACATTCTACACATTGAATAATCTTAATGAGTCAATTACCCTCAATGGTAATTATTCTTTGACAAATTTGGGATTTGGAAATGTAACAAATGTGGATAGGGTAATAAACTCTACAGGTTCGAGTAATTCTTTAGGCACGAATTGCTGGGAAGTCAATATGACGGCAGGACAATTTACCTACAAGAATAATACTGATGACTGCAGGGAATCGGCAACGGTAAACATAATTTATGATGCAAAGAATTATGCAACCGCAACAGTTGCCGCAACAAGAGCCACAAGCGCAGAAGTCGCTAATATATCCAGTTCGTGGATGGGACTTATTATTACAATAGTCGTTCTTGCGATTATTTTGGGAATAGTTCTTGTTTCATTCAGCCCGGACAGATAGCCTTATAAATTTCTTTTTTATTTTTCTTCATCTTTTATAACCTCCAATGTTGTATGTTCCATAAGCATATCATCAAGCTCTTCAATTGAGCCTTCCTTTAAAGAGCGGGATGCCATTTTCCTGAAGCCCTTGTTTTCCATTACCCCCCTGATTAATGTGTCCCACATTGCAACCCTCTTTATTATCTTCTGCACTTTTCTCGGGTCGCCTTCAATGGAAAGGATTATTGTGTCATTTTCTTCATTGCTTTCAACCTGGGGGTGCATACCTAAAGGTATCAGGAAAACCTTAATCTTGCTATATATGCCAAGTGCGTTGCCTTTTGGGGTTTTGATTCTTATTTTAACTTTCATTATGTTATAAAATCCTCAACTTCAACTCACTAAGCTTAAAGTGCTTTGCACAATTCCAGCACCAATACTCATTACTAAGCCTAACCCATATAACTATGCCTCCTTTCCTGCTTCCTTCGCATTTCGGGCATACATAACTTATTCCCATTGGGTCTTAATCAACAATAATCCTAAAGTGAGCGATATTCCTAATAAAAATATTATAAACGGCGTGCTGATTTGCTCTTTAATGACTTCTTTAATAAATTTTATTATTGAATTCTTCATCTTCGTTTCGTTAGGGGGGACTAATTTTATTGAGTTTAATGTATATAATTTTGCGAAGTGCCGAAGGCATTTGGGTGAGTCGCAACGAACCGCTTAACATTAATTAAGCGTGTCCGTTAGGACTAAAAAGCCTCACCGTCTTATTTTAGCATATCCATCAATATATGATTGTAAACTTGTTCTATTTCTTCTGGTTTAGCTTCTTGGACTTCAAGTAATTGTTTTATTCTATCTCTCAATCTTCCAAAACATTTTCCATTAGTTTGTTTTTCTCCAACAAGAATACCAGATAACTCTTTCATTGAATCATTAACTATTTTTGAATATCCGCCACCACCATCTTTATACATAAATCCCTTGATACAGATTTCGGCTACAGAACATCCAACATTCCTCGATTCTAAATACTTTAATGTTCTCTTTGCATTATTACTTAATGTAGAAATATCTGATAAAATCTTTTGCTTTGCCTCTTCCAAAAAGTCTTTTTTGATTTTTTCAACTGGTGCAACTTCATAAACTACATTTCCCATAGATTTTGGAACTCGCATCAATACTTCTTTTATTATAGAATCCTTATCAATAGACGTATTATTGAATGTAGGAATCTTCTGTAATATTTTGCTTATTAGTTCATCTTCGTTAATTTCATGCGTCTGTGATTTAAGGTTATAAACTTGTTCAGCTAACTTCTGTTCAAAGTTCTGCAATTCCTGAATCTTATTGAAAAAATCTGTTCTTAATCCAATCAAGTCCTTTCTTATTTTTGAATCATCAAATCTGATTTCCACTTTGCTTTGTTCTCTTTCTTGAATTGGTCTTGAATAGGGGGTTAAGTTATCTGGAACTTCAATCTTATCCACATCTAACTTCCCTTTCGCTATCTTAATAGCATCTTCATCATTTAACCAAGAAGGCTGAACATAAACACTATAAACCCCCTCATAACAAGATAAAAAGAAATGCCCTTTCTTTAATGTCATAATCTCTTCTTCTGTTGGCTTTAATTTTTTAGGTAAAGATATTTGATCTAAAGTATGTTTTACTTCATTTCTTTCGGATTGATAACCCAAAATCCATGTTGAAATCTGTTTTAAAGGAATTTTATCAACACCTGCCATGTCTTGAGAGTCTATCCAAACAAAGTTCTGATTTGTTGCACCTTGCCTTATAAAGCTCTCCACAACTCTTTTGCAGGGGTTATTATATTTCTGTGGCAAGAATTTCCACGCTTCTGGAATAACTATAATAACGCCTTTCATAGTTTTTAGAACTTCGTCTGCAACAGACTGAATAATTAAACTCTGTGCTTCTTCTGAAAACCTCTCAAGATTCATTATGTTGATTCCTTCTCTTATGTCTAAAGTCTTAGATAAATTTGCGTATTGTATTTGGGGTATAAGATTTTCAAGATAATGTTGTAGTCTTGTGTGTATCTCTTCTTTTAAGCCCCTCAACTTTCCAGAAGCTAATTCTTCATCAACCCTTTTCTTTATTTCAATTAAAGATGCTGAACCTTTGCATAATCTCATCAATGTTCCTTTTTCTAAAAACAACTTCTCTTTTGCATATGCTTCTATTAGGGACTTAACAAATTCGTAATCACTTCTATCTCTAAAGAATGGGGCTGTCTCTATTCCTTCTGTAAAAGATTTTTCTCCTATCTTGGTTTTAAAAATTACTGCCTTTAATCTGCTTCTTTTTATTAATGCTTCGAGTGTTGTTGTTTTACCAGAAAGCTGAGTAATCCCTGTAACTATCAAGTGAGAAGGATTTATGCTAATTACTTTCCCTGTTTTTATTTCATATCCTAATTTTATGTTTTCTTTCATCTTTTTTACCTCGTTAGGTGGGGCTTTTTAAGTCGGCGTAGCCGATTACGCAAAATTATTATTTTGCGTCTCGTTAGAGTGAAAATCCCCCGCCGTCGTCACTACATTTAAAATCCCTCAAAGCATAGATTTCTGTTGTTTGCTGTATGCTTTTGCAGAATTTACAAACATAAACTCCTGCTTTCATCTGCATATCTTTCTCCACAGATTTATCAATAATAATCTTAATTCCACCACATTCCCCGCATTTCTGCTTGATTGTTAAAAGAGGTTTTGCTTGTTTCATTGGCAAGTTTCTCCATCCACATAGCCCGACTGTTCGCCTTTCCAACCTCTAAAGGTGCGTTTTATGATTGTCATAATTGGTTTTGGATGTTTGATTAATGACAAATGGTGAACTGCTCCACTATTTTTACTTCTCTTGAGCGGGGGTATTCTCCGCCATTAGTTCCATTCCAGCAGGAAAAGCACCTTATTGTGTTTGTATTTGGCTCATAGGCCCCAATGCCATCCTGACAAATGCCTTCCCATGTTTTTTCTCTAAGATAACCTAACATTGTGGACATAACTATAAAAGCCATCATCACCCCAATTAAAAAACTAATCCAGGCATCTGATGTGGGCATTGTCATTCCACACTCACTCCATGCTTGATTTTATCGAAAAAACAAAAAATACATAACCAAGAAGGTATTAAACTTCCAAATCCCAAATTTTCAAAATGACTTACATAAGCTATACTTAAATAAGGAATAATTATTAATAACGCTGTTGCTATATTAATCAACATAATCAACTCCCCCACAAGTAATTTCTGCTCTCAGGCATTGACCCCTCATTTCAAGAGTTTGCTGCCTGGTTTCTTTTAGTAAATTAATAATTTCAGATGAATTATGTATATAGGTATAACCTAATATGGCAAACATTGTCAGAAACACAAATGCAAATAAAACAAAAATAGTTTCTTTCTTAGTCAGCATAGTCAACTCCTACCTCTTCAAGGATTTTCTTTAAAGTCTCAGCCTCAGAGTTAAAAAGTGGGGTGGTCGCCCTGATTTTAGAACTTGGCTGAGGCTGAGAGGAAAAAAGCCCCTGGATGGAAGTAAAAAGAGGTAAGCCTTGAAAACCTCCATCCAGGGGCCTCTCATTCACAAAAAGAGGCGCTTTTTGAAGAAATGAGCGCTTAAAGCTGCCGCCAATGAAGTTTACCCCATTAGACCAGACAGCCCTTCCAGAATCAATTCTGGCGTAAAATAAGCCCATTTGGGCGATTGTTTTAGTGAGAAGCATTGTTATCATCCTCTTTTTTATTGTAACTCCTTAAAATCTGAAATATTGACATTTCCTCTTCATTGATTTCAATTTCAGCCGGCATTTCAATAAACCTCATTTTCAGCAGGAACAATTATGTTTTCCTGCTCATCTAATATGTTGTTGTGAAAGTCATTGTGCATTTTCCTGCGCCACTTGATTTTAGTTTCAATGTCTTTCTTTGGCGTTGCCATCAAATCAGTCCAGCCGCTCATTTTAAAAGCCCTTTGGCATTAAGCCAAAGGGATTACTGTGTATTCTGTCGCCATTCCTGCTCCTGTCTTCTTTACCTTGAAGAACTGCAATTTTGGGTTGTCTTCCAGAATTGCCTTCAGGCTCTTCAATACTGAGGCAGGGACTCTGAATTCCTGGTCGTTGGCTATAACTACCTTATAGCTAAAAGTCTTGCCCTCCTCGTTTGTTGCCTCCCTATCCTCCACAAGCAGCTCTGTTGATACTTTCGGCAGGTCTGCTATGTTTCCTACGCTTCGGCTTTCATAAGCCATTGCACTTTCTTTCAGGTTTGCCATTTTCATCCTCCTCCTATTTATTCACTTTTTATCTATTTTCAAAATCTTCCTTAAAATGCTGTTGAATGTCTGCCCCTTATACCCTAATTTCTGCAGGGCCTCATGCACTTCAATGTCAATCTGTATTGTTGTTTTCATCATGCTATAACAATTATATTACTTATATTTAAATGTTTTGGTTTGAGTAGTAACTTCAGCACATAAATACTTATATATAAGTTGTATTATGTAAATAATATGTATAAAACTATGGAGGTTTAACTATGCCGAACTTAAATTTTGAAATACCTGAAGAAATTCATAAAAAATTCAAAATAAAGTGCATTGAGATAGAGAAAGATATGCAAGATGTTTTGATTGATTTTATGGATAAGTTCTCAAAAAAAGGGAGTGATTAAGAATAATAATCCGCACAAAGCCCTTCAATAAGACTTGGGAAGAAGTGAGCAGAGAGGCGGAACAGAAAAGTTTACCCCCGATTTCATTGTATTTTTATTATAAATATAAAAGATTACCGACTCAAAGGGAATTAAAAAAAATGATTGAGATTTGCGTCTTGCCGGGCGCAAGAAGCAAAAGCTCAAACAAGGAATTTGAAAAAGTAAAAAAAGGGTTTTATAGATGGTTAAGAAAAATAAGTCAATCCAAATAAGCTTTCTTGAAATTACCGATATAAACAAAAGAAAGCTGTTGATTGAACAATGCTATAAAGAGGGAGAAGGCTGTTGCTTTGCTGTTTGGGATGGAATTGAAGTTAAATATGAGCAGAATATTATTATAGATAATCTAACCTTCACACCTATATTGGGGGAAGAAGTGCAGAAGAAAGCAGTTCTATTGCCTGAAAAGGCAGAAGAATATGAAACAGATGAGCAACTTGACAACGAAATTCTTGATTTTATTGGGAAGTGGCTTGACATTCCTGATGATATAAAACAATTTGCCTTATGGAACATCAAAAGAAGCTGGGTATATGAAAAATTTAATACACTTAATTATTTGAGAGCGTTGGGCGATACGGGGGTTGGAAAGACAAGGTTTTTAGATGTATTGGGACATATTCACTATAAACCTATTGAAACCACAGGGGCAACAACAGCCGCACCAATTTTTAGGATGATTGATAAATGGAGGGGTAGTTTAATAATGGATGAGGCTGATTTTGCCAAATCCGATGAAACCCAAGATATAATAAAAATTATTAATGTTGGGTATGAAAGGGGTAAATTCATAATGCGCTGCGACCAAAATGATGCAAAGGAAGTTAATTTCTTTGATCCCTACTGCCCAAAGATACTTGCAACAAGAAAGAGTTTTTATGACAAGGCCGTTGAAAGTAGGTGTATAACCCAAGTTATGGTAGAAACAAAAAGAAAAAACATACCATATAGTTTAAATGATGAATTTTTTGATACAACGCAGAAATTAAGAAACAAGTTACTTATGTGGCGTTTTAGGCACTATTGGAATATAGAGTCTGATAAGAAAATTGAATTGGAGATGGAGTTAGAACCAAGAGTGAAACAGATTGTAAACACCTTTATAAGCCTTTTTAGTAATGAGGGGGTCCAACTTGAAAAATTTAAGATATTTATTGAAAATTATCAGAATGAGTTAATTGAAGAAAGACAAAATAGCTGGCTTGGGGAAGTTGTTGAATCAATCCATAGCCTTCTTGAGAAAGGAATAATAAACATTACAGCAAAAGACATTATTGAAGAAGGACAAATTAATTCTTCCCCCCGAGCTATAAGTTCTGCATTAAAATCGCTTGGTTTTGGTAAGACAAAAATGAAAAGAATAGGGGGGGGTATTAAACGAATTATATCTTTAGAACCTATATTTTTAAGTAATATATTCAAAAGATATGGTAACGATGTAACGATTGTAACGGTTCTTTGGGGGACTGGTAATAATAATAATATGAGTAAAGTATCGGATGCACCTCTCTCCATAAGTATCGTTACAACCGCTAACACCGTTACACATCCTAACCCCAAAACCGAGCAAACTTTCAAATCTGCAACGGGGGTTTATCAAAAAATTGACACCACTTACCTCCCCTGCCAACGCTGCGGAGAGCTTGGGGTAAATGGACTAAGATACCAGGATGTTGTAAATAAAGAATTGGTTTGTAATGCTTGCGCTTACTTATTCGAGTAACCAATGGAACTAACAACAAAAGACAATCAGGGTGGCAGCAAACTAATGGGAACCATGGGGGAAGATGATGACTTTGATGATGACAGCGAACCTGACTTTGATTATAATGATCCTGACGAAACGAACAAAAGGTATGACAGGCGTTTCCCGGCTTTGTATACATTATAAAGAATTGGAGGAGGCTAAAAAAATGAAAAACAAACAAAAAAGCAAAAGCAAATGGTTAAGGTTTTTATTAATAGGATTAACCTTTTATGTATTAGGAGTATATCTTTTTCTTTTCCAGAAGTCAATGGAAATTTATGGAATAGGAATCCACAATGTTGATTTGGGGCATAACACGAGAGTTTTTGAGGCAAAGTATGGATTAAGTTTGATTGATACAACCAACCAATTTACTCAAGTCAATGCAACTGAGATGTATATAACCGGAATTAATCAAGTCAAAACTTCATTTGAAAGTTTGTTTTGGATAGGATTAGGAGTTGGAGTGTTGTTATCAATATTGTTGGGTTATGCTCTTGGTGGGGTTTTCAACGACAGAGCTTGTTGAAGGTTTTGACATAAACGCCCATTTAGTTCAATGGGGGCTGATCTATATCTAAACCCCCCTTGTTTTCTAATGTCCACTTGTTTGAAAGCCATTGAGGCCTATTACCCTTGCTCTGTTTACAGTTGCCACAAACACATTTTAAAGGATGTCTGCCAATTCTCTTCCCTTGCGCTAAAGCCCTTTCCTGGCCAGCCATGGTTCTTTCCCTTATCAATTCCCTTTCAAATTCTGCAAAGGCCCCCAATATCTGCATAAACAGCCTGCCGGAAGCGTTTGTTGTATCAATAGGCTGGGTCATTACAACAAACTCCTTGCCTCTATTAGTTAAATCATCTATATCCATTATTAACTCCTGGAGGCTTCTGGCCCATCTGTCAAGCTTCCATACCAGAATGCCATTGTATGCCCCCCTTCTTGTCAAATTAAGGACTTCTTGCTTTATTGGTCTTGTAGCTCTTGTGCTCTCCTTTTCCTCAAAAGTAACATATTCCCAACCTTTAAATTTTGCATGAGCCTCTAACTGCAACCTCTGATTTTCTGGGTTCATATCCCTTTTACTGGTTCTGATGTATATGGCTACTTTCATTTTTTAAAAAAAAAGAAGGGATTAACCCCTCTTAAATACTTCATAAGCTTCCTTTGCCCCCTCTAAAGCCTCTGCATTGGCTACAGATGGCTCTTTCTTGGCTTGCTTCCTTGCCTCACTTACTCCATCCCTTAACTCTTTGCTTTTTGCAACACGAACTTTGCGCTTGTCGTTTCTCTCTGCCAGTCTTTCAGCTTTCTCTTCTGGGCTTAATGCTTGATGCCTACCTACCTTACAGATGTTGCCTTCCCCATCCACATACATCATAGCTTTAGGGTACCTGCTTCGGTCTATTGCCCTCCTAACTAATATCTCTCCCATAGTTCTTAACCTCCTTCCTATTGTTTAGGAATATTTGCTTTTCTAATTGCTTAACTCTTCTCCTCAAATCTTTAACAACCATATATTGCATTGAGATTGTAAACATATCTTCCTCTTGAATTAAAGCAATCTCACTTATCTCCTCCCTCAGCTTAGCAACTACTTCATTTATTGCAGCAACCCATTGCTTTACATTCTCCTCAAACTGCTCTTTCTCTTTCATAAGGTTTATATTCACCTCTTGACTCATAATCACATCTATCAGCATAATAGAACTTCCTTTCGCCATAACACAAGCTTCTCAGCCAAGTTATCTGCGCATACCAAGCCCTATTACCCTGCCTATCCACAAACTTCACTACTTTTCCTTTCCTTTCAATCCTCAACTGCCCTTCAGTAACCATTTTATTATTAATCAATTAAGCCTAAACCTAACAAATAATTTTTATTTAAAATATTGCTAAATTTAGTTTTAACTAAATAGTAACAAAATAAATTTATCATTTTAATATCTCCTGCATAGATAATGGAGACTGCTCCTGCTGCTCTATTCCTTTTATAAAGTCAGTCCCTATATAATCCTTTATGCCATATACATTACTCAAATAGGCAAACACATCAAACTCCGGGTCAGCCTTTTGGTGCAATGTTGGTATAAACAAAGCCAGATATTCAAACATACCATTAACTATGTACATCCCCTGCCCCACATCACAGCTTGCAAGCTTGTATAAATATTCTATCGGTATTGTGGCTTTGTTTAAAAGCATCCTACTATCGGTAATTGGCAGCCTGAAGCAAACAAACTTATTAAAATTTCCAAACACAGAAGAGGGTATGTCATTTAAAAGCTGGGTGTCCATAATAACGGTAACTTTTGCGCCACCTAAAAACCTGCCCTTTCTTAAAATCTTCTCTATGCTGTCCTGTATATCCTGCACATAAGGGGGCGGATTTCTCATATAGTAGAAGTCATTCGCTTCCCTTATATAAAAGGTTATGGGTATGTCATACTGCCTTGTCTCAATAAGCTCCAAAAACTTTTTAAGTAATACTGCTTCTGCCACGAATTTTATGTATGGGTCTTCTATTAGGTAAGTGCTGAAGCTGGTTATTGTACCCCTATCTTTAAGGCTTTCCGCAAGGCTAAGAAAATAAAACATTTCCTTTTCCAAATCTTCCTGCTTCTCGTCAAGGCTGTTAAAAAATATGCCGCTTCTCAGCAAGGTTCTGGCTCTTCTTTTTATCGTGTTAATGCTCATGTAATGCGCACCCATCTGCTTCAGCAGCCTTGCAGGCTTGCTCATCTTGTTTTTGCTCGCAGTATCCAAAAACTTGTAAAGCTGGCTTAACCTAATGTGCTTGTCCTCTACAAGCTCAAAAATCATGTCCAAAAATCCAGCTTGGTTTTCATTAAAAGCCAAAAAGTTCTTTAAATCCTCATTCGTAACCCAATCCTCATTAAACATACAAACTTTTATGTTTGCAGGCAGTTTTTTAAGTCTGCTTAAATTCTTACCCCTGAGCATTATAATCTCATTCTTAAGGTGCTTGCTTTTTGGGTTTGCCCTGTCATTGTACCTCACAAGCTTGTTATTAGTAAGGTAGCTAATTTTATGTAACAAACCACTATCCGTCTGGGGCAGGGCGTAATACATCCCCTCTCCCCTGCTCTCGCTATGCAAATCAAACACCTTTTCTTCACCAATAAACTGGCTTACATAAAACTCGCCAAACATTCCCTTGCCCATGCCAGGAAGCCCTGCTATAAGGGTGTGCTTGACCTTGCTTATGTGCTGTCTTGGGCTTAAAAGCCTGTTTACTCTCATTTTTTCTCCGAAGGCATAATATGCCCTAAAGCCTCTGTCACTTCATCTGTCTTTGGCTTTGGCAAATTCTTAACATAAAGCATCTTGCCAGTTTCATCAAAAGCAGGCTCCATAATGTCATACTCATAAGGCGTTAATATCCCAAGATGAAATGAAGCCCCAAGAGCATAAGTTGTCAGCTCTATATGGTTGCTGCTTATGGTAGGTGCTATCTTACCATACTTAACATCCCATTCCTTCTTTTTGTCAGTACCTTCACTCTGGTCTTTCAGCACAACCAAAATAATCTCAAATGCCTGCCTTGCAAGCCTCTGCCTCTCCTCTTCCTGCACTTCCTTAACCTTCCCAAAATCAAGCTTGCCCAAACCGGTATTAATATTAATGCTTCCCTGCTCATACATCTGCCACAAATTAGGGGCAACATCATCATAAATGTTAATGGTTATATTGCCTTTTCTTTCTGTTACTATTGTCCTCTTTAATATCATCCTTACTTCAAAATAACGCTTGAATATACCAAGCAATACATCTTTCATCTCCCCTCCCTCCCAAAAACAGAAGCCAACAAAACAACAATCAAAGTACTAAATATACTCAAGCTCATAAACATTCGGTTGCTTCCAAAAATATGACATTCTCGATACCCATTATAAAATAGGAGTATTGCAAGAGTGTAAAGAGTCAATCCAAAAAACAATTCAAATTCTCTCTTAGATTTCTTGAGAGAATTTTTCAGCTTACTCCACCAACTCATTCTCCCATCATCCTCGCAACCTCATCATACTTTTCAACAATCTTTTGCTTTTCAAATTCAGCAAGGTTAAAATAAGCAACTTTAATTTCCATAAACACCACTTTAGCCTTAAACTCCTTATCTCCGGGCAGAAGCCTATGCAAGCTTAATTTAGAGCCATTTTTAAGGCTTTTAAGCCTCTTGATAAGCTTTAATACCCTCCTGCCTTCTTTCGTTAATTTAGGGCTTTTTAGGGCTTTATTTTCCTTTAGCAAATACTCATGCTCATCCTTCATGCCTTTAATTGCACTTCTGCTCTCGACAATAAAATTTTCAAGCACTTTCAAGCTTGCTTCCTGATACCTCATCTTTAAAGTGTTTTCGTTTATAACCCTTAATTGCTCTTCACCCTGCTTATCCATATTCCTGATGGCTTTTATTGACTCTATATCTTTCTCTTCTCTTACCTTTAAAGTATCATGCAAAGCCTCTTTCTCCTGCCTCAAAATAAGGTTTTCCTGCTTCTGCTCCTTCATCTTAATCTCCCTTATATGCAGTTCTTTTCTCAGCCTCAAATTATCATTAACTATATCCGTTATCTTCTGGGTATCAAAAACAGATTCTATCTTCTCAACTACTTTTTGCACTTTCTCAGGCTCTATCTTTGTGCTGCCTTTAAATATCTCTGTTATTATGCCCTTTATGTCCACAAGCCCCTGCTCAATTAAGTTATCCACAGATTCAAGCCTTAAATTCAACTCCTCGTTTTTCTTGTTCAATTCAGTATTCTCATCCATAGCCATTTCAAGCTCTTTCTTATGGGGGCAATCATACAGCAAACATTCAGGGTCTTTGCCTTTTCTAAATTCTGCCATTATGGGTTGCCTCCCTGCGGCGGATACCTTTGCTGCGCAATTGGCAATTGCTGGATTGCATTGCCCACCTTAACAACCGCATCCACAATATCCTTGCTTTGCGCCTGCGCAGATTGTTCTGATATGGCTTTTGCCTTTTCTGCCACA
>Ga0209541_10004273_pt1 | contig 25497 bp, 29 predicted proteins | sample RifCSPlowO2_01_FD_184027 | JGI IMG/M metagenome (GOLD analysis project Ga0209541, IMG submission 184027) | Groundwater microbial communities from Rifle, Colorado - Rifle CSP2_plank lowO2_0.1 (SPAdes) (version 2) | ecosystem: Environmental > Aquatic > Deep subsurface > Groundwater | place... | reverse complement strand
AACCGTCTCCACCATTCCTGTTTAATGTTGTTCTTCAGTTCAACGCCAAGAGGGCCGTAATCCCACGTATTTGCCAGGCCTCCGTAAATCTCAGAGGAGGGAAATATAAATCCCCGGCGCTTGGCAAGAGAAACAATATCCTGCATTGAAACTCCCATGACCCCACTCTACCATTTATCCTTAACTCGGTTAAGCTGTGGATAACTAAACCGAGTTAAGGATTACTGGACGGGGAGATCGCTTGAAACACCGGGGGCGGTATCTGAGACCTGGCGCGAGGTGAACGCGTCCTCTCCTTCGGCTCGGGCCTCGTATATGAGCTGAGGAGCGGTTCCCCGCTGACCTAAACTGGGAATGAATTTTATCTGAAACGCGACCGATGAGACCCCGTCCTGCGTGCCAGCTCCTGCGGCAATATCGCCCACTCTCCATTCGACTTCCCGGGTTTCTGAATTGTAGGAAAGCTGAGCCGATTGCGGCATTTGTTTTCCCGTGGGCTCCACTTCAGAGGGCAGGCTCGCTTTTACGACCACATTTCTCGCATCGTTATACCTGCTGTCCACGCGCCAGATGACCGTATATGTGGTTGGAATGCCGACCTGAGGAGGAATGGGGCCTGTGTTTTCAAATGTTTCATCCGCCAGCTGGCGGACAACTTTTTGCTCCAAATCCAGCTGGGTGTTCACCTTCACGTCAAACCTGTTCCTTGCGTTCTGAACGAGCACCGTATTGCGAATAATGAAATTCTTTTCCCGCGAGTTTACCCTGCTCCATTCGTCTTTCACGTCTACAAAAAACTCTACCGTGCCTTCGTCTCCGGGCCCCAGGTATTGAAGCTGAGAAACGCCCGAATCATCCCACAGTATTGAAGCATCGCCCTGCCCAACCCGTCCCAGGGAAGCATTAATGGTAGACAGATCAAGCGCCCGGCCTTCAATGGTGGATATGAGCGAGAGGTTCTGGAGAGATTGGTCCGATAAATTGCGGAATGAAACTTCATAATGCAGCGTATCTCCCGGAGAAGCCACGTAGTCGGAAGACCCGTTCACTTTCTGAGTTACGAGCACCTGAGGGGTAGCAACCTCAATGGCCCTTGTCGATTCTTTGAGAACGAGAAAGGTTCCGTCTTTCCAGCTTCCGATAATAGCTGTAAACGTCTTTGCTTCTTTAAGATTTCCCTGCAGATGACCCCGAAGCGCAATCTTCCCTCCCTGTCCTTTATTGAGAAGGCCGATATTCCATTCGTTAGAACCCACGGAGGCGGGCACGGATGAAACAAATTCGAATCCCTCGGGATACTCCACCTTTAAAAGAAGATCGGAAAGCGGATAGTCCGAAGATGAATCATACGTGAGAAAAAAATCAAACTCTTTAAGGTTTTCGGCAGAACCCGGAAGGTCCCACTCCAAACGTACGGGACTTGAGGAAAGCAAGGTGACGCTGCTCGTTTGCGCCTCGTACTTTGCAGAAATGTTTCTGGGGCGGTACCAAAGCAATGCCTTCGCCTCTTTTCGCTCTCCCTGGCGCCCAAACAGCCGTCCTTTAAATTCAACTGTCTGTTCCTGGCCGGGATAGATATCTCCTAGCTCCTTGGTCACGCGCCTTTGATTTCCTTCGGCTGCCACGGACCCTGCCGGAAAATCAAACACCAGGGTGAGCTGCTCAAGGGAAAAATCGCTGTTGTTCTTGTATTTCACGACATACGTAATCTCTTCTCCCCCCGCGGCAGCATCCGGGGCAAGAATCTCCAGTTTCATGTATTCGCGGGAGTACGCATTTCTTTGCCAATACCAAGCCAATGTTCCTCCCATGAGGAGAGCCGCTATTCCCAGCACAATAAGTACTTTCTTCGGCATATCTCTTTTACTATGAAGTGAGGGCGACGGCGCGTTCAAGGTATGTGCGCGAAACCCGGGAAAGCTCTCTCTGTTCTTGCGCACCCAAGATCAGGGTTCTGATTTTCCAGAGTGGCTCTACGAGCAAAGACGTAACAAGGGGAGGGGGTACAGGAGCATACCCGCAGCGCGAAAGAAGATTCCAGAGAAAGTGATAGTAGACGAGGAAAGATATGAGAGAGCGTTCTTCCGACACATTAAGGATATCTAATGCTTCCAGTAAATGCTTCCAAAGAACTTCGTCTTGTTCTTCGGTAAAACGGCAGCATAGAGCGGCAATCGCAAGGGCGCTTCTTAGGTTTTTTGCGTCGGAGCGAAGACTTTCATGCCGATTCTGAAGCATGACGTCTACCACTCTCCATATTTTCCCCTGCACAAACTCAATATGGGAGAACGAGAGAGGCTGAAGCGCTGCGCGGAGCTTCGATGCCGGTTTGCGAGCTCCCTTGGCGAGCAGACGCATTTTGCCGAATCGTTCCGTGAAACATACGCACCACAGGTCGTATTCTCCTCTGGCTTCTGTTTTTAGAACGACGGCTAAAGTGGAGTAGCGGCTGCTCATAAACGTATTCCTATCCATAATTTCCCGTCCTCCAAAACAAGTTCTTCTGCAACGGCTACTTCTTTCCGACCGGGTTTCATCTGCCGAACGCCGGCACCTCGAGTTATCGTTGCCGCGTATTTTTCAAGGAGCGCCTGCGCACGAGAATCCCCTTCGTACCAAAGAAACACGCTTTGAGAAGGTATAAGGTTTGCCGCTTTTCGCATCTCCTGAATCCTGCGGACGATGTCCCGCACCGTGCCCTCTTCTCTAAGCTCTGGCGTGATCCTTGTATCGAGCTCAACTTCCTGCTTGAGAGTTTTCTCAAAGATCACATCTTTCACATTCACTTCCTCCTTGATGAGGTTGAGAAGCTCTGTTGAAAATTGAAAATTAGAAATTGAAAATTTGAGCGAAGCGAGGGGTTGGCGCACTTTGATGCCGGCTTTTGCTCTCAACGCCAATGCTTTTGCCACAAGCTCGCGAAGCTGAACCATCTGGGTTTCCAGTTTGGGATCCAGGAAAGATCGGCTAGGTTCTGGCCAGAAAGCCATGTGCACGCTCTCTTTTTGCCCCAAACGCTCAAAAACAATTTCGCTCAGGAATGGAACAAACGGGGCTGCCAGGCGGCTTACGTTTTCCAGCACAAATCGAAGCACTCCGGAAGCTTTTAAAAGTTCTTTTTTAGAATGGGGAGAGAATCTCGTTCTTGATCTGCGAATATACCATTGAGAAAGATCTTCTCCTACGAAACTCTCCAGGGCGCGGCCGGCGAAGGTTATGTCGTACGCATCCATAGATGACTTCATGTCTGCCGCAAGAAAGGATAGGCGGGAAAGAATCCATCTGTCTAAAATATGTTCTGCCTTTGGGGGTTCTGATTTGGACTTCTGCGATTTTGCTCCGTATGTCTCGTAGAACACAAGAGAGTTCCACAGGGGAAGAAGGAATTTCCTGATTGATCCTTCAATATGTTTCTTGCTGAATAATTTTGGGTCTCCCGGATGGTTTATGGTAAAGAAGTACCATCTGATTGCGTCGGCCCCGTACGCGTTTACGATCTCCCAGGGGTTTACGATGTTTCCTTTGGACTTGGACATCTTTTCACCTTTTTCATCCAAGACATGGCCGAGAGCAATGACGTTTTTATAGGGAGCCTTAAATCCCAAAAGCGTGGCTACGGCAAGCAAGGTGTAGAACCACCCCCGCGTCTGATCAATGCCTTCTACGATATAATCTGCCGGAAATTCCTTCGGCGGCATGAATTTTGGGTTTTGGGTTTTGGGTTTTGGGTTTTGTGCAAAGGGCATGGCTCCGGAATCAAACCATACATCCACCACTTCTTTCACCTTGACCATGTTTCCTTTCTTACATGTGTCGCAGAAAAACCAGCTGTTGTCCACGAACGGACGATGCAGATTTACTTCCATGCGATCGTCCAGAGGAAGACGAGTGAATGAAGTGGAACGCGTTTCTCCGACTCCCAGTCCTTTTTTTCTGTGCCACGCGATTGCTTCGTCACGAGTGAATCCTTTCATGGTGGCCTCCAGCATAGAAAATGGAAGTTCATGACCGATGAGAAGCATGCGCTTCCCTTTATATTGTTTTTCAAGCCGGAGAATGAAATCGTAGGTGCGTTTCTGTACGTCACGCCAACTCTCCCCGCCTGGCATGGGATCGTCAAACCTCCTGCTGTAGTGTTCATGAGGGGTCTCTCCCGGCCTTCCCCATACCTTTCCAAGTTCGGTCACATGTCTCCCATTCAGCGCGCCAACGTTAAATTCGCGAAGCTCTGCTGCGATCTTTGGTTTTACCCCGACGATCTTCCCCACAATTTCTGCGGTCTGCCTGGTGCGCAGAAGATCTGAGGTGAAAATGAGATCAATCTTCTGTTTTTTCAGTTCTTTGGCTCTTTTTTCAACCTGCCGGCTTCCTTTCGGGGTAAGCGACATAGGGTTTTTCTCCGGCCAGCAGGACATAATGTCGGTAAGCTGGCGTTCTGAGTGGCCGTGGCGCATCAGAATGTAAGAATTGGAAGAGAATCGCTGAGAAGCCAGCTCTTTCACGGAGCCTATTACCGCGTACTTCTTGCATGCCAGGCATTCCCAGACTGGGAGCGGAGTGCCCCAATAGCGTTCCCTGGAAAACGCCCAGTCTTTTACCTCTTTAAGCCACTCTCCCATTCTTCCATTCTTTATGTGTTCGGGGATCCAATGAATTGTTCCGTTATTCTCCAAAAGACTCTTTTTCACCTTCTTCATATTCACAAACCAGCTTTCCTTTGCGTAGTACAGCAGAGGAGTGGAGCATCGCCAGCAGAATGGATACTCGTGTTCGTACTCTTCGGTTTTAAACAGGTTGCCGTTCTTTTCTAAAATTTCCAGAATCAAATCTTCGGTTTTTTTATCTTTTACGTACATGCCGTCCAGCCCCTGTCCTGCATGGGCAAACTTTCCCTGTTCATCAACGGTATGAAATTTAGGCAGACCAATTTTCGTTCCGAGATTATAGTCATCCTCTCCGTACATGACCGCGGTATGGACCACTCCCGTGCCGTCTTGGGTTGAAACAAAATCGGCATCATAAACCTTGTGTGATTTATCGGATTTTAATTCTTTAACATGAAATAGGGGTTCGTATGTAAGATTGATCAAATTCTTACCGGGGAGTATTGTTTCTGGCTTACCGCTCATCCCTATGCTTTCTCTGCGCTCAGCCGCAATAATCAGATGTTCTCTGCCGGATTTCCACATTTCATATTCAATATCTTTTCCTACGGCAAGAGCAACATTCCCCAGAAGGGTCCACGGGGTGGTTGTCCAGGCAAGGATATAGGTATTCTCTGGAACGAGGGCTGAGCCCAATGGCTGACCGCTCTTCAGTTTGAACTTTACATATACCGATTGTTCTCTCACTTGCTGGTAGCCCTGGGCAAGCTCATGAGAAGAAAGCGCGGTTCCGCATCGAGTGCAGTACGGCACAATCTTGAAACCTTTATAGAGGAGTTTTCTCTGAGAAAATTCTTTAATGATGCGCCAGAGCGTTTCAATATACTCTCTGGAATAGGTGATGTAGGGATTCTCGGTATCCAGCCAGAATCCCACGCGCCAGGTTAACGCCTCCCAATCTTTCTTGAATTCCCAGACCGACCGCTTGCATTCTGCGTTAAACTTTGCGACGCCGTATCGTTCAATATCTTTCTTGGACTTCAGTCCGAGTTTCTTTTCAATCTGCAGTTCCACCGGCAAACCGTGCGTGTCCCATCCTGCCCTGCGCGGAACAAAAAACCCCCGCATGGTTTTGTAACGACACGTGACGTCTTTAAAAACGCGCGTGAGCACGTGGTGAAGGCCGGGTCCCGCGTTTGCCGTTGGAGGGCCTTCGTAGAAAATGAATCGGCGGGCTCCTTTTCTCAGCTTGAGAGATCGCTCAAAGGTTTTTTCTTTCTTCCATCTTTCCAATACCTGTTCTTCCAGCTTGGGAAAGTTCAAATCCATATCCTGCAATCTATCATTATTTCCCCGTATTTTCAATTTAGAGTTACATGCGCTCGGGGGTTTTGATGCCGAGGAGAAACAAGCTGTTTTGGAGAAGCTGGGCTGCGGCTGCCGTAAGGCAGAGGCGAAATTCAACCGTCTGAGGGGTTTTAGCCTTGAGCACCGGATGGGTATTGTAGAAAAAGTTGTATTTCTGGGCGAGGCCAAGCGCAAAGTTCGCGATGGCGTTCGGGGCAAGCTTTTCTGCGGCCTCCTGCACAATCTCGGGAAACTTTTGGATGTGCCGCAAAATATCCATCTCCTCTTTCGAAACCTTGACTACGTCAAGGTTTTTGGATGAAAACTTGGTTGGACTAAGTTTGCTCAGAATGCTTTTGCAGCGAGCATAAGCATACTGAAGATATGGACCGCTGTCTCCATCCAGACTCAAAGACTTTTCAACATCAAAAACAATATCCTTGCCCAGGTTTCCCTTCAAAAATGAGTATTTAATGGCTCCCAGGGCTATGTTCTCTTCGGCGGCTTCTTTTTCTTGCTCTTGAATCTTGCTTCCCGGCGAGTTCACGAGTTGAGAAACCCTACCCCTTACTCCTTCTATCATCTCTTCTGCGGTTATAAGATTGCCCGTTCTGCTGGATATTTTGCCTTCGGGCAGGCGAACCATGCCGTGGGCGACGTGGCGGGTCTTTTGAGCCAGGTCGGGGTATACCTGTTCCAAAACCCTCAAAAGAACCCTGAAATACTCAATGACTTCGCTTCCGGTAACGATAACGGAGAGATCGTATTTGAAATCCTTGTATTTGGTCGGAGCCAACCCGAGCTCTTTTGCCTCATAGGTAGGAAGTCCCTGCGCATTCACGAATACTCTTGTATGCAGTCCATATTTCTCTCCGGGGAACACGATGGCTCCCTGGCTTTTTTCAAAGATCCCTTTCTTCAATCCTTCTTCCACGATGCCGAGGCCGATCTTCCCCACCTGACTCTCAAAATAGTATGCGGAGAACTTGGTTCCCAGTCTTTTATACATGGTCTCAAAATATTCAAGGCTCCACTTCTTTCCTTTTTCATACATCTCTCGTACGGATGCGTCCCGCGCAAAGATTTTTGCGTTGAGGGCCTCGATGTCGCGCCTTGCTTCTTCTTGTTCTCCGTATGCCGCGCTTCCCGCCGCATACGACCGACCCAGAAACCTCACTCTTTCTGACAGTGTTTTTTTTTCCAAATCTTGCATGGAAATCCCATGCTGGCGCATGCCCCAGATTGCTTTTGCCACGTGCAGCCCTACGTCTCCCTGATAGTTCACGCGCCGCACCCGGGCTCCCTGGGCCTCGAAAAGACGGCAGAGCGACTCCCCCACGATATTGCTGTAGAGATGGCCGACGTGAAACTCTTTGAAGGGATTCGGATCGGTAAACTCCACCATGACTCTTTTCCCTTTCCAGCTAAAGCTTTTTGCGTATGCTTCTTTCTTTTTTAATACTTCGTTGAGTTCGCCGAACAAATATTCTTTGCTCAAAAAGAAATTAATGAATCCTGGTCCCGCAACCTCAATTTTCTCAATCGGGCCCTTTGCATCAACCTTGGAACGCATGGCGGAAACCATGGATTCTGCCACTTCGCGAGGAGCGCGCTTGAGGAGTTGGCCGAGCGCGAGAGCGACGTTGGTGGAATAATCTCCGTGTTCTGCATACTGCGATCGCTCAAAAACAACCGCTTGAATAGGAGGTCCACCAAGGGTTTCTACCGCTTCCAATACCAGTCTTTCAAGTTCTTTTACAATCATGATTGCTTCAATAGTATCGCATTTGGTCGTATAATGAAACCACCATGAACGTGGTTGCAGAAAACCGCAGGGCGGCTTATGACTATGACATAAAAGAACGCTTTCACGCAGGGATTGTTTTGAACGGACAAGAGGTGAAATCGATAAAACTGGGGCGGGCGCAACTGGCAGGTTCCTTTGTCGTGGCCCAGCGCGGCGAACTATTCTGGGTCGGAGCTACCATTCCGGCCTATCAGCCGACAAACGCTCCGCCAGGATACCAGGAAGAGCGGCAGCGGAAGCTCCTGCTCCAAAAACACGAGATCTCCCGCATCATAGGGAGCTATGAAAATCAGGGGTTGACTTTTTTACCGATTCGCCTGTATACTATGAAGGGCAAGATCAAGCTAGAATTCGCTCTCGCCAAAAAGCATAAGAAGGGCGACAAACGGCAGATTATTAAAAAACGAGAAGCAGAGCGAGAGATGCGAAGAAGCTTATGAGGGGGTGCCTGCTTTGACAGAGAAGAGAGGGATAGCGTGCAAGCCGAGCTGCCCGGGAAAAGCTCGTTAAAATCTTCCCGGGGCAACAAAAATGCCAACGTTTTTGAGCCCCAACGGGCTTACGCCTTCGCGTAATTTCGAAGGCCATCTGTCTCTTGATTCTCGGTAAAGAGAACGGGTGTCACTCATCGAGATAGTCGTGTTGCTTTGCGGATTCCAAAGCAACCGCCGAAACCTTCAACGAATCCTCTGAAGAAGGGTTTTGCCCAATACACACCTTCTTTACAGCAACCAATTGGGATACGCTTGAAGACCGCTGTTCCAAACTTTTCTGGACGGGAGCTCATCCTCCCCACCTCCACAAATTACCACCACGTTGCAAAAGCGAATTTTCATAAACAATCAAATACGGAGCCCCAAGGTCAGGGTCATTGATCAAGAGGGGAAACAGGTCGGAATTTTAACGATCCAGGAAGCCCTGAAGCTTGCCCGGGAACGCTCACTCGACCTCATCCAGATAACCGAGCATATGGATCCCCCGGTGTGCAGGCTCGGAGAATACGGAAAATATCTTTACCAGCTGGAAAAGAAATCGCGCGGCGGAAAGAAACACGAGGGGGGAAATATGAAAGAGGTGCGGCTCACCTTTAACATCTCGAAAAACGATCTGGAGACACGCGCAAGACAGGCAGAAAAATTCCTTGCCAAGGGAGACAGGGTACGGGTCGTGCTTCCCTTGAGGGGAAGACAAAAGGCCCTGGAGGGTTTTGCAAGAGAGAAGATGGGAATATTTCTTACCGCCGTCAAAGAACATTCTCAGATAAAAGTAGAACGGGAGATCAGGCGGGAACCCCGCGGGCTCTCAATGATCATCGGGAAATGAAAGGGAAAACAAGAAAATCCATAACCAAACGGTTCAAGATCACAAAGAACGGAAAAATGCTCCGGCGTCTTACCGGTCAGGACCATTACCGCCAGAAAAAAACCGGAAAGCGGGGGCGCCAAGGACGCAGATGGATTCCACTTTCACCGTCTGTGGCAAAAAAGATTAAAAAAATGCTTACGTTCTAATATATGCCCCGCGTCAAACGAGGGACAACAGCAAAGAAACGCAGAAAGCACGTTCTGCAGCATGCCAAGGGCTTTAAATGGGGCAGGAAATCAAAATACCGGCTTGCGAAGGATGCCTTACGGCACGCCTGGACATACGCCTACCGCGACAGAAAGGCAAACAAACGGGAGTTTCGAGCCCTTTGGCAAATCCAGATAAACGCGGCTTCTCGCGAACAGGGGGTTTCTTACAGCAAGTTCATGGGACAGCTGAAAAAGAAAAACATCGTCTTGGACCGCAAGGTGTTAGCCCAGCTCGCGGAACAGAAACCAGAAGCTTTTGCCGCCATCGTCAACTCCATCAAGTAGGCAGGCACTCTCTGTCTAAACTGCGTGTTCTTGTCTAAGAAGGCGCTTTTTCTTTTTTGCGCCCCAGCGATATTCGCCCACAGCACCATCCGAGCGTATCACCCGATGGCAAGGAATCTTAGGATTCGTATTCTTGTTAAGGGCGTTGCCAACGGCGCGCCACGCCCTGGGATGACCGATGAGCCTGGCCACCTCTCTGTACGTGAGCACCCGCCCCCTGGGAATTGCTTTGACGACCCGGTACACCTTGCCTTGAAAGGAAGTGATGGGCCTTTGTGATGATTCGTTTTGCATTTTGAAACTTGAGGTACGACATCGCTTGCGTATACGGAAGCCACGCGCACCCCGAATGCTCAAAGGAAATACGCACCTCTTGCTCGCCTGTCTGCGCGAGATAGAATACGACGGTTTTAAATATGTTTTTCCCCTGCGCACGGAATGAATAGGTGATAAGCTCCCTAAACCCGGAGAGCAGTTTGATGTCCCGTAGACCAGTTTCTTCCCGCACTTCCCGACGCACGGTATCTTCTTCTTTTTCTCCAGGCTCTATGTGCCCCTTCGGTAGATCCCAGTATGATCTGCTCTTCCCGGCCATAGAAGGATAAAGAAGCAGTAAGTATTCTGCCTGTCCTGATTCAAGACGGAACACGACGGCTCCCGCTGACTGTTCTCTTGGCATGTTTTATAAGTTTGGTTCGAAAAGTAAAAAAGGTCAATAGTCATATCATTTTTTCAATGCCCTAAGGAACGTTTTGAGGGGAAGCGTATTGGCAATGTCTTTTGCTTCGGCCCATCCCCTGCGCGCCTGGGCTATGCCGTACCGCAGCACGGAAAAATGCTCTTTCCGATGCGCGTCAGAGTCAATGACAAGCAGGGCTCCCATTTCCACTGCCTTGCGGATGTTGGCATCCCGTAAATCCAGGCGGGTCGGAAACGCATTGATTTCCAAAAGGGTGCCCGTTCTTTTTGCCGCTTTAATGACTTCATCAATGTCTACCTCGTAGGGTTCGCGTTTCTGAATGAGGCGGCCGGTAGGATGAAACAGGATGTCTACGTGGCGATTCCTCATTGCGCGTATAAGCCGTGCGGTCATCTCTTTCTTGGGAAGCTTGAATAGGGAGTGCACCGCCGCTCCCACGACATCAAGTTTCGCAAGCATTTCGTCTGCAATATCCAGCGTTCCGTCTTTTCGAATATTCACCTCGGCGCCCTTCAGTACCGTGATGCCGGAAACTCTTTTGTTTACGCGATCAATCTCCGCCATCTGTTTTAGCAGTCTTTTCTCGTCTGAGCCGCCTGTCATGGCAAGATCTTTCGTATGATCGGTAATGGCAATGTATGAAAGACCCTGGCGCTTGGCTTCTTTTGCCATGTCTTCAATCGAATGTTCCCCATCGGTCCAGTTGGTCTGAACCTGAAGGTCTCCCTGAAGGGAGTCATACGGGATAATCTTTGGAAGCCCGGGAGGTTTACCCTGAGCCTGTCGAAGGGCAGCCTCAATCTCCCCGGTATCTTCCCGAAGCTCCGGCTCAATATAGGGAAGGCCGAGCGCCCGATAGACCTCCTCTTCTGTTTTGCACGCAACCCGCTTCTTTCCTTTGAACACTCCGTACTCTGAAACCTTATATTCTTTCTCAATGGCAAGCGTCCGAAGCTTCACATTGTGCTCTTTGGATCCGGTGAAATATTGAAGCCCCGCCCCAAAGGTTTCCTCGTTGAGCACCCTGAGATCAACGTCAAAACCATGCTGAGTTCGCACAGAGACCTTCGTGGACCCCTTGCCCCACATCTTTGTGTGCTTGACCTTGGCAAGAAAAAACTCGGTGAGTTTCTGAGGATTATTGGAGGTGGCCAGAATATCAATGTCTCCAACGGTTTCTTGCATCCTTCTGAAGGATCCCGCTGCCTCCACTTCTTTTGCAAGAGAACTGTTCTTGAGAAGGGTTATGTATTCCTGGACATACGGGAATATATCGGAGATAAGCCGCCTGCCGGAAGATTGTTTCACCAGCGCTATGCCTTGTAAGATATTTTGCTCGGTTTTAACCCCGAATCGGGCGAGTTTTCTGATTTTTCCCGCAGAAGCTGCCTTCTCCAGGTCTTTCAGATTCTTCACCTTCAGGCGTTTATAAAGTTCTGCAATCGCCTTGGGGCCAATGCCTTCCACCGAAGTAAGCTCGTCCAGATCCACGGGCATGCGCTTGCGCTCCTTTTCGTAATCTTGAACCTTGCCGGTCTTCAGATATTCTTCGATGCGCTCGGCTATTCCCTTGCCGACTCCGGGAATCTTTTCTAAGCCGACCGTGCCCTCCCGTTCATAAATATCCTGCACGTCCTCTGCCAAAGACTCTATGGCCAACGAGGCACGCTCATATGCCTGCGGCTTGAACGGAATATCCCTCATGGCAAGGTACTGCGCAAGCCGAGAGAATATCTTGGCGAGCTCCTTGTTCCTCATGAGCACATTGTATCATTCTTTCTTGAAAGAGAGACCTTCTACGGTATCGACATAGTGCAGCCGCGTACCGAATTTTTGGGAGTACTCGTCAGGCAGCTTACTTTCCAACAGAAGCTCTCGTACCGCAAAGAGCTTCTGAAGAACGCCTGTCTTAAATTTCTCATCCCATCTGGCATACGCCAATTCGCTAAAGGTGCCCACGCTCCGCCCCGCGCAAATGCAGATGTCGACTTCGGAAACCACGGCATAATTCGCATGAAACCAGCTTGGCAGCTTCCGAACTTCATCTGCAATCTGCGCATGGATACGCGCATGATCATTGGGCCAGGGATCTGCTGCCATGGGAACCAGCATGACGAGACGACTGCCGCCGTGCGCCTTGTATGCATTCGCAACAACGGCAAGGACGCCTCCATCCGGATTCACCCAAAGCTCATGCCCAGCCTCCGCGATCATTTTCCCAAGGAGGTTTATCCTCTCTCGTACCCAATCCTCCGACTGCCCAAGATTAACGGCCAGGGTTTTAAGATCGGTGGGCCCTATCACGCCTACTTTCATTTGGATTATTCGTTCTTACTTCTTTTTTCTTGATTTCGATTGGCGCATCTCCGCTTTTGAAATTTCTTCCATCAGCTCCAGGAGCTCCGGGTCATGAACGGTCTCGTCCGTATGTTCCCACCAGGGGAGGGTCGGAAAGTTTTTATCCTTTTCCCAGCATTCAAATGCTTCCAATAAATTCTCTATCCTATCAAGCTGAAACACGAACTTCGCTTCCGGACTTTCAACCTTATGGTATTCCAGCCGAGTATCCATAAGGTCTTTTCGGATGTCGGCAGGAAGCTTGCGGGTTAGCTTTTCCAACGCTTTCTTTTCCTTCTGGAACTTCTCTTTGTATCTTTTCTGTTTTTCTTTCAGGGAAAGACGACGCCATCTCCATGCAAGCCTGAATCGATTCTTTCCGTTTTTGGGAAGGAGACCTTCATAAGGAGTAATGTCTCCGGTGTACACCTTGCAGAGATCATGCACCAAGGCCAGCTTGAATGCTTTGGCGATGTTGAGCTTTCGATTCTTTCCGAATATCCATACCATAAGGGCCAGGCGGAACACGTGGTCGGTCGCGCTATCTGCTTTTTTGAAACCGTAATACAGCACTCCCTGACGCAGTATATCTTTGAGTTCTCCTGCCTTTTGGAGAAACGAGAGAGTGCTTTTCATCACGCTCCGTTACAAACGGTACTGGATTTTCTGAATGGTAAAGACGGTCTCAGTAGGAGAGGAAACCGAAACCTTTTCTCCAGCCATGCGCCCAAGAAGAGCCTTGCCTACGGGAGATTCGTTGGAAATCTTCCCGAGGGAAGGGTTGGCTTCCAGGGTTCCGACGACCTCGAACTCATCAATGTCTTTCCCGTCAACCAGAATGGTTACCTTGGCGCCCAGACATACCTGTTTGCGCTCCTTGGTGCTGGGCGGAGTAATGAGTTTTGAGTTCTTGAGAATGACCGCGTATTCACTCAGGCGCACCTCAAGAAGCGAAAGGTCCTCCTGAAACGCGAGGTATTCGGGATTTGTTTCCTCTGAATACAGCGCGCTCGGCACCTCGCCTCTGATTTTTGCTTTCTTGAATTCCAGGAGGCGCTCCTGCTCTTTTTTTATGCGCTCCAGTCCTTCTTTTGTGAGATAGTACGTTGTTTCTGTGATCATGGTGTTGAAAAACCTGGCTTGATGGAGCCAGATTTATTGATTCTTAGGGGGGCCTTGGAGTTGTTATCAAGAGTCAATAAATCGGGCTGTGTGCATCGTAGACAAAACAGCTTTCTGAATTGGCATCTGAATAATAAATCTGTGGTTCATATGCTTGGGTATTCAATCTAGCAAGGGCAAGATACACTGTCAAGAGATCGCTCGCGGTTCAAAAAAGCTGTTTCTGGACCGTCGGCATTTCTTCCTGTTTGCCAAATATTTGTATCTTCCCGTACTCTCCGTCATACCCCGGCTCAATGATAACCTGGCCCGCACGAACCTGCGCAATGGCCTGAGATATCGCGGGAAGCGTGGCTGCCTGAAGTTCTCTGGGTTCTGCCTCAAGAAGCACGGCGAACTCATTTCCGAATGCTGAAATGAGTTTTTCATATTCTGCCCTGCACTGCTTTGCAACGACTCCCATGTGCAGCGCCTCCGCAATGATTTCCTGCAAAGGGATGAGGGACTTAAACGGAATAGCTCCCTCGGGCTTGCCCCCCGTAGACTTGTCGAAGGGGGGCCTGTCGGCGAGTTCTTCTACCCGGTTGAGCACGCCTATGGTAAGTTCTCTGCCGCATTTCGGGCATATGTTATTTCTGCTTCGCGACTCTGCCGGAGAAAAACACACCTGGCAGAGCCTGTGGCCGTCGTAGTGATATTTCCCTTCTTCGGGAAAGAATTCAATGGTGGAGAGAAATTTCTTGGGGTCTTTGGTCACGATCGCATCTCTGATCCCCGGATAGCTGAGTTCCGTATCAAAAACATTCGCCTCCCTCCCCATCTTGGCCAAGCTGTGGCAGTCTGAATTGCTGATCAGCGCAATTTTATCTAACGCGGACAGACGCCAATTCATGGGAGGATCGGAGCTTAATCCAGTTTCAATTGCGTGAATGTGTTTTGCGTATTCGTCAAAGCATTCTTCAAGCGAATCAAATCCCGACTTTGATCCGAACACGGAAAACCAGGGGGTCCAGGCGTGGCTAGGAATTACCAAGGCTTCGGGAGACGCATCCAGCGCTATCTTCAATACCTCTGTCGCATCAATGCCGAGGATGGGCCTGCCATCCGATCGTAGGTTTCCCCTGGAGTCAAGGCGATTATTGATGCTCGCTGCTGCCTGGAGCGAGGGGACGAGGAGAAGAAGATGGATTCTTCTCACCCTGCCCTTCTTTGAATAAATACAGCTGATCTCGGAAGAAAACACGAACCGTGTTCCGGAATCCGATCCTTGCAGCGCATACAACCCGGGTTCTTGTTCTGAAAGTTTGGATTTCAAATCGGCAAACCAGGCAGGATGCGTGAAGTCTCCCGTGCCAAGAACCTTAATGCCCTTCTTCTTGGCCCAGACATCAAGATTCTCCGGCACCATGTCTTGAGAGGTGGCTCTCGCGTATTTGGAGTGAATGTGAAAATCGCCGACAAACTTCATACGGCGCGATGCTTCGGATAATTGACGATCTTTCGCAAATGAACCCTGTTATTCCACTCCCAGAGTTCTTTCGCCGCAAAAAATGCCCTCAGATCCTGCTCGTATTCCGGGAGTTCCAGAAATTCAAGGTCTGCCTTCGGCAAGCTCCACTGGTGATTGCATTGTTCCACGCCCCCGTTCACGAACGAAGAATACCCTCTTCGCTTGCGCCTGGCCTGACACCCCTCACACTCTTCATATTGATCAATGCGCAATATCCATCTGGCCTCATATTCATGGCCAGACGCACCCGAATTCACAAGAGCGTTGAAGTAGGCGGCCGTCTGGAGAAAGTATTCCTCTACGAGCTGCTTGCCGGTCTTTATCTCAATGAGACCCTTTCGATCTCCCACGTGCGCCACCAGATCTATGGTGCCCGCATACGCGAGCTCCCGATTATGAACGCGGCGTTCCACGTCGTGCTTGGGATCTTCAAGCTTCACGCCGTATTCTCGCTGCCAGCTTGCTACAGATTCCGCAATGGGGATGAGCCGGGGATCTTGTTTCTCGTTGTTCAACCCGGGATTTTGAAGCATAGCGCCTATGAATTCATGGACTTCCGTGCCCCATTCAAGATGTTCACGAAATCCCCTCCTATTCTTTAGGGCAAAAGGAAATTTGGATATGATTGAGGTGATGGCGGTCACCCGCGGCAGCCACATATCCTCAATCTCATACCCAAACTTCTGCTTGAACAGATCTATTCTCATTAGGGTTTCTTGAGAATGATTTTTGCGAGGTTTTCCAAAACGTCTCCTCCCGCGTATCCCACGACGAGCATGAGGGCGGGCGTAAGCGTGGAGAGCTCAACTGCGGTCACGCCGACTTGCTGCAGGCTGAACGCTGCCGCGAGACCCGCGACGCCCGATATGCCGACCGTAGAAAGAAAATATCCCCAGCCGAACTTTACGTCTTTGTACGAGGTGCGGTGCTTGACGTATCCGACCAGTCCCCGCAGCACTCCTCCCGCCAATCCCCAAATCAAAAATAGTTCCATATTATACGATGATTCCAAACGCTTCTTTTATTCCCCATCCGATGCCGAAAGCAACCGCAGAAGCAACGCCTCCCACAAGCAACACTTCCATTCCTCCTACGAGCCATTTTCCACCGGTAATAATGGTCCGTCCGGCTCCCACCAAAAAGAACATGACGCCAGCAAAAATGCTCGAAACAAGAAACTGGGTATCAGAAGCAAATCCTGCCACATAGGGAATCAGAGGAATGAACCCGGCCCCAAGAAAAGCAATAAATGTTACAAATCCGTGTTGCAAAGGGGTCTCCAGCCCATTGGGAGGGGCGACATTGCCCTGCTGAAGTTTTTGTTTGCGCTCCACTTCTTTCTCGGAGCGTATCGCAAGAAAGCTGGAAGCTCCCATGGAGAATCCGTCTGCCATCAAATTTGCAAGGCCGAGAATAATAATGACTCCTGGCGAGAGACCTGCTCCGATAGCTCCCGCTACAACCGCAAACGTTGTAACAATGCCGTCGTTTGCACCATATACAAAATCTCCAATATAGATTCCTTCTTTAAATCGCTGAAAAAAATGTGTGTGGCTCACGAATCCTTTTGCTTTCGTTTAATGACGCTCTTCCAGTCGTCGTAATCCATGATGCCCTGCACGACAATGCCTCCAAGAAACCCATATATGACAGAAGGCACGCCGAATGCCGTCCTGCTGAGCACGAACGCAAAGGCAATGCATCCGAGAAACACAAGCCAGTGATGAACGTGGATACGATATGATCGCACGTTAAAGATGAAAGGGTTGCGGATACGCCCCTGCTGACTGGATTTCTTCCCTGCAACGAAGTCCGCGATCAAGTACCCTACAAACATGCTCAGCCCCGCCTCAAGAGAGATGAGGAGGGGGGTGAGCCAGAATACGACCTTCGGCAGTGCTGGTAAACTTTTTTTTACCGCTTCTTTCATCCCGTTAAAAATTGCTATTTTTCTATTGTATCATTAAAACCCGAATTCACGAACCTCAAACAAGGTAAATGCTCCCTGGTACGCCTCTTCTTGGGTTTCCATGGTGCTTACCCTGGCAAAAAATGGGCCCCTGCCCGCCCATTCCAAAAATGCTCGCATGTTTTCCTCTGTTCCTTCGCAAACCATCTCCACCCTGCCGTCAATGAGATTTCGAGCCCATCCGGTAATACCCAACTCTCTTGCTTTTGCCTGAGCTGACCTGCGGTACCATACGCCCTGCACCCGTCCTGAAACCCATATGCGCACCCTTATCATTGAAGCCCAAGCGCGGAAAACACAAATGCGCCCAAGGAAATATTGTATCCCCAGAGAGGAAGCGCTTTCTCAAAAAAAGCCCAGAGGCCAAGCGTTACCACTCCCAGTACGAAGAAGCGTGTTTGCCATTCATCGGACATACCCAGTATATAACGGAAACGGTACAATATTTAGAAAGAAAACACAAGAGCTGTTGCTGCGCCCGCCATGAGCACGAAAATAATGAGCGCGGGGAGGAATCCCGGCGTGCGCACGATATATTCTGGCTGCAGCTGCCCGATTTTTCTGGCCCGAACAAACAGCGCTACAATCACCAATCCTTCGATTGTTCCGATGATTATGCCAACAACGCTCAATACGAAAATAAATTCTCTAAATCCCAGCAGATACAGCGCAAGAGGGGCAAGGGAAGCGATAGCTATGGAAAGAATGCCTGGAACGTGCCAGTCGCGCCTGAGAGAATTTTTCAGATAACTCCCCATAATCAAAAACGAATCTCCGATTGAAACGAGGCCGAAAAACGCTCCCAGGGCAATGACTGCTGTCCCAAGAAACGGAACCAGCCCTGCCAATGCTTCAGGAGAAGTGTATTGCCCGGAAACTCCAACCACGGAAAGGGAGAATACCAGGTAGAGCCCTATGGCGGCCGCAGAGGCGATCTTAATGAGGTTGCCAAACCTTTGTTTATCACGCTTTTCCCGAAATAGTTCTGCTATCTCGGGGATCGCATTCCACCCGATAAGAGAAAACAAGATGATGCCAAAGGCAACAAACGGACTCGCTGCGGGAAACAGCGGGATATTTGCAAGCGAGATATGGGGTGCCGCAATGAAAAAAATCAATCCCATCGTGAGGAATAAAGCCGTGGTTGTGATAAGCTCCACGCGAGCAATAAGCTTAATCCCGGCCCCCATGAGAAGCGACAAGGGAGCCCAAAACAAAATATGATACCAGGGAGCGGGCAAAGTGAGAACCGAAGAGAGAACAATTTTAAGAAAATCTCCTCCTATAATCAAAAAAACAAGGAGCACGCCTATGGTTCCCGCGATCGTGGAAAACGTAACGAGCGCCTTTCCCCAAAAACCGAGGTATAGACTGGCGTAGCCGATGAGCCGATGTTTTCCGGGAGTACGCAAGCACACTTCCCCAAAAAACAGGTGAAGATACGTTACGCAGATTCCCAGGAGGAGAAAATAAAAAAGGCTTGCAAAAAGCCCGCTCTGAACAATCGCAAAAGGAAGCCCGAACATCCCGGCTCCCACAATAGTCCCAATGAGAGTAGAAAGCGCAAGAACAGAGGGGCTACTCATCATCGGTACACGCGGTATCCTTCACGCACCTGTTTTGCCACCCTCACTCCAACCTCCTGCCGCTTTTTAACGGCTGCGATCTTCTTGTGATCTTTCTCTATGGAAGCGAGCGCCTGGGAGAACGATTTTCCTCCTCCTTCAAACCGAACCGTGTCGCCTTTCTTCATCGGAACCGAAAACCTCACCACCGCAACCCTAATCTTGTCGTAGTAATGCGTCACCCTCCCCACAAGCTTGCTTTGAGCCCGTCGAATGGGCTTCTCTTTGTTGGGTTTCGGGGGTTTTACCTTCCTTGATGTCGCCTGTTTTTTCACAGGCCCCTTCTTTACTTTCATGTATCCAAATATACCATAGTATCCTTAGCTTAGCTAAGGTGGAGCATCTAATCTAAAGAGTATGACTTTGTTCTGGACGATCTAGAATCTACCCAAAAAATTTGCCTTGATCTTGTTTTTTTTCAATAAGCCCAAAATCAGGTTACTTCGTATCGCCAAAGCATTCTCCACTGAAATCGTCCTGCTACCATTTGAGCTTGTTCTCGGCTGTGTAACTGACCCCTGTATTCCTACAACTGCACCGCTTGGATCAAAAACGGGTCCTCCACTCATCCCAAACAGACCAACGTCTCGAACAAGAAATCCATCATGTTTCCTTGTTCGTCCTTGTCTATTATTGCTATTGCTAACTCCTTTATCGAGCACAAATGTTGGCTGAAAATATCTGCGCACACGTCCAACTTCCAATCTACCCTGTGCGTCTGTGCTGATTTCTGCCAAAGGATAACCACTAACACAAACCGATCTACCAATATTCGGAGTGTTTTTTGAAAGACGGAGATATTCGGGGGTTTTTAACTCTATCTTCCCAATATAAATATCGGCGTCATCGTCACGGCACACCTCTGTAATTTCTAGCCACGGATTTTGAAGATTCTCCGGTAATTTTCCGATATAAAGAAATTTTGTGTTTTGATTTGCCTCATCAAAAACATGGGCTACTGAAACGAAATATCCTCGCGAATTGATGAAAAATCCCGTACCGGCGACACCAACCTGCATCTGTTGTGGTAATAGCTGAACCACACGAAAAATTGGGAACATTGCCCTTTGAACAATTTTTATTGATTTTACAAACATAATTTTATACTTTTATATCAACATTTTTTTCTTCGATTTCTTTGATCTTCGCAATTTTTTCCTCGTACTCGCGCTTCAATCGTTCGGCAACTTTCTTTTCTTTTTCGACCTCATCAAGCTCCCGAATAATTTCGGCGCTTCGTTTGAGAATCAAATCTCTAATTTTTAGGACTTCTTCTGGCGAACGTTTATTTCTCTCAACCATAACCTCTGCTATCGCCTCGGCAATATTCCATGCCCCATAAAAAACATGGTCTTTCGTATTGGCAAACCCAGGAAAAGAGATGTTGGTGAAAACATGGATGCCAGTTTCTTCGTCAACATTCTTATCTTTCAAAACATCGTCTGTTTTCAGATCGACGAAACTGTGATCCACTTTAAACCGTTTACCGTTGACGGTTATAAAGTAAGTTTTTTTGATGTGACTCTTTTTCGGTTTTCGCCCGTTTTCGTTCTGTGGGATCGGCTCTTCTTCAATTGTTACTACTTCTCTAGGATCACGTTTTTCTATTTCCAGATCGGCCATGCCTTCGTGTTCTCCTTCCTTTATTTTCATTTTCTCTTTCAAGTCTGGAAAAGCATATTCTCTAAGTTGCGGAATTTTTTTGATCGCTTTCATTATACTGTCTTTTTGCGCTTCAAGTTTATCAATGATCCCTTGATCAATTTGAGTCTTACGCATTGAGGTTCTTGCCTCACGCACAAGCTCTCGCATGAAGTTCCAAAAAATTCCTTCCTCATTGACAATTTCCTGATACAGAGGAGATTCCTGAATAAATTCACGCTTGTTATGGGTAACGGGAACATGATCAAGATGAATTTCTCCTGTAATTTGTCGTGCCTCGGGGTGAGGATTAAAACCAAGTTTTGCGAACTGTATGACTAGGCGACCGCGACGAAAAACTCGAAATCCATATTCTCCTTTATCAGAGCCTTTCTTGAGTAACCCTCTCCATCCCCAAACCTCATTTCCACTTTCAAGTTTAAGTCGAAATAGTTCTTTCCCGTCCGGAGCATGATATTCGGTTTTCAAACTAAGCGGTTCTGGTTCACACCATTTCGTATTTACCCTGATCTTCACTTCGCCGTTCTCAATAAATGGCGCAAAGCGGGTAGCAAGATCTTTTTTGATATTGCCGGGTAAATTGGGGTAGATGCTGAAATGAAGATCTTTTATGTGGATAGTTGTACCAGATCGTCTTTTATCAACGCCCGATTTAATTTTCATTTCATGCTTAGTCCAATCTCCACTCTTCAGCCACTTTTCTTCGTCGTATTCCAAAATATATTCCTTGTCGCTTCCTTTTTGGGTAGTGATAATTTGAAATTTCTTGCCCAAACTCGTAGCGGCAGTTTTAAGACCCAAACCGAACTCACCAAGCTTATTCTTCTTGGCAGAATGAGCCAACTTGATGCTATTTGCGGCGGTTTGTTCGTCCATTCCCACGCCATCATCAGAAACTTCGAGGACGCCCTTATCGGCATCAAGGGAAATCTCAACAGTAAGAGCTTTCCCGTCTTCTCGAGCATCAATTGAATTATCGACCAACTCTGAAACTGCCTGACTAACCGAATAACCGGTTTGACCGATCTTTGGCATAAGACTTCGATCGGGAAGAATGTTTATCTCTTTTGTTTGTATATTGGCCATATTGGTTATTTCTTGCTACTATAGCGATTTTTGATTGTTTATATTTCTGATCTGTAATAATACTATATCAACCATAGTGATGTGTCAAGGGGTGAGTTATCCACAGGGCGAATCCCCACAACTCCAATGGGCGAGTGGTCTTCATTCATCAGGACAAAATCAATGGACGGCACTTTGTGCCGCCCAGAATCTAGCCCTTAAAAATCGGCGGTTATGTCATAGTGCTCCCGACAGGATTCGAACCTGTATCACCTCCTCCGGAGGGAGGCGTTGTATCCGGTTCAACTACGGGAGCATAGGAAGACCTATTTTCCTAAAAGTTTCAAGAATTCGCTAACGGCAAGCCCCGCCTGCTTGAGAATCTTTGATATTATCTTGCCAGATAGCTCTCCCGGGTGCATCACGATCGTCGTGCTTTTCTTCGTAACAGGATGCTCAATGCGTATATGGCTGCCTTTTTGACGAAGAATTTTAAATCCTGCTCTGAGCAGGAGTAACAAAAGTTGCCGCGGAGGAAGCGATGGGATAATGCTCATGCCGCCACGTGCTCAACCGCCCTGCCCAGATGTTTTCTCTTGGACAGACGCTCTTCTGCAAGACATTCGATGCAAAGCTCAATGGCTTCTTTCGCCATCTTCTTGGCCTGTGCAATATCTTTTCCCCAGGTAATCACTCCTGGCAGGCCCGGGGCTGTTGCGATAAACCCTTTCTTCTCATCTGGCTCCAAAATGCAGTCGTGGGGGCCATAAAGAGTCTGGATTTGTATGGTTTTTCTTGCGCTTCGCATTATGGCCTTATAGTAGGTCTACGCCTCGTTCTTGTCAATTGTTTACTGATTCGTCCTTGACACGCGAAACAGTCCTCCGCAGGGAACCACCTGCACGCCCTGCCGCTCCATTTCATCCAAGAGAACATTCATACCGATAGAGTCGGAAGACATATGCCCCGCAACCACGACGTTCACGTGAGCGGCTTCCGCTTCTTTTTTGTGGTCTTCTGAAATGTGCATGCCAACGACGGTGCCGATTCCTGCGTGCGCCATGCGCTCGTAAATCTTCGGAGGACCCTCTGTCCCTCCGGTCATGTCCACGAGAATTTTGCCGCATCGGTTTTCAGGGCTTCCCGTAAAGATGCGAGGAGCCACTCCGAGCTGCTCTGCCTGCTGATATTCTCCGATGCCAGAAAGAACCTCCATCAAATCTTCCACTCGTTCGGGATTCTTTTTCGCGATCGCATCTCTCACAAAAGAAGCAGAAATGTTGTCTGCCGCAGTATGAATGCACATGAGGTTGATTCCCAGAAGCTTTGCCGCATCCACCGTTTTCCAGTGATTCTTTGGATTAATGCCTCTTGCAACCTCAGAAGTCCGCTCTTTCATCATTCCCTCTCCCACGTTGATGGGAACCCCGTATTGATGAAAAATATCAGCCTGCAATTCCATGACCTCATGCATGTCTGCCAAAGCCCTTCCCATGGGATGGTGAGAGATTACCAAATCAATGCCTCCAAGTTCCTTTGCGAGAAGAATCTCTCCAACTTCAATATCAATACCGCACAATACTTTTTTAATCTCCTTATCGTCTGCAACGTGCAATACCCTCGTATCAGAATATGGGTTCGTGAGAGATTCTACGTCAAACTCCGCTTTCTCGTGGCCGGAAAGCTTTTCATACTTTTGTTTCCTGCGTTCCAAAAGTTTGGCGACGTATTCGTTGCTGCGAAAGTCGGCGTCAATCCCCATTTGGACTGCTTTATTGTAGATTTCGCTAATAGTCATATGAGCAAGTTTTATTTTTTACACTCTACCCAGGGAGCATTTCCTATCTATACATCCGCTTAAGGCGGATGGATAAATGATATGCTCCCGCAAAAAGCAAAGACTTTTGCTTTTTGCCCCATCTGCACCACCTTATTCTAGCTCACCTGGCGCATTTTGTCCAGCTCCTCTTTTACAACAATCCTGTCATCCCACGGCGTTTTCTTTCCTTTTGCCCAGGCAATGGAATCTTCACTTCCCTTACCGGTAATGACAACAATGTCCTCGGGAGCGGCAAGAGAAAGCGCTTTGGCGATTGCCTCACGCCTGTCTAGAATTTCGTAGAAATTGGAAATTGGAAATTGAGAATTAAGAATTCCGGATTTTATTTCAGATAAAATCCGGGCAGGGTCTTCGTCGTACGGATCTTCATTGGCTACAATGACCGTATCGCAATATGTAGCCGCTATCTTGCCCAAAATGGGCCGCTTCCACATGTCTCTTCCTCCGCCCGCGGCTCCCAATATGCACAGAAGTTTTCCTTGCGGAACCCGAGCGCTCAAACGCGATCGCAGGGTTTTGTATACCTTTTCCAGGGCAGCCGGGGTAAATGCGTAGTCAACAAATACCTCAAATGGTTCGCGTATGACAAGCTCCATGCGCCCCGGCATATTCTCAATGCTCTCCAGGGCTGTTTTGCACGCTTGCATGCTTATACCCTGCGACAGTCCTGCGCAGACGGCTGCCAACGCGTTTGAAACATTGAATGCTCCCAGCAGCTTGAGGCGAAACTGCGTATCTCCAATAGAAAATCTGACGCCACCTGCCTCGCCGCCAGGCGGGTCGCCTTCATCTGCGGAAACTTTGGCCTCTATGATCTGCAGCACCTCCTCGCCCCTGATGGGCGTACGAGTGCCGGGAATCCTGTATCCAAAAATAGTTCGTGCGCTGAATTGCAAAAAGTATTCCGCATGCTCGTCGTCAAGATTTATCACGTGCGCCTCTTTCGCCGCCCGAAACAGCAATCCTTTTGTTTCGCGATATTTCTCAAATGAACCATGGCGCTCTATGTGTTCGGGGCTCAGATTGGTGAATACCGCCGTATGAAAATTAATGAAACGGTGGCGGTGCTGCATAATCCCCTCTGAGGTGATTTCGAGTACCGCATGCGTGCAGCCTTCTTTGACGGCCCGGCGCAGAAACCGCTGCACGAAGAAACGTCCCGGCATCGTCATCTTAAGCGTATTTCGATGTTCCTTGTCTCCGATGCGAAAACGCACGGAAGAAAGAGATGCCGTCTTTCTGCCGCCCGATTCCAGAATGCGCGAAATCATTTCCACCGTGGTGGATTTACCGTTGGTGCCTGTCACGCCAATCACCGTCAGTTTCCTGGAAGGAAATCCGTATATGAAAGCGGCGACGAGAGCCATCATAAAGTGATACCAGCTCACGAGAAACCTTGGAGCAATTTTTCTTGCGATGCCTAGCATGGGAGCGCGATCAATTCTATCGCCTTATGAGTTTGAGGGCCTGTTTCACGCGCCCCTCTAAAGAAAGCGAGAGGGATTCCGGGGAAAGCTGAGCAAGGGCTTCGTTTGCACGCTGCCTGGAGAACCCAAGGACCAGAAGAGCCTCCACCGCCTCCTGATCTTCCGCCCTCTTTTCTTTCCCAAGCTTCTGCAGTTTTCCTGTAAGCTCAAGGATTATTTTCTGAATCTTTTTTTGCCCCAAGCCGCGTACGGAGCTAAAGTACGAAGCATTCCCTTTGGAGATTGCTTCCTGCAGCAGGTTCCTCGTGCCCAGAGAACAAATGGCAAGAGACGCTTTCGGACCTATTCCAGAAATGCCCTTGAGCGTTTCGAACAACTCCAGGCTCTCAAGAGAATCCATCCCGTAGAGCTCCAGGGTCTCGTCTTTCCTGAGATAGAGATAACAATACACCTCGGCCGTCTGTCCTGGGGCAAAAGAGGTAATGCGTTTTTCTCCCACAAAAACCTTATACCCTACTCCGCCCGCCTCGAGTATGATATAGTCAGAACCCTTGGCGATAACTAGTCCTTTAAGATAGGAGATCATAAGTCTATCGTATCATGAATTTTGAATTAGTCTCCAG
>Ga0209541_10004271_pt1 | contig 25506 bp, 17 predicted proteins | sample RifCSPlowO2_01_FD_184027 | JGI IMG/M metagenome (GOLD analysis project Ga0209541, IMG submission 184027) | Groundwater microbial communities from Rifle, Colorado - Rifle CSP2_plank lowO2_0.1 (SPAdes) (version 2) | ecosystem: Environmental > Aquatic > Deep subsurface > Groundwater | place... | reverse complement strand
TCCTTGGGGATCTTGACTCGTCGCACTTTTTCGACAATCTCGCGAATGGTTTTTTCCTCGTTAAAAACCGAGATAATAACTGAAAGCAACATATGTATCCTCGAGCATCTACTTCAAGCCATTTAGACGTTGGGATGAATAGATACTACACTATATTAGTACACGAAGAAGATCAACAAAACAAGAAAGCGTTTCACCTCGAATTGTATGCAATACGTTTTAGGAGTGACAGGGATCGCAATCGGAGCCGCAGTCGCGGGCTTTACCGCTTTCGTGCAAATAACCCGTCACATCGGCGTCACACAAAAAGACCCATCCGCCACTGTGGCTGATGCCATTGTGGTGCATACCTACTGTCCTAAGCGTTCGCATATCCCTCGCCGCGGACAACTCGTCGTGGAAAGCGCCTGTCGCCTGGCTTGCGACATCAACGTGCCTCTAATTCTGGCGGTCGGGCATACTGTGCCGCGGGAATCTCGCACAGAGGCAGAGATCTACCGCGACTACATCAAACAGCATTTACCGACCTGTCTCGGGCGTGTTATCCTCGGTCAAAATCCCGAAGCGCAGGATACATATCAAGAGACAAAAGAAGCGGTGCGCCTTTTAACGCTATGCGGTTATAAGAGTCTTTTTGTCGTTGGACTCCAGCCGCATCTCCCGCGTATCACAAAACACTGGGCAAAGCTCGGCGGCCAACTAAAAATAACATATGTTGCTGTTGAGGGGCCAAAACGTTACTATATCTGGGAATTTCTGATGTTCGTGAGCGAGTGGTTCATCCCTCCCCAATCGAGACGGCGAAGATTTGTACTTAACCTTGTCGGCAGAAAAAAATAGTCTCCAAAGAGATCCCGTATGCAAAAACTTATCTCCGCAATAACCCGAGTTATGAACCAGCACTCCCAAGTTAGTCTTGTTATATGCATAACTTTAATGGCGTTTACATTGCTGGTCTTAGCACCGGTGCTTTTCGACGGAAAAGTTTTCTCCGGGGAAGAACAGTTTGGGTTTTACTATCCCATCAATGCCTATTACCAGCAATCGCTTCAAAATAGCACTTCTTTATTGTGGAATAGCGCCTACTACGGTGGCGTTTCGGCAAGTCTGGACCAATTCGTCAGCGCTTTTTTCCCGATTAAAAGGATCGTATTCTCTCTACTGCCTCTCTATGCCGCGCACCATTGGAGTATCGCGCTGGGAGTGATCGTCGGGCTCTTGCTCGCCTATGCGTTTGCAAGGACTCAAGGATGGTCATATGGTCCGTCACTCATTTTTGCTCTGTCCTATTTCGCCGCCACAAGCTTCGGTTGGCTACAAATTGGAACCATCGCCGCCTATTCGTTTATTACACTTCCGGGGCTGGCTTTAGCACTCTACCGGATAAAACAGCGCCGAAGTTATTTTGGCTACGCGCTCCTGGGAGGTATTGCGCTGGGAATCGGGTTTCTGGCGGGTTTCGTGCAGATTGTATTCTATGCGTACGCGCTCGCGTTTCTCTATGCACTCTTCTTGGACTATAACAAATGGACACCCGGGAAAAATCTACCGGAGAACGGGCGCGCGACGATTGCGTTTGGCATCATCAGTCTTATCGGACTCTTGATTGGCGCGCGCCAGATCGCCGTCTCGGCGGAGCTGATCGGTGAAACCATTAGAACCAGCCGTTATGCACTCGAAAATATCTATCCGGCTTCGCCGGTTGAATTGCTCACATTATTTTTCCCGGACTATATCCGTATTCCATTCATCGGCGGAGGCGCAAATGGATTTTATGTCGGGGCGCTTTCACTTTTCTTCGCGGCTATCGGCCTTCTTTTTTATCGTTCCCGGACGGCGATATTTTTCTTTGGGAGTTATCTTCTCCTGCTTGGGTTCGCATTTTACCTGCCGGGGTTCGGATGGCTAAATACGCACCTACCGCCGTTTTCGCACCTCGGGTCAGCGGCGCGTTGGCTTGTAGTCGGCAGTTTTCCGCTCGCCTACCTAGCGGGATTTGGTTTCCAAAAATTTCTTGAATCACCCGATCTTGGCGACAAAGGCCGCCGTAGGAAAGTACTTAAAATTCTCGGCTGGGGATCGGGGCTTGTCGTGTTGGGCGGCTTAGCGGTAAGTCTCGCCTTGCGAGAACTCCAACAAAACCCAGCATTACTGGAGCGCATCATAGCTTGGCGCTTTAGCAATAGGCCTATGTCTTTTCCTCTCTCGCACTACGAATATATTTTGAATGGAGCGCTTACCGAATTCATTCAGCTATTTTCCTTGCGAAGCCCTAAGTTTATTTTTGCAATCCTGCTTTGGCCCGCCGCATTCATGTTCCTACTTTGGGCTTGGAGGAAAGCACGAAGCTCGCGAATGCTTGAATACGTTGCAACCGGAATGATTATCGTAAATATCGCGGGCGTTGCCGTTCTCGAATGGGACACAATGATTCCGCAATCAATTTATGAACAAAAGCCGGCGATAATCGCAACCATACAAAGTCGCGAAACTAACCCCTGGACCTATCGCACGATGGGATTTTTGATCGGCGACGGGCTATTTTGGGAACTGACTTCCAAAAAAGAGCTTGACCTTGCAACACTTGCGTCCGTTCAGCGGGAACTTGTGATCAACAACAGCAATGTCTTCTGGGATGTGCAGAAAATCGATGGCATGGAGCCCTACCGAACTCTGCAAAGCAACCAGTTGCTAAACACCGTCATCGCCGCCGACAAAAACCTCTTCGTATTCAACCCCGAAAGCCCGAAACTTCTTAGTAATCCTCTTAATCGGCTTGAAAATATTGATGTCCTGCAGCGCGTGACACTGGAAGAAAAAAAACAAGATTTTCTGGAAAAGCTTCCATTGCTTTCGGCGCTGAACGTGAAATATATCTATTCGATCTATCCCCTTTCTCATCCGTTACTGCTGGAAATTCCCCTCGCGCTCGGAGACGCTTTCCCGCTATCTTTGCATCTCTATGAAAATAAAACAGTTTTACCGCGCATCTACTTTGCAAAAAGCGCGCGCTTTATTTCCGGCGGGCCCGCGGACCGCGCGAAGGCGCTGCTTCGGGTAAAAAACTTTGCCGAAGAAACGCTGATTGAGTGCGACACATGCATCGGGCGAGAAGCGTCCGACGGCGGAAAAATACAAATCGAACGGTACGAAAACGGCCTGCTGGAGCTTACCGCGACTTCACCCAGCGGCGGATGGCTGATCTTCTCCGAAAGCTATCTCCCCGGGTGGGGAGCTCTGGTTGACGGAACGCCGACTGCGATCTATCCCGCTAATTATCTCTTCCAGGCGATTGAAGTGCCGCGGGGAACGCACCGCATTTCGTTTCGCTACCGCGATGTGATAGAACAGAGGGTAGCGAAATTGCATCTATTATCCGCAAACTCTAAATAGACCTGCTGCTTAATAACCTTTCTGCTGCAATTTCCATATTTCGGCTACGGCTTTGCAAAAATTTCTCAACATATACGCCGTATATGCTTCAAAATTTTTTCTTCGCCTCGCTCGAAATCTGAAAATTTCGCTACGAAAATTATTAAGTAACAGGTCTAATAATTAATGCCGGCCGTGAATTCCGCCAAAGACTCAAAAGACCGTTTTCAAATCATATGTGGGTTTCTCGTCTGCCCGAATTGCCAATCGCCGCTCACCCCAAAGAGTAGTGGCTTTGCTTGTCCTAAAGACGGACTATTCGAAAAAAACGCGCGCGGCGTCCCCTTATTGATTGAAGCTGGATCATTTTCCGAGCATCAAATTGAACTTGATCGGGGAATCAATTGGTTAAAGTCTTTTTTAAAACAATTCCCCGCTCTCTATTATGCAATCTGGAATATATTTTGCCCGGTGCTTCAGGCGTACAACGGCCCCAAGAAAATCTTTAAGGAAATACCGAAGGAAGGCGTCGTACTTGATGTGGGGTCCGGACCTTATCGCTGGGATCGGCGATGTGTCAATGTTGATGTATCCCCCTTCCCCGAAGTCGATCTTGTAGCAGACGCCGAACACCTTCCTTTTCCTAATGCCTCGGTTGACGCGGTAGTGAGCGAATCGCTCCTGGAACATGTTGATAATCCTAGCGCGGTAGCGAGAGAAATGCTTCGCGTTGTAAAGTCCGGCGGCGTCATTTATGCAAGCGCTCCATTCCTCACTCCGTATCACGCCTCCCCGGACGATTTTACGCGCTGGACGACAAGCGGTCTCCGCGCCTTATTCGCCGGCGCGGAAATTATCGAAACTGGAGTTCGATCAGGACCGTGGAGCGCTTTTCTTGTTTTTCTTGCTTATTGGCTTGGTGTGATCTTTGCCTTCGGTTCGAAAAAAGCGGCACCTTTTCTTGCGTTTGTCTTCATGCTCGTTCTCGGGCCGCTTAAAATTTTCGACCTCTTTTTCGCTAAATTGCCTGGCTCCGAAACCGTGAGCGCACAGCTTTACATCCTCTGCCGGAAAAAGTAGCTACGAAGAAGCAAGAAATGCGCTAATGCACTTGGCTCGAATTTCCCAGGTGTACATCGCTACCCCGCGCCGCGCCATTGCGGCCTTTATTTCCGCTTCCTCTGGATATTCCAGCACGCGCTGGATGGCAACTGACAACGCCACCGGATCGTCGGGCGTAAAAAAAGTTCCTAGTGTCTCATTAAAAACTTCCCTGACGGACGCAAGATCTGAAGCAATAATCGGACGCCCGGAAGCCATATACTCGAAAAGCTTCATGGGGGATGTATAGTGAGCGGAAATTTCTTCTTTTGCCGTGTTAGGCAATACTAAAACATCCGCCGCCCGAAGCCAGATCGGTATTTCATCGTGCGACCGATGGCCGACAATCACTGCATTATCTTTTATATTTAATTTTTTATTTTTAATCTTGAATTCTTCCACATCTTTTTCTGTACCGCCAACAAAATACACGACGCAGTTTGCGGGTAGCAATTGACTGGCCTCGAGCAGAGTGTCCACTCCTTTCCAGCCGTATAAATGCCCCGTATAAACCGCGATTCTCTTATCAAGAGGCAACCCCAGTTTTTGACGAGCCTCGTTACGCGCGACATTTATAGCAAACTGGCTTACAGCAACCGCGTTGGGAATCGCAAAAATCTTTTCCGGCGGATAATTAAATAACTCCGCGAGTTTATTCTTTTTCCAGTTATTCGTCGTCACAATTGCGGAAATTCTTTTCAATAACCAACGCTGGAAACAGCCCAGCGAAGGGAAATCATGAATCTCGTACACCGTGCGTTTGGAAATAAATGTTAAAAGAAAAAGCGCGAACTCCTCATGCGAGTAATATACAGCATCCCGCGCCTGTCGCCAAAGCGCGTAGAAAAAAACCGAGATCGCAAATGACGCGGCCGTAATGAAATAACTTGGTATCCACGACATGAGATCAATGACCGGCAATCGTACAATACGGAAATTCTTCCTGACACCGTGATACAAAAAAGCATTCTCGCGATGCAATTTATTTAGCCGCCGCGGCACCCATAGTTCCACGTCGATTCCATCCCCAGCGAACACTTCGCAACTTTTCATGCTAAAAGCAGATCCCGCTTTTTCCGATGGATAACGAAGAGGCGAAATATAAATAAGTTTCATAAAAGATTCCTTAAAAGCATCCTAAGCAGCGTAAATTGGTAGCGCTGCTGGAGAAATTCATACCAAAACGGTGTGTGATTCCCGCGACAAATCCAAAACCGCGGCAAACGTAAAGCATAGAGCGCTGCGGCCTTTAGAGTATTAAAGGCTTTAACGAGAATATCGCGGCGAGATGATCCACGCAGTCTCTCTTCTTCCAGTAGCACATATCGGCTCCACTTTTTCCACAAAACTTCGCGTTCCGGAATTGGAACTAGTATACAATGCCGCAATTTGCCGATAGACTCCCCCGAGCTAGAAAGAATCCTTTCGTGAATTTCTTTTACAAAACCCTCAACGTGCCGGCGATGGAAAAAGCGCATCTGAAAATTCGGGTATGTGGTAGCGCAATCGATAACTTTTCCGTTATAGACATACTTTCGCGGCGCCCACCATACATAAGAATGGGGCATTTCATTGACAACCACTGAACGAATTTCTTCTACTAGGTCTTGAGTTAGAAGTTCATCTGAATCCACAAATAAAAACCAATCATGTTTCGCGGCTATAAGCCCTTGATTCCGGATTAGGGAAAAATCCGCAATCTGGCCATCCCTTTTCCCCCGCGCATCTTGCTCCAGTATTGTAGCGCCGTACTGCCTCGCAATGTCGCGCGTCCGGTCGGTGCTTCCTCCGTCGATAACTAGTATTTCATCAAAATCGGCGACGCTCGCCAGAGTTTTATCAATCGTCGCTTGATTATTGTACGCAAGAATCTCGACGGTGGCTTTGATCTTCGGCATCATTTTTGGAGAAGAAAGCAATAATGAGCCGGGTCAAGGCGATCCCGGCCGCTGGAAACCACGGAAAAACCGACTGCTCTCATCGATTGCCTAATCCGCGAAACCGCAAATCCTCTTTTCCCCAGTTCCCAATAATGCTCACCGTTAAAAACATGCCGCTTCCAAAAAAACGGAATCTTGGCAAAAACGCTGATGCGGGGAAGCAAAGGAAGTTTAAGCGTCATATCAATTACCGCACCGGCATGCGGCAGTGTGATATAAACGTAACGGCACGTAACGCGCCGAATTTCCGAAAGGGCACCTGTCAGTTCCTCATACGGAATATGTTCGAGTACTTCTGCGGCAATCACCAAATCAAAAGAATTTTCCTGACAAGGCAAGGCGGCGACGGAGCCGACAATATCAGGGCGCAATTGCGGGTCGATATCAACCGTAGTCACAGCGACACCGAGAGCTTTCAAAGCGTCTCGGACAATTCCATTGCCGATTCCAATCTCAAGCACGCGCTCTGACCCGAGACGGAGCGCTTCGCGAACCTGACTGCCATAGCTAATCCAACGGTCAGCTCCGAGATAGGAAAGCGCCCGGTAATGTTCTGGCGAAACTTGGGGAGGTACATTCATGCCTTCATAATACTTTAAAAAAATACCTAAAACTCTGTCTGTGCCAATAGACTAGTCTATTGGCACAGACAGGGCGGTGAGTTGTATTACTAATTTCCTAATCAAATCCGATAGCTCAAATTTCTCCCGAACAATATTCCGCAAGCGTATATCTCTGCCCTGGGTCTCTAATCCAACGATCATGGAGGCGAAACTTTCGACTGATGCTGTTTTTACGATATATTCCTCCGGCAAAATACTTCTAAAAGCTTCACTGGATGTTATCAACGGAAGTCCGGTGCTCATGGCTTCCAACACCGCTTTGTCAATACTGCCGGTGGCGCTTGCGTGAAGAAAAAGATGCGCCGACTGGTAGTGCGCTGGCATTTGAGAATGAGGCACGCCTCCCGCAAACGATACATGATCCGCGATCCCCAGACTCTGCGCCAAATCTGTCAGCTCATGTTGATACCGCACATCATCCGCGGTAATCGGACTACCGACAATATTGAATCTCCAATCTGATGGAAGCTGATTCGATGCAGCAGAAACAGCTTGTAGTAAAATATCAATACGCTTTAAGCGCGACAGGCGGCCCGCGGTAAGCATAGCAAAGCCAGCGGGGGCAGTCGCCGGCAGCGCAAATAAATCTACATCAATGCCATGGCCGAGAAATAAAACCTTTCTTGACGGCAGACGAAAACTTTCCGGCGATGTGCTGGCAACGGCACTCACTAGTTTTTCTGCAATTCGCAATTTGAGATCCACGTGCTTATGGACATACCAGAGTATAACTGGCTTTCGATACCACCACGCAAAAGGACTCGCCAGAATTGCATATATCGGCGCCATGTGGACGAAGACCCGATCGGATTGAGGCAAAAGTTGCCGCAGAAGCCCCGCCATCCGAATGAAACGGGATAATTTGTTGCTGCCGAAAATTCTGTGCACTGACACATTCTCGGGCAGATTGTGCTCGCCGACGCGAAGCGCTATAACTTCAACGACCGACACGCGCTTGGCAAATTCCTTTATCCATTCATGAAAGAACCCCAGATTGGCGTCCTTTAAATCGACCGCTTGGGTGATAATTAAAAGCCGCATGCAAAAAATCACGCTAATCCTACGCGGTAAAAACTATGTAGATACCGGCTATAATCACTGCGATTCCCGCCATCTGTAACATACTCACCGTTTCATGAAAAAGAAGTCTCGAGAACATGAAAATCAGAATGATATTAAGACTCAAAACAACGGGATAAACCAGCGAAAGCGAATTTCGCGAAAGCAGGTAAACCCAAGACAAAAATCCTAGGCCGTACAAGAACAACGCCGCAAGCATTAAGGGATTCTGCAAGATTTTCCAGATCATCGCAAAAACACCAGCAAATGAAATTGAAAACGCGCCCATATCCAAAACCCAGTACTTAAAAATGAGCTGGGTTGACACCGCGCTTGCGACAGCAAAGAGTAATAGTGAAATGCTAGTGAGGGACATAGGGTTTATCTAATGGTTATATACGCCATATTATAACAAAAGTTTTAAGAAAGCGGGAGTTCTCAATTTAGCCGCGGCGGCAGCGATACAAGGCTTCGCGGTACCGATCGAGATACTTTTCTAAACTCTCCCGCTCCAGCGGTTGCTGCGGCTTAAAACGGTTGGGGTTCGCCAAGACAGAAAAAAGCGCTTCGGTGATAGCATCAATATCCCCCACCGGCGTCACAATACCGTTCTCGCCGTCCTGCACCAGCTCTCCCGCAAGCCCCACATCAGTCATCACCACAGGTATTCCGGCATATACCGCATCCGCCGCCGCCACTCCCCAGCCTTCATATCGCGAGGTAAGAAGAAATACATCGGCCGCGGCATAATGTGACGCGAGATTGTCCTGCCAGCCGGCAAATATAACGCGCTCCCGCAGGCCGAGATTTTCCGCAAGTTGCTCGCAATCATCCAATAAACTTCCCACCCCCACGATAGTAAGCTTGCCGCTCTTCGTTTTTTCCCAAAACTTCTTGAATGCTGCCAGTGCATCACGGATACGCTTTTCCGGTTCAAAACGCGAAACCATTAAGATATTAAACCGTCCTTTCGCGGATGGAACTCGGACTATTGATAACGGTGAACTCCAAATCGGCAAAACAGTGATACGCCGCTCAAGTTCCGGAAATCGCCGAACTAATGATCGTTTGATTCTTACGCTGACGACGCGGATGCAATCGGCACGCGGCAGAAAATAAAGCGCTAGAACGTAGCGAATGCGATTTTCCCAGCGCTCACCAACAAATTCTTTGGCTAAGAAATCAGTATGCACTTGGATGTGGAGAATGGCGCCAAAACGCTTTGCAAGTCGCTGGGCCACAAAGGCTGACTCGAACGGATCTTGGGCGGAGATAATCACTTTTTCTCCTTTGGGGACAGTACTTAAAATTTGCTTACCGAGACGTAGCGCATCAAACGGGGCCATATAGCGCGATGCGGAATTTGTAGGATGAGCGGTCATATTCGGAGACAAAGTCTCGACTGAAAATCCCGGACGAGTAAAGGCGATTGCATAAGAATGGTCAAAAAGCGCGCCGTAAGCGGCGAGACGTCCGCGGCTCTTCGGCCGGAGAAAATCGGAAAAGTTGCGGTGCCCGGAACCTATGAAAAGAACTGTCATAACAATTTGTAGACTAGATCGAGATATTTTTCGCCTAAGGAAACCGGGGTTTCATGGCCCGACAAAGTATGAACCCCGTTACAACCCGACCTAATGGCCTGGGCTTCCAATGAGATTTTTGGATTCTCTCCTCCCACCAGCCCTGAAGGGTGGGGTGTCCGGGTTGCAACGGGGTGAATATTTTGCTTCAAAATAGACCTCTGGCGTGAATTTAATAAACGAGAAAATCCGCGGGCGAGATCATTTTCATCAAGAGGATCAACGCGCAATACCCCTTCCGCCTCGCCAAACGTATATCCGCAATGCTTCGTCAGCAATACCGGCACCCCAAGTTCCAGCGCCTCGACTACGAGATTGGGACTCACGTCCGAAAGCGACGGGATTATAACCGCGGCGGCCCCCAAAATTCTGGCTTCCAACGAAACTCGATCTAGCGGAGGCTCTATATAGACGTATTCCATCATGCCATAAGACTGAATAAGCGCTTTTAAGCGTCCTTCTTCCGGCCCCTCGCCTATGAGATATAACCTAGCGGATGAGCCGAGATCCTGACGAACCGAGCGAAAAACTAACAGCGTACGACGTAAATTCTTCAAAAAAAGGAAACGCCCGGCATAAACAATGGATATTGCCGTGCCGCGCTTTGCGAATGTTTCTGAAACAGCGGACGACAAATTAACACTATTTTGAATCACGAGCGTCCGCTCTGGGAGCAAACCATAATGTTTAATAAATATCTGCCTCTGCCATTCTGTCGAGAAAGCAACGCGACTCGCATGACGCAGAGTCCAGCGCGCCAGAAATAAAATGGTGCGCTCTTTCCAGTTAAGAAACGGCCGCGATTCATAAAACCCAGGAAGTGTAATCTCCGTGCGATGCGACTCAACATATGATTCCCATAAAAAGTCGCCGCCAACCCGAATTACAACCGGCCGCCTGAAAACCCACGCTACCAGACCCACCGGCAAGCCCATACTGAAGTGATCAAACAGAATCACAACTTCGCTCCGCCGCATCATTACTAATGCTTGCAAAAATGCTGCGACATGCCGCACGCCGGTCGGCCAGCGGCGGCTGACGTAATAGACTCCCGGCCTTGCGTGAGAAGACTCTCCATAAAACGTCCTCGCGCCAAAGCGCAAGACATCTGGGGGTTTTCTGCGCAAGGTGTCGCTGGCCGACACGATATCTAAAAATTCACCTTCATCCCCGCCGCGTCTGACGCGGCGGGGCACTCGGCGGACGGAGTAAGTAATAACCTCGACTTGCCAACCGCGCTCGCGGAAAAAGCCAGATAATAATGCGGCGTACTTGGCCGAACCGCCGATCTCCGGCGGATAAATACCGGTTGCGACCAAAATTCTGGAAAATCGAGCGCGTTTTATAGCATCATCAAAAACTTCCGCGTACACTTTGGCAATATACGACCACCCGTAGCGCTTAAGAACTAGCGCCCGGCCATTCGCGATACAATGCTGACGCAAAGCGAGATCGTCCAAAAATGTTGCGACTGCTTGGGCTAGCAAATCGATGCGCTCCGGCTTAACCATAAGACCGGTAACACGGTCCTGCAAGAAATCTGTAATGCCCCCCACGGAAGTCCCGATCACCGGAAGCCCCGCCGCCATCGCTTCTATAAAAGAATTGCCCATACCCTCCGAGCGCGAGGGACGCACAAAAATTTCCGCGACCGCTAAATATTGCGGCAGTGATTCATAAGATTTCTCGCCTAAAAAAATTACCTGATTGGCAAGCCCCTCTGATTTAGCCAAGTCTCGCAAGAATGTTTCTTCCATGCCGCGGCCGACAAGAACCAGCTTGATATGGGATCGTAAAGACATGGGCAACGCGCCAAGCGATCTAATCAAAATATCCAACCCATTTTTCCGCACCAAACGCGAGGTGCTGATCAAAACCCGATCTTTTGGGACTAACCCAAGTTCACGACGTAGCACTTGTCTCTGCTCTTCTGCGACTGGAGAGCTAAAAAGCTTCCTATCAACACCGTTCGGAATCACCTCAATTTCGGCCCGCGCTCCGAAGCGCCTCGCCAGATCCCCAAGATAGCGACTGATTACCGTAACATGATCAGCGCGACGGAGCGCCAGACGCCACGAAAGACCAATAAGCCCACCCCTCCCATAACGAATGTGCGATTCCGGATCACCCTCCTGCAGTGTTAAAACAATGGGGATTACTCGTCGCCAGCGAAAAAAATTTGCTATGTAAGGAATGGCGCTGGCAAAACTTACCATCACGGCCCAATATAGCGCCGGTGGATTCTGGCGCGCCAGCTTCCACAAACGCCATGGGCCAAGAACCAGCAATAAAAGTTTGTCTATCGGATGCCCGATGCCAATGCGCGCGATGGCATAAACCCCGTGATCCTCGTATGCCGCAAGATCCCTCCGTAGCCGAGCTGTGAGTACGACAAATCTGTATTTTGATTCAAGAGAACGGATGGTCTCGCGAATCGCAATTTCCGCCCCGCCGACAAACGGAGCGTAAGCAGTGGAAAACACATAAATTGTCTTTCTTCGATCGGGGATTGTTTGCATAAGAATTAACTGGATGATCTGCGCAAGAATACTGCTGCCGCGCCCCCGCCAATTGCTACAATCATTGCGGCAATTGCCAGAAAAATAAATGAAGGCGCACCCCTCCCCGAGGTACCCCCTATGCCGGCCAGTTGAGAGCTTGTACTCTCTCCTTTCGCGTTATCTATAACTTCCACCGGAGAAGGAAGCGCTCGGTTGGGTAATTGACTGGTCGTTGCGGCCGCGGCGGGCGCCACGACTACGACCTGTTTAGAACTCACAAGCGATACTGAATCACTTTCTTTCATGGGTTTATATACGCCAGGCGAAGGTGGCGTAATTTGCCACGAGCCGCCGATTTTTGCTGTGGCAAGGTTAGGATCGTTGGTAAAAACCGGCGCCGTATCCGCAACTGTCAGATTGCTGTAACGCAGTTCAACGCGCACGGGTTTTGTTTTCAAAATCCCCGTTACCTTGTTAGAAAGCACGAACATTCGTTTAGAAGCGATACGCGTGCCGGATGGAAATGTAAATGACTGACCGGTATTGTCTTGAATCATCCAGCCGGTAACGTCAATCTCTGCTGCGCCTCCATTCCAGAGCTCCAGAAACCCGCCGTCCCCAAACTGTGTTTCCGTGATCATAACCGTATTTTCAAACACGTTGACATCCGCGATAGCCAAACCGATGGCGGGACCCGAAGCCACGTCCAAAGAAACTCGGTATAAATTAGGGAAACTGAAAATGTGCGTTACCGCCGGCCCTTCCGAAACGACTCCATCGCCGAAATTCCAGATATAACGCAGTTCTCCGCTCACAGCCTTGCCGGTTTTTGTGGCAACGCTAGCTAGAAAGCGGTGCGGAGCGCCAATAACGCCGTCCGTTGCGGCTCTGATCGAAACAGCAAGATGCGGAATCTCTGGAAGCATAACGAAGGTTTGCGCTGCTGCGGCAGTGGACGACGCTGTCTCTTGGGGATCCGCAGAAATTGGAGAACTACCGCCGGCGCTGTTTGGCGCGCCCAATGAGGGCGAGGTAAAAATTGTCCAAGCGTTCAAGTCCGTGAATGAAGCGCCGTTGGAACGCCACCCAATAGAAGAACCTTCGGATAAATTCGAGACATCGATAAAACTGCCAGCGGTCCATAGGCCTGCGTCAGCCGCGGCCGACTCCCAAGTCTTCCGTTCGGTACTACTGGGCTTGTGATAGCGGAGAAACGCCTTAATCGTATCCTTGCCGCGCGGCTCGCCGGAAAATAACGCAAGAGAGCCGGAACTATTCCCTATATTGCCAGTGGCTGCCGCATCATAAACCGCGGAGGAACTGTCGGCACCGCTTTGGCGCAAATAAATTGTGAGAAAAGAATTCCCGGCAATTTCTATGCCTTGCTGGAAAGTATAATAGCCGATGCCATCGGGATAGAGCTCCCAACCAGCAAGCGAGACGGAATCCGAGGATGGATTATAAAGCTCAACCCATTCCAGTCCGGTGTCGCTACCCACGGGATCGAAGAGAATCTCATTTATAATTACTTGTGCCAGCGCAACGGCCGGAAATGCAACGGCGCCGATAAAAAAAACAGCTGATAAGCCAACATGACGCATAGGCCAATCTTACGTAAAAAATACAAGGAGCTCAAGACGTACGAGAACTCACTCGCCCACTACACTGAAACGGTCACTTTCTTTAGGGAACTTTATTTGGAAAGTTATTCTCCTTCGCCGAATACCCCACAGCTTGGCATTCTCCGCCGAAGTCCGCCCGGGGCGGACGAAGGCTAGACTCTACGGAATTTCATCGAACGCCCCCCGCCCCGTAAGGGCGGGGGCCCAGCTGGATTAGAAACAGCACCGCCACCGCATCTGATATATCACCACTATGATACTCTAGAGTATGGAAGTGAGCTTTCCGTTCCTTTCCAAGTGTGGCATCATCGTGATTCGCTTCGCGACAAAGCGCCCATCCCTCCATAGCCTGCCAGCAAAGCTGAACTTGGCTCTGCCGTAGCTTCCTGGATGAGAAGGCGAAAGCGTGTTAGTTGGAGGAAACCGCAACCTAAAAATTGCCAATAGCTCTATTATTAAATACGCCGTAAAGAGGTACAAAAACGGCTTTTTGCAGTGCTCGCCTCGCGCGACAGAAGCCGCAACGATCAAGCGGCTAACTTACACCGTGCCACAAATAGCTAGGGCGTGCCGGAGAATCATAAGAACTATTTACTCGGATACAGGAAACGCCAACGCCCCCGTCCAGCTTTCCTCGGCAATTGTTTTACAAGATCCCCGAAACCCTTAGTGATTTCCATAAATAGCTTATCCAACTTTTCCTCTTTTTCCAGCTTTTGTAGAACCAGGCGAAAACCTCTGCCGTCTCTCTGCAATCGTTCGCTTACTGTGGCGATCGTCTGCTCCCCCACCTTAAGAACACGACGGATTTCCGCGTATGAACGTCCTTGTCCCAAAAATAAAGCAATGAGCAGACGCTTGCCGAGCATAATTCGCTCTGTGGTTGTCAGCAGATCATTAAAAAACTGCACGAGACCATCGCGCTCACGAATCAGCGAGACAGCGGCTACGAGCTTCTGGCTTAGCTGATTAATTTGGTTTGTAGTAAGACGATAGCGAGACTGATGAGGCATAGAGTTACACTCTCATACTCTAGAGTATCATAGTGAAGCTTAAGCGACAAACTGGGCGCAGAGACAACGGCGAGTTTGGCAAAACACGAAGTCGTACTTCCATACTCTAGAGTATCATAGTGGAAAGTAAGCAGTAAATGAGCAGTGAATGAAATGAATGGCTCGTTATTCTTGCTACTTGTCCAGCGTTACTCCGTCCGCAGAATGCCCCGCCTGCCATCTGCCTGTCTCCCGAACTTCAGAAATTGCTGGTAACACCCCTTTACTTCCTATACTACTTATAAAACTCGAGAGAAAGGCTTATGGCGGGCAGGCGCCCTAGCATCTACCCCTCGACTTCGCTCGGGGTTATCCGCCGCTTTTCGCATCCATCCCGTTAGAAACGGAGTTTCTAACGGGGTTCATCCTCGGGCTAACGCCCACGGTACCTGCGACGGCGGATAAATCACGCAAAAAATATCGCCGTTTTGAGCTTTGCGTTGAGGCTGTAAATTTAGACTGCTAACGCGGTAAATTACCTCCGCAGTTTTGCGATGTCCTGATCAATAGATAATGCATCGCTTGGACGTAAGGCCTTCAGTTTCTGATAATACTCAATCGCCTGATCAATTTTACCTGCCTCGGCGTAGAAACGGGCAATGTAAGAGATCAGATCAGTATGATCCGGGTTACTTTTTAGACCATCGAATAAAGTTTTTTCAGCCAGGCTCGATTTCTCCGTATAAGAGTAACGATAAAGTTCCGAGAGTGATATATAGGCTTGAATGTAGGTCGGATCATTTTTGATTGCTTGCTGGAAATTCAATTCGGACTTAAGGAAATCCGGCAGGTAGTACCTAGACCCATAAAGCTCCCCAAGATTATTGAAAGACACCACGTTTTGCGGCCGAATCTGGCTTGCATACTCCCAAGCGTCCCTGGCACCCTCAAAGTCACCGATGACTTTTTTGTAGAGACCGAGCTGGAGCCAGGGAGCAAGTAGGTCGGGATTTGCGTCAATTGAACCAGCGGCGTCAAGGATGCTCTTTTGGATTGACGCTTTCTGTGCTTCAGTAAAAAGCTTAACTTCTTCGGGCGTCATACGAATTTCCCGAATGTCCCTCCCGACATACTTCGGAAGCGGCTGTCCTGTCCCTACCCCAATCTGCGGAGGACTGCTGACGCCGAGTAATGACTGCAGCTTGTCGCGAAGTAAAAAAGCGCCCGCAAGCAGCAGTATCATCAAAATTCCGATAACAGCTATCGGTCTTTCACGAAGTACTTGGAATATGCTCCGCCAATTAGTATTGATCATACCAGGTAGTAGAAACTCGAATAATAAATAATTATCTGTATCATCTGCTTCTAGTGAATCCCGAACATCATACCAAGACCCTATTTCAATAATCAAGCTGGGCGCGAAACGCCCTTCGAGTTTTCACTACCTGGCATACAAAAAACAGCTTACCAAAAAGAGCGCGGCTCTGCAAAAGTGACTATGTTTGAAGCACGTTGAGAACTAACGCCGCCCCTCCTTTATTTGGAAGCTCCGGAACAGTCAAAATTGATGATACGACAAATTGGATTTCTCCATTGTTGAACGGCCCTTTCAACACTTCCCCCCAAAGACTAAAGGTTTTTGACATGCTAGCAGGAATCGGTACTCCTGCGTAAAACGTTAGCAATTGCGTGTTATACGTTCCTTGAGCGGCAATCGCTAAAGAAACCGTGACATCCTTTTTCTCAAGCACCTCGTCAAATGTTGTCGAGCCGTTTCGGAGAGTCATTTTAAAAGTAGCGCCGCGCATATTGGAAGCATCCAGCGCTTCTTTCATGAGCAACGTTATATGAAAAACTGTCGCGGTACTTGATGAATTATTAGTTAGCGTGATATCCCCCATTTTTAACGACTCTGCAATACGCGTCGTGGAGTCCCCCGAAATGGTAACGGAATTATCAAAAGCCGGCGGGGCTGCGGCAGGCGTTGGTGCAATCGGAGTGGTTGTCGCAATCGTTGTGGTCGCCGCTTCTATTGTTGTCTGTCGCAAGGCGAGAATCTGCGCTTGTAGGTCAGCAAGTTGCTTCAAAAGCGAGGCGAGATCTGAATTATTTTGTGAGGGCGTTACTGAATTATTTGACGCTGACCCCAAGACAAGAACTTCAAGTTTTGTACGTGTCAGAGGTCCGACGTATCCGCGTGTGGGCGTAATATTATTTTTTTGCTGGAAGCGAGTAACGGCTTTTTGAGTGAGCGCTCCGAAATACCCCGTGACCAAACCTTCCGGATAAATTGAAGAGTCTTTAGCTAAAAACTGTTGCAGGCGACTGACATCCTCTCCCTTCGCTCCGACAGTTAGATCCCGCGGGAAAAAAATCACTAAATCTGCGGCCGATGAAACTAGCGGGAGAAATAGAGAAACGACAAGGAACGCAATAAATATTTGTTTTTTCATATCCATATAGACCAATTCATTATATCACAAAAATCACGACGTGAACCCCGCTAGAGGTTTTAAGATATCCTTGCTAAATCTCCGAGAATGAGAGCGAATGGGCTTCGCCAAGTCAGACTTGGTTGAACCTCTAACGGGGTGAAGTACCTTTCTCCGTGATTCTGAACACCCCCTAAAAACCAAAGCCCCCGCGCTTAGCGCGGGGGCTTTTAGTACGAGACTCACAAGATCTCGATTGTTTCGATGGTCGGCGTTAGTTCGAGAACGTTTGCGCTTCCATGTTGGTTGAGGGAAGCCCCGGCAGTAAGTAGCCGTTGGTCCAGTCAACTGTGGTGGTTGCGGAAGTCGTTGTCGTATTCGGCGACCAGATAAAGTCGTTGTTGGCTGACTGCGCGTCCACTGTGTTCGCTGTCTCGAGGAACCTCGCAGACGTACGATCAAAGTAGGTGGCGTCTCCCAAGAGACTTACACTGATGGATTCCTTTGTCGTTCCAACTAGGGAAATCGTTGCCTTAAGGTCGAAGTATCGCGTGGTACCGGCTGGAACCACAATTGCTTCGGCATTAGGAGCCGCAGCCGATTTTGTCCCCGGATCGAAGTAGATAACTACCTCGTTCAGCGTAGTTGACGAAACACCAGCCGCAGGCGAAGCGCCGAGCGCCGCTTGCGTACCGATTTGAGTCGTCGAACCGACTTTAAACGCGGCATAGGCATTCAACGGATTGTTACCGTAGGCCTGTACCGAGAACAAGGAATCGGAGTAGCCGTAGACGTAGAAGTTCGAAGTCGTCGCCGCAACCGTTGAAGACGAAACATTGAAGGTGAACTTGTAGAGACTAACATCCAACCCTGCTGGCGCGGTCACCGAGAAGCGGTAGAGACTCATCGAAGTGTTCGTCAATGTGGTTACCGGAACAGATCGGATCGCCAATGTCGGGTAGGACCTGACTAGATTCGCAACCTTGCCGTTGACGTCAGTCGCGGTTCCGGAATTAAAGCCCGAACCGGAGGATTGACCAATCACGCGTGTTGATGTTGTCGCGGTACCGTCGTAATTGATCGCGATGCGTCTGCCGGAAGTTCCTGCCTGTGACGTACCAACGTTAGCAAGATCAACCTTCACTGTGAGGATTTTATCGCCATCCTTGGGGATGATGAATGAGACCGGTACACCAGTAACGGGATCAGTCGTATACAGGGTTGAGGTTGCAACCGTCTCTGTGCCCGCAAACACCGCTTCACCAACTTTAGTCGCGCCATCCCAAAGGGTGACTTTCGTAAAGTCAGTTGTAGAAGCCGTCGAGGAGCTGAAAGAGAGATGGATGCGTTCAAGCTTCAATGCTTCATCTGTAGCATGTAGCTTGAAGACTGTCATCACATTATCGGTCGTGTTGGCAATCGCCCAGCGATCGGTTGACGGGCTTGAGTTATCAAGCGCCACCGTGAACGACCCGCCGGATTTTACCGTCATGATAGAACCAACGCCGGCTGTTAGCGTCTCGGTAATGCTATTACCGGTTGAAACGCCTGTTGCCGCCGTGTCTTGAGCCGCCGCAATTCCGACCGCGATCGTGGCATCAGCCACGAAGTTAGCCGAAATATTACACTTGACAAGAACCGTCTTGGCTGTTCCCTTCGGAATAATCAAGTGATTATCGAAGTTCATGGTTGCCGTCGGGTCTGCGCCGACTGCGCCGGTCGGATTCGTAACGTTCGAGCCGGTGTTCAAGGCATTTGTGCCATCAAACGCCTGGCAGGAGTTCAAGTCATCAGCGTCAGCCGTTCCGCTTGTGGTGAAGGTGACGGCCTGCGATGTAACGCGAACATTCTCGCCTGAATTGGTCCCATCATACTGGAACTCGGCGAAGGTGTAGCCGTTAATGCCGCGCACCACGTTCTGCGCAATCGGACTTGGTGAAATCGAGACTTTCAACGCCGCCGCGCGAACAGTCTGGGCATTGGCCGAGACCTGTGTGGACGGAGTCGGGGTAACAGACTTATTCGTCTGCAGACCCTTAACTGTGAAGCCGGACGGCGTTACTGCAAGCGTTACCGTGTCGTTGGTAACGAAAGTGCTGTCGAGCTTGCCTTGGATTTTGTAAACATTCGTGCCGGCCGGAACTGTCCAGCTATCGGTGAATGTCACAATACCAGAAGCGGGGTCCTTTGGCCCGGCAACTACCGAACCGGTGGAATCAACAACCGAGACACCCGTGATATCCGAGGAGGTACCGGTGCCGACGAAAGTGAAGTTCAACACCATGTTCGTAATCTGGACATCCTCGCCCTGCGCTACGAAGGAGAAAGCGCCGAGATTGCTATTCGAGACTTCCACGGACACGCTCCCAGATGCCACATCGTTTGATTTCTCAACACGCAGCGTTCCGGTGTTAACCGTGATATCCCAGCCGTTGTAGAACGGATTCAGGGTGTTGTTGAACTCGCCGTCTTCCGAGGTCGAATCGCTATCGTTATCGGTGGAAGTCGGGGTGGCATAGTAACCATAGAGCTTCCCAAGAACTACGATGTCTTGCTGTTCATCGATGTCCATGGTAACGGTTCGATTGGAACCGCCTTCTATATCACCTTTTATGTAGACTTCGAGATTACCGCCTTTAACGACAGAAATTCCATCGCCGAAAGATGCCCAGTAATACTCACCGTCAGTCACAGCGTCGTATTCCGTACCGCCTGCGACGATTTTTACATTTTTAGTGTCGGTTTGAGTTACAGATCCTGACTGCTGGAATCGGAGGGATTTAATCAGCACATCCTCGCCGGAGCCGGCTGTAAGCCGAACGCCAGTGAAGACCACTGCTTTAGACCCAACTTCCTTTGTCTGATCAGCGCCGGGATCATTCGCCCCGCTCTGCGTGGTTAAAGTACCAATCACAAGCGAATTGTTAATCGTCATGCCGTTCCCGGAAATCGGGAGTGACCCGCTGACTGCCGATGATCCGGCGTCAACCGCAACAACAGTAAGCTTTGCTACCTGACCTGCGTAGTTTGTAAGAGCTGCGGCCATGTTACCTGCAATCGTTACTATCTTTGACGTACCAGCCTTAACAGTGAAAGCCTTGTTCAACGAAAGCTGATGATTAGCGTTAAAGGTCTTATCGCTACCAATCTGCATTCCGTTTTCGTCAAGCAGAATCACGCCGGCGAAAACCGCGTCATCAGCTAGGCCCTCACGTTTAACCGTGATGGACTTAATTGTCACATCGCCGTCATTTGATGCGGTGAGCGTAACCTTGGTAAACGCGAGACGAGCCGCGTTTTGCGGTGCCAGCGTTTCCGATGGCTGTGTTGCAGACGAAACTGTCAGGCCAGAACCTGTTACGGTTGTGCCTCCTGTCGTTCCGCCGGTTGTGCCGCCGGTCGTTCCGCCGAAGGTGCTATTTAATTGTGCACGTGTCTTTGGACCAACACGACCGTAACCTGTCGTGGAAGGTGTCCCGGAGCTTACGATGCCTTTCATCGCTTGAAAGCGCTGTACTGCTTTTGTGGTCAATGACCCAAAGTAACCCGTCACTAATCCTTCCGGATATAATGCTGGGTCAGTTGCGAGTGCTGTTTGCAACGCGGTCACATCTGCTCCTCGAGAGCCCAGAACGAGGTCTGTGGTCAGGTTCAAACCTGTACCAGTGCCTGTCGAGCCTCCTTGGAGGGCTGTGATCTGCGCTTGCAACTGCGCCAACTGTGCCATGAGGTCAGCGAGTGTCGCGCCTCTAGCAATCTGTGGGAGTGCCACCAAAGCTCCAGAAATTGAGACTGTGGTTGCAATGGAAACCACCGCAATTTTCAGTCTGGCTTTAAGTGTTTTACTCATGATCGTATATAAGTTTATGCCGTTCGCGGACTCCATGATTCGACTCACAGAAGTTACGCGAACGATCGCGCTTACGCGCAGGAACCCCGTCGACTAAGATCGGAGTGTGCGCGCTTACGCATTCGTAATCTACTAACATATCAGGAGGTCTAGTCTTCCTTTCATCCAACGCGCGCTACTGTCGAAAACCAACTGTCAAAAACTAAACGCCGAATGATTTTGTGTCTTGCATTTAGCGTTAGGCTTGTGATGTTCAACAACACTGCGCGTCAGATGAAGGGGCCGACCGGACAAGAATCTCCCAAGAGTTTTTCTACATGTATGTGATCCCCCACGCAAAAAAGATATCGACATCCTTCTCGCAAAGGGTTTCTGACGTTTTCATCATTCAGTTGTGAATGATCAATCCGTTTCCGTACATCCCTCCCGCCTAAGTTTTGCCGAAGCAAAATTTTGGCAGGTCGCCCGTACCGGAAAGTAAAACTGCATCATGCTCCTATTAATATGCAGCTTAACTTTCAGGTCCAAATGCGAACGCAATCACACTAAAACGCATAACCAATAAATGGCTCGCTTTATAGCGCGTGATCAACAATCACGATGTTTCCATTATATGCGGTGGCTAGTTACTCTGCCAAGAGAAAATATGTGGATAACCCCGAGTGGTTATTTAGCCTAAAAACCATAAATGATTTTTAAGCCCAAATAGGCTCGCTAAACCGCCCATACAATCTATTATGCATAACTCCATCAGTCAAACTTTTTTACAATATTTTTCCAATAAAGCAAGAGAGGAAATTCGGTACTTCAGCTCTAATATTTTATGAAGCTCTACGGGTAAACCCGAGGTTCTCTGGAGCGTAGATGAAAGTTGAGATGCCTATCTATTGATCTAGCAATAAAGGACATTATATAAAGGACACCAATGTCTTTTATAGAATGTCCTTTATTCTTACGAGTGTCCGTTTCAAAAATTTATCTTAACAAAATATGCACGATCGTTCATATTTTGTTGATTTAAAGTTACTCAAATCAGCTTAAACTTTAGCTAGAGAATAGACTGTCCAGCGCTTCTCGCCTGACTTGGACACGATATGTTTTTCAACTAAATCTTGAAGATCTCTTTGGAGGGTCTTTTGCCCGACAATACCAGTAAATAAACGGGCCAACTCCCCGACCGATACCGCGTCGCGCCGCTTCAGCACTTCGACAATCGCCTCTTGCCTCTTGGCGATAGATTGGTGTTCGTGCTTATCGAGAATCGGTTCAGTCACTACCGTAAGAGGTTCATCTCCTTTCTCGGCGCGCAAAATCTCACGGTCTAAAAGCGCAATTTGATCCGGAAGCTGGGACATATTTTCAGCGATCTCTTCTCGCACGCTTTCCGGATCTTCCATCGCACCTTCCTCGAGCGCAGGCATTTCCAGAATCGGCTCTTTTTCCGGCAACTGCATTACGGCTTCCACAAGATTCCTCTTGGCATCAAGATCTGTCGTAGCTACTGGTTCCACTTCCATTTGTTTCGGTTCGATCGCATAAAATTCGCTTTCTAGCTCTACTATTTGATTCATTAAAATTCCGACTATATCGGACTCTACTAATCTAATATCACGCACAATACCAAGAAGCGCCTTAGTCCCTTTAGCTTCAGCGATAATGTCTTTTAGAATTTGTCCCTTATTTTCTTTAGCTGGATAGGCCGCGACTAGCTTCAAAAACTGGTTCGAAGACTTCTCAACATCCGCGGCTAAAACCCCTCTGTCCATAAGAGACTCAAACGCTTCGTAAATGGACAAGGTAAAAATATAGACCCGTCGCCGAAGCTCAATATCTAAACTCACCGGATAGCTTGCGCTGATCATAGTCGAAGTGCTTGCACTGAGTATTGTCGAAGTGTCCGTTAGGGACAGTGTATGGGACAAATATGAAAAACGTCAAATTTTGGAGTAGCTGGCTACTAGCATTCTTATGGAATGGCTATAGCTCGCCACACTCACTTCCCATCTCGTTTCCCACGCTCGCAAATTTCATAAACTAATAACAAATCGCTCATATGCAAGCGATCGCTTGCATATGAGCGATTATTCTTCCCGTTTTCTTTATTTTTAGGCTTGTTGAATACCAGCCTATTCTCTTGCTAACCGAGGGCATATCATGAATCCCGTTAGAAGCCGCGATCGCGAAGGATCAAATCTGTGAATAGAAGAATAGTATTATTATCAATAGACTAATGTATGGTTAGGACGCGTAACGATCGCGATCTGCTTCTAACGGGATGAAAACAACTATTTTTTGTTCTTATCTCGCGCTCTCTATGCCGGGTAGTGAAACTTCGGATGCCGTTAGGCAAAAGTTGCAGGCTGTGATTACCAAATCTTGAGAGAATTTAAGAAACTTATGAATATTAGAAAAAATATCTCACGGCATCCGAAGTGCTATACCCGGTATGAAACTCATCATTAAATATGTCCTAGTGTTTATTGCCATTATCCTTTTGGCAATTGGCGTTTTTTATGCCGTCCGATATTTTCTCTGGCGCGCCAGCGACGACTATCTCGCCCTAGAGTACACAAAACATCTCGAAGACCAATATAAAAACGACATCTACGGCGGCTTCACTCCCGAAGAAACCCTTCAGCTATTTATTGATGCGTTAAAAAAGGGTGATGTCGATCTAGCAGCCAAATATTTTGTGATTGAAAAACAAGATGAGCGCCAGCAGGCTCTGACAAATTGGAGCCATCTTAACAAACTGCCCGCTATTATTGCGACACTCGAAAAAGCCGGGGGCGGCAAGGAAATATTCCCCGGAAATTATGAGTTAAGCGTCGCCAATGAAAACAACGAAACAGAGTTCATTATCGATCTTCGAAAAAACGAGCTGACAGAAAAATGGAAATTAGAAGATTTCTAGTCTGGTCTATAGTTCTCCTTTTACTTTTACTCTTTCTCCCCCACCCTACGTGGGGTTACGAACCGCGAACAACTCATGCGGGTCTTACGCAAGAGATTATCAAAACTTTTAACCGGAATCATACGGGCGCAAACATTTCTGACGCGGACGCGGAGAAAATCATCGCGGGGGCCATCGGTGAGGACGAAGGGACAAGACCTCTACGCCACTTCTTCGATCCGATCTATAACCGCGGTCTGACATTAACCGCAAGAAAAACCCAAGAACCCGACCTTGCCGCGCTTTCCTGGATCAGCTCAAAGGAGTGGGCAAGAAATAGTTTAGAACAAAGCGGGAATTCACCGCTGATTGGAAACCTAATGCCCTACTTTAGCGCGGACAGCGATTTTACCTGGGAACGCGGAATCTATGAATTCACATGGGGTGATAAAGATACCGGCTTGAACGCCCTCGGCCATGTTTTGCATCTATTAGAAGATGCTTCCGTTCCCGATCACACAAGGAACGACCCCCATCCGCCGTATCTTACCAGTATATTTCACCAAGCTAGTCCCTACGAAAAATGGGCTGGCCAGTACGATCGCAACAATATAGAAATGACCCTGCTAACGGCAGAGTCGCCTCGGAAGCCAGAATACTCTTTTGCCGACCCTGGAGAATACTTTGATAATCTCGCGCTCTATTCCAACAAAAAGTTTTTTAGCCAAGATACGATTTTAGATAGCGCCTACGCCGAGCCTACAATCTTACAAGAAACCAGCCACACCTTGAGCGACGGACAATCTTATCGGTTCGGCCTAAACGCCGACGGATTTATCATAGTCCGGATCAATAAGACATTTGATTTATCAACAGGAGAGATTACCAAAAAATATTCAATTCTAGACAGAGACAATATCGTTCTTGGCACATATTGGACTCATTTAACCCAAGAGGATATCCTAAATGGATCTGGAGTTATAAAATTATTTTTCGATGAAGCCAACAAAGAAAAAGAAACTCGTACGCTCTATGATAAAAACCGCTCATGGCTACAAAAGCAATTCGATAGATTAGCACCACTCACCGCATCAGTTTCCGATAGTCTTGGAAAATTATTTGCAGAAAATAAACTCCCGGATGACATAACTCCAGCGGAAAATATCATCCCAGCCGCTTCAAGCCCGCCAGCCGAAAACAATACAAATAAACTGGCCGTAAAACCCCCAAGCCTCACCGCGTCACCTCCCGCGACTCCCGCGTCAACAACGCAAAAAACTATACTCGCAAACCAAACAGCAATCACAACCGTTTCATCTCCACTGCCGCTTGGACGATTTATCGGCGGAGGCGGCGCGCCGCCTCCGCCCGCTACTACGCTCGCTCCTCCACCTCCAACTGTCGCAACAACGACGGAAGCAGCATCAACATCAACCACCACCCAAGCCACCACTACGCCACCCACAGCGCCGATTGTCCTTTATCCTCCATCGGGAATTTCAACAACATCAACGCGTGTACTTTTTTATGGAACAGCGGCA
>Ga0209541_10004270_pt1 | contig 25510 bp, 26 predicted proteins | sample RifCSPlowO2_01_FD_184027 | JGI IMG/M metagenome (GOLD analysis project Ga0209541, IMG submission 184027) | Groundwater microbial communities from Rifle, Colorado - Rifle CSP2_plank lowO2_0.1 (SPAdes) (version 2) | ecosystem: Environmental > Aquatic > Deep subsurface > Groundwater | place... | reverse complement strand
ATTGCTTAAACACATCCGACACGCTAATTTTTTGATCATAATATCTCGGAAAATGAATGAGAATATAAAACATTCTATCAGTCACATATTTACACCCCCCAAACCTCAGCTTGGCAACAGCCTCGATGCAAATCTGCAAATCATCCTCGACAGCTGCCTCAAATTTAACCCCCAAGAACGCTACACTTCCCTTGCAGAATTACGCACCGCTTTAGAACAATATCTAGACACCCCACTCAAATCAAAAACCAAGAAAAAAAACGAAGAAAAAAACAAAGAGATGACAATGGAAAAGAAAGTCATGTGTGTTATTGGAACTGTTATAGCCGCACTTGCCGTAACCAGAATAATCGAAAGCGATTCAGTAGCTATACACACCCTCTCAGAAAACGAAGTCGCCGTATTGATAGACGAAAGAGGAACCGTCTCTGAAGATAAAATATGCAAATACAAACCCGGCATCGAAACAAAACACGTTGACCACACAATCATCGAATATGTCAGTCCTGCAACACTCACAATCCCAATTAGGAAAACCACTCCTACAACTAACCTCAGTTATCCAGTATACCTCTCAATCAAATACGAAATAACTGACCCTGCCAACATCCACTCCATTATGGACATATACGATCGGATATATAAATGGGGTGATGGTACACCCATACAAAATTGGGATGGCACACCCTCGCAATATCCTAACCCACAAAAACTCACACTCTATCTCACAGACTTCATCAAACAAGAAGCCAACAACTACTTAAAAACCCACTATGATATCGAACCCAAACCCACTTCTCTCATCGAATTCGATCCCTTCACCGAGCATATCAAACACGCCTTTGAAACAAAACTTCCTAGAGGACTAGAATATCGTGGATTTGAATGGACAAAAGGCCTGCCTCAACCTCTAAAAAAAGAATAAGAACACAACCAACTCTCTCAGAAGTAAAATAAAAAAAGAGAGACACATTTATTTTTTCCGTATTTTTTCTCATCACAAAACATATTTGCAAAGATGAAAGAGAAAGCTTTATAAATAAACCCGCAACCAAACCACACTATAAGTCAACAAATCGTTGGTCTTACACTATAAAACAAAAAAAAGAGAATAAAAACAAAAACTTAAAAAAAATCACATTAAAGGAGGAAAATAAACAATGGCAAAAACAAAAGAACACATTAACTTAGTATTTATTGGTCACGTCGATCACGGTAAATCAACCACCGTTGGACGTCTCTTATTCGACACCGGAAACGTCGACGAACAAGCAATGCGTAAATTAAAAGAAAAAGCTGAAATGCTAGGTAAAAAAGGTTTCGAATTCGCGTTCGTTATGGACAATTTAAAAGAAGAGCAGGAACGTGGGGTTACAATTGACCTATCTCACAAGCGCTTCGATACCGACAAATACTACTTCACAATTATCGACGCACCTGGGCACAAGGATTTCATTAAGAACATGATTACCGGAGCTTCCCAAGCAGACTGTGCAGTTATTGTAGTTGCTGCAAACGACGGTGTTAACTCCCAAACAATTGAGCACTTACGTCTATCCAAAATCTTTGGTGTAGGACAATTATTAGTCGCAGTCAACAAAATGGATATGCCTGGTGTTGATTTCGCTGAAAAACGCTTCAATGAAGTAGTTGAAGAAGTAAAAAAACACGCAGCCCAAGCAGGTTGGAAAGTTGACAAATTACGCTTCTTACCAATTGCATCTTTACCTGGTGAAAACATCACGAAGAAATGTGCAAAAATGGCTTGGTGGACTGGCGACACATTATTAGAAGCGATTAACAAATTCGAAGTACCATTAAAACCAACCGGTTTACCATTACGTATGCCAATTCAAGACGTATACAACATCACAGGTATTGGTGTTGTTCCTGTTGGACGTATTGAAACAGGTATCATGAAAGTCAACGACAAAATCAAAATTGTTCCTGGACGTGAAGGGAAAGGCGTTCCTGGTGAAATCAAATCAATTGAAATGCATCACGAACAAGTTCCTCAAGCAGAACCAGGAGACAACGTTGGAATCAACGTTCGTGGTTTAGGTAAAAAAGACATTGCTCGTGGAGACGTACTTGGTCACGCTGACAAAGAACCATCTGTTGCAGTCGAATTCACCGCCCAAGTGGTCATCATGAACCATCCAAGCGTTGTAACCGTTGGCTACACACCTGTATTCCACATCCACACCGCGCAAGTTGCCTGTCAATTTATGGAGATCATCAAAAAGATCAATCCAGCAACAGGAGCAGAAATTACCGAGAACAAAGAAATCTTGCGTAACGGCGATGCAGCAATTGTCAAATTACGACCAGTACAACCATTAGTAATTGAGAAACAATCAGAAATACCTCAATTATCAAGATTCGCAATCCGTGACTCCGGCTCAACCGTAGGCGCAGGAATGTGTATAGATATGGTCAAAAAACAGATGTAATTTTTTTTATTTTTATTATTTAAATTTAGAGCAAAAACAAGTAAAAAGAAGAAAACAACAAACAGAAACATAAAAAGAAAAGGTTTATATATAACCTCTTTTCAAAAACAGTAAACAAAAAGAAGTATGATGAAACAACGTATCGTTCACCATACTTAAACAAGAGACAAAATAAATACCATGGTCCAACGCGCACGAATTAAATTAGCCAGTACAGAAATTGAAAAGATCAATCAGATCTGCACTGAGATTAAAGACATTGTGCAAAAAACCGGCGTGGACATGAAAGGCCCAATCCCTTTACCTACTAAAAAATTAAAGATTACCACTCGTAAATCTCCTTCAGGTGAAGGAAAAGCTTCTTGGGAACGCTACGAAATGCGTATCCATAAAAGATTAATTGATTTAGGCGCAGATGAACGAACCTTACGATTGGTTATGAGAGTTGCCATACCAGAAGGATTGAATATTGAAATAGAGATGGTTGATAATTAATTTTAAAAATAAATAATTACTTTCTGAAAAATATCTTTCTTGATGTAAACAAAATGTGGTATCCATCCCCATGACTCAGCCTCTTTCTCTCACCCCACGTATCTTTGATCATCTTACTAAATTCTCTCATCCCCATATCAATCCACAAAAAACTGATATCTATGCAAAAAACACCCCGCCAAAATCAAGAATAACCCTCAAATTATATCATCCAGATACGGATGAATCAATCGATCAAAACCTTCCAACCAACATCCCCGACATTCCATATCTTCCCGGCATCTCGTTCATGGTAGATGAACACTTGCGTGATCTTGAAATTAGCACATTGTATCTCAAACCAAGCTACCAACACCATCGCATTGGCACCGCACTCATCACCCACTTAATCGCCCACGGCAAAACATTAGGATTAGAGTCCCTCTCCTGCATCGCCGATGTGGAAACCAACGCCAAGACTTATTGGCAGAACATCCATGGCTTCATTACTCCCAGAATCTATCAGCCGCAATACCATTATAAAAAATTATGAATCAGAAAGAACATAACAGAAAAATTCTCTAAATTTCCTCACTTCAACAAATCAACCACAACTCCTCTCTCCTCCTCTTTCTTCATCAATTTCAACGGCCGTTCCTCAAAATAATTCTGTACAATCTGCAATAAATCATCCGCGCGACGTTCATATCTGCCGCTCCCTTCAACCGCCAAACGATACGAATGCTCCCACACAACCATTTCCATCTCAAAACGCTCATGATGCACTCGTGAAGAAAACGAAAACGGCACCGATCGCGGATGCATCAACCCCGCAACCCATTGCTCAAACAACTTTGGATGCATCCCCATAAAATAACGCGTCCGAAACCCTGCAAACAAATCTCCTTTCTGTGGAAGTACAACCGCATCTAATTGCGCATCCTCCTTTTGTTTTGCAGACAACCATCGCTGCGCTCCTCGTAAATACGTTATATTTTCCCGCCGCGTATCCTCTACAAATGAATCATAGACATTCTGTGTATCTTTCAACACCTCATACGTCAAACACACCGCTCGACTAATCACATTCCATTCATGTTGAATTTTAAAGGAAGTATAAACCATTTCACAAAACCTCATAAATAAATAAATCTCATCATAAAATCATCTGCTATTTCCCATTTAAAAGTTTTATGGTTCAATCCCCAACGCTTTATGCAACTCCGCAACATCAATCTCTCCTTCTTGGAACGTCTTTGAAACCTCTTTCTGTTTTGCCGCAACTTTCATCTCCGCAAGAGGTGATGCCGCTGTTGCCGCAAATTCACTTTTTTTAGCACGCCCTCCATACTGCGGAACTACAATTTTCTGTGTTGTATCACGAATCACAGACGGCTGCGCTAATAACTCCAAAGAAACATCGCGCACTTTTGCTAAATCCCGCTGACTTATCTGTCCTGATAATAGCATCAATACTGCATCTAAAAAGTTATATTGAAACGCCACTTGCGCAGTATACAATCGCGTACGAAACCAATCCATCCTTTCTATTGTAACAACCTTGTTTCGTTCATGCACAGGAAAAGGCAAGTCACCAACAATTTCTGCATAAAGTAAAGCTCCAAGCGACCACGCATCTGAAAACGAATTCGGACCATACCCTTGACCAAGCCAAATCTCCGGTGGTATATATCCTGGCGTTCCTGCCACTAACGTCGTATCAACTATTTCTCCATTAAAACGTGCACTTCCAAAATCAACAATATGAAACTGCGATTCCCCTGGATTTCCAATTTCCCGCAATACATTTGCTCTTTTAATATCATTATGAAAAATATTTTCACGACGTAACACCAATAAATCATCAGCTAAATCGCCTGCACAACGTACAATATCCCGTGGATGCATAATTCCAAAATCTCTTTCCCTCGCATCTGCATACCGCACATTTGTATCCCCCAAACAGACACCTGATTTCATCTCCATAAGCGTCCGTAAATACAAATCCCCTCCCGCAAAAAATAATTCATGATCACGCCCAATTTCCGGACAGAATAACCGCTGCACATATCGCTCCCCTAATCCTTGTCTTGCCAAATAATCTAACACTTTCACTTCCCGAAACGCATTCTCGATTCGAAAACGCTCTTTCTTAACAGAAACGTCATACATTTGCCCATCACACACTAAACCTTCCGGCATCAACATATACTCCTCAACAGGTCTCATTCTGTGATCATCAGAAACATCTTTCAAAATCGGCTGCACTTTCAACAACACATCTTTACCTGTAGCTCCAGAATATCCCTCAGAAAACACAACGCCCATACTCTCCCATAACTTTGGCTTCTGATAAAACCGCAACCGTTCCGGTACCTCACCCAACTGCGAACAACGGACTAATTTTTCATATAATGATTCTCTATTCGCTTCGCTCATACTCTTTAAAAGCAAACCCCTATTTATAAATCTTTCGCTTTTTAAACTACTATAAAGTAACAAATAAATAGAACAAGAAAAAACGCATTTAAAAAGACATATTTATATACCCTAAAACCACATTATAATCAATGCCTTCCTCTCAAGAATTCTACCCTCACACCTGGCAATGGCTCTTCTACATTCTTGGCTGGTTCTTTGGCACACTTACAATCGTCTTCTGGTTCATGATGTATATGGCCTACTCAACATACGACAAACCAGAAAAACTCAAATTCTTCAACCCCAATTTTCATAGACGAGTATATTTATTTGGCTTAATAACAAGTATTACTCTTATAATCCTAAGTACTATATTTCTCCTAATCTAAAGCTCAGAAAAAACCGCATCCTCTCGCAATAAATACTTCTCAACCATTGCATCTAAACGCTCAAACGTCAGCTGCCCAAATTCTACCCCAACTGCAACCCCTCGCTTCACAAACAACGTTTTGGGATAAAAATCATCCACTCTCCCACACCGCTCCATCGCATCGCATAACGGACGTGACAACCTCCCCACATATGCATTTCCTAATCGTATTCCTTTTGCCAAATACGCACTTTCCCACTCCTCAAATTTCCCAACATACTCCTCTGTTGCCGACCCACCTCTAATCCCAATCCCCACAACAACTAACGGATGCACTCGCACAAAATCCGCATAATCATGAATATGCTCACCATTATTTCCTTCATCCTCAATTAGAAAACCGCTGTTCCATCCTTGCCATATCCGCTCATCCATACCTACGTACCAAAGAGATTCACATTTAAAAAGGTAGTGACACAAAAAAAAAGTATAAAAAAAATATGACCACAAATATCACAAATCTTCTTAAGAATTAAACACCAAAAAACCTCTCCAAACTACTACCCCTAAACACTTATGACAACTTTTACACTAACTCCCTCTTCAACTCCTCCAAATAATCCCGCAATTCAATTGCTTTCTCAAAATCAAGCTGTTCAGCCATCTTCCTCATTTCCGCTTCAACCTCAATCATTCTCTTCGCAATCTCCGATTTTGCCATATGTTTCATTCCTTTAATCTCTCGCTGTTTTTCCACAACACTCTTTAAAATCGTTTGCGGTACAATCGCATGTTCAGTATTATATCGAATCTGCGCTTCCCGCCTCGCTTTTGTCACCCCAATCGCTCGCCGCATCGACTCCGTCACTTTATTCGCATACATCACAACCCTACCCCGAACATTACGTGCCGCCCGTCCAATTATTTGAATTAAACTTGATTCATCCCGCAAAAACCCTTCCTTATCCGCATCAAGTATCGCAACCAAACTCACTTCCGGCACATCCAATCCCTCACGTAACAAATTAATTCCAACTAACACATCAAATTCACCCGCACGTAAACCCCGCAATAATTCAATTCGATCTAAACTCTCAATCTCTGAGTGCATATAACGCACTCGAACTCCCTGCTCCGCTAAATACTCCGTCAAATCTTCGGCCATCTTTTTGGTAAGCGTCGTCACAAACACCCGTTCCCCCCGTCCAACAACAACTGTAATCTCAGAAATCAAATCCGCAATCTGTCCTTCAATTGGTTTAACAAAAATCTCCGGATCAACTAACCCTGTTGGCCTAATTATTAACTCCACAACCTGCCCACTCCCCTGCATCTCATACCGCGCAGGGGTCGCCGACACAAACACCACATGCTTCAAATACTTCTCAAACTCCTCAAACTTCAATGGCCGATTATCAAACGCGCTCGGCAAGCGAAATCCATACTCAACCAAATTCTTCTTGCGCGAATAGTCGCCTTTATACATCCCCTGCGCCTGCGGAATCGTGCGATGACTCTCATCAATAATCATTAAAAATTCCTCTGGAAAATAGTCCAGTAAACAATACGGCGCACTCCCTGCACTCCGACCATCCAAATGCCGCGAATAATTTTCAATCCCGCTGCAATACCCAACCTCATCAATCATCTCCATATCATACGTTACCCGCTTACGAATCCGCTCCGACTCAAGCATTCCAAGCGTCGGCGCATGCTCCTCTAACTCCATAAGTATCGCCGCTTTTGCCTCAATCATCTTCGATTCAGGTGCCACGAACTGTTTTGCCGGAAATAAATTAATCGCATCAAGTGACGAAATCTTCTCAAGTGTCACCGCATGCAACTCCATTATTCTCTCAATCGAATCACCAAACAATTCAATGCGAATAATCGATTTGTCATACGCCAAAAATACATCAATCGAGTCACCACGAACTCGAAATCGCCCTGCCTCTAACACCTCATCATTACGCATATATTGCATCGCCACCAATCGCTCAATAAGTACATCCCGATTCACTTTCTCTCCAACTTTAATCTTCAACGCCATCTGCTTGAAATCAAACGGATTCCCCGCACCATAAATACACGAAATGGATGCCACCACAATCACATCCTCGCGAGAAAGTAACGCCGCCATCGTCTTTAACCGCATCTTTTCAATTTCGACATTCACCGTACTCTCTTTTTCAATATACGTATCCGTTGTCGGCATATAACTCTCCGGCTGATAATAATCAAAATACGAAATAAAATACTCAACCCTATTCTCTGGAAAAAACTCTTTGAACTCCGTATACAACTGCGCCGCCAACGTCTTATTATGCGCAAGAACTAAGGTTGGCTTCTGCACCTGCGCAATCATCTGCGCCATCACAAACGTCTTCCCACTCCCCGTAATTCCAAGTAACGTCTGCTGCCCATGCTTCGTATAGCCATCCACTAGTTTCTTAATAGCCTCGGGCTGTCCTCCTGCGGGGTTCATGTGGGAAATGAGTTTGAATTTCATATTACTTGTTTTTTTCCCCTTTTTCTTTATTAATCTGTGTCTTAGTAAGCTGTGTCTTATTTATCCATTCCATCTCTTCACGTACACTAATCTCCCTCTTCTTCCGATTATACGACAACACAAATCGATGCACACTATCGCGAATCGAACGAATCAACAACATCATCGGACTATTGATATCAAACCGCAACCTTTCAGACGAACCAGGAATATAAATCTCCTCCTCCTGCTTTGCCAACCCAATAATTGGAATCACCAACCCTAAGTCTTTCAACACACCAACCGCCACCCCTAACTGCCCCAATCCCCCATCAATAATAATCAAATCCGGCATCTCTTTCCCCTCATCTCGCAATCGCACATATCGCCGATACACAACTTCTTTCATCGCCGCAAAATCATCCTGCGTATCAATCGACCTAACCTCAAACCGCCGATACTCTTTTTTATTCGGCTTCCCGCAAAGCCATTGCGTCATCCCACCCACAATAAACTGATCCCCTAAATTAGAGATATCAAAACATTCAATAACTAAAGGCAACATCGGCAAATTCAACTTCTCTTGTATCGTTCTCAACACCACATTTTCAAGTGCCATACGCGCATTCTTTAGCACCATCTCAACCAACTGCTTCTTCTCCCCACGAATCGGCAACGTAACACATACCCCTCGATGCGAAAACATCGCCAAATACTCCTCAATCACCCCCCTTTCATCACCCAAATCCACATTCACAATAATTTCATGCGGCACATAATTCTGCGAATAATACATCGTAACAAAACTACGAAACACATCAATTGAATTATCAAAACGAAACTCTTTTTTCCCCGAAATAACCCCGCGCGAGATTGAAAACAAAACAATAACCACCTTCCCCACATCAGACTCCATCACGACCACATCCTGATCAAATTGTTTTACTAAATCAACTTTCTGCTTCTCATCCAAATGACTAATCGCGTCAATTGTTCGCTTCTTCTCAAGCGCCACTTCATATTTCTGCTGCAACGAGGCATCTTTCATCTCCTGTTGTAATTTTGTAACAACACGAGAAACATCCCCTTTCAAAAAAGAACGAGCCTCCGAAACCTGCAATCCATACTCCCCTTCATTAACTGCACCAATACACGGCGCCGTACATAACCCAATATGATAATTCAAACACGCTCGCTTTGGCAACGTTCGACACACCCGCAGCTTAAACAACCGCACCGATAAATCAATCAATTGTCTACGCGCATATCCATCCGTATACGGTCCAAATAACTGCACCCTTTTTGACACCGACCGCGTCGAAAAAATCCGCGGAAATTTCTCCACACTCAATCCAATATACGCAAACGTCTTACCATCCTTCAAATTAATATTATATTTAGGCGTATGCGCTTTAATCAATTTGTTTTCAAGTAGCAGCGCCTCCACCTCAGAATCCACAATAATAAAATCAACAGTTTCAATATGCCGCACAAGCAACATCGTCTTCGCATCCTTCTCAACAGAATTAAAATAAGAACTAACCCGTTTATGCAAATTCTTCGCTTTGCCAATATAAATAATAGTCCCAGCACTATCTTTAAATTGATACACACCTGGATTTGGTGGTATGGTTGAGAGAGGAATCATAAACTAAATAATAGGGGTTTATTTAAGAAAGTTATTGAAATAAAAATTAGTTCCAATATAGGGGGTGATAAAAATAGATGCGCTCTTTTCAAAATATGAACGCACTGCGTTCAGAATTTAAAGGGTTGAAAGAGCTGGAGAATTAACCCTCAACAATTCTTTTCCCCAACACCCCTTTCAAAAACATCCCTGTATATGACCTCGCAACACATACAACCTCCTCAGGCGTTCCCACAGCAATAACTTCCCCACCACTATTCCCTCCTTCTGGCCCCATATCAATCACATAATCACACGACTTAATCACATCTAAATTATGCTCAATCACATAAATCGTATTACCTTTTGAGACCAATCGATTCAACACCTGTATCAATTTACGTACATCTTCAAAATGCAACCCCGTTGTTGGCTCATCCAATAAATACACCGTATTTCCTCGCTTCACTTTCGCAAGTTCCCGCGTCAATTTAATCCGCTGCGACTCGCCGCCTGACAGTGTCGTCGCACTCTGTCCCAACTTAATATACCCTAACCCCACATCAAATAACGTCTGCAATTTTCGTTTAATTGAACTATGCGCATCAAAAAACGGCAACGCTTCCTCAACACTCATCTCAAGTACATCTGCAATATTTTTTTCTTTATACACCACTTCAAGCGTATCTTTGTTATATCTCTTCCCTAAACAATCCTCACATTGCACATACACATCTGGCAAAAAATTCATCTCAATTTTAATCACACCATCACCAAAACATTTCTCACATCTACCGCCTTCCACATTAAACGAAAACCGCCCCGCACTATACCCTCGTGCCTTCGCCTGTTTCGATGACGCAAATAAAATTCGCACCTCATCAAAAATCTTTGTATACGTCGCCGGATTCGACCGCGGTGTTTTCCCAATCGGATCTTGATCAATAATAATTGTATCTTTAATACCCACAGGCACATCCAACTTCAAATGCTCTCCAATTTTGCCAACCTGTGCCCCAAACTTCTTCTGCAACGCCGGAATAAACGTCTGTGACATCAGCGTAGATTTCCCAGACCCTGACACACCCGTGATTGCACATAACACACCCACCGGTAGCTTAACCGTCACATTTTTCAAATTATGTTCAGTCGCATCTTTAACAACAATCCATTTCTCCACCCTCCTTCGCACTGCAGGAACAGTTATCCCAATCTTTCCCGCCAAATATTGCCCCGTCAAACTCAGTTTATTATTCATTATCTGCGCAGGACTCCCCTGCGCACAAATATGTCCGCCATGTACACCAGCCCCCGGACCAATATCAACAATATGGTCTGCTGCGTTCATCGTATCCTCATCATGCTCAACCACAATTAACGTGTTTCCTAAATCACGCAACCGATGTAACGTTGAAATCAACTTCGCATTATCACGCTGATGCAACCCAATCGACGGCTCATCAAGAACATACAACACTCCCATCAAATTCGCGCCAATCTGTGTTGCCAATCGAATCCGTTGCGCTTCGCCGCCAGAAAGTGTCCGCGCCGTTCGCGATAAATTCAAATATCCTAGCCCTACATTTTTCAAAAAACCTAATCGGTCACAAATCTCTTTTAACACCTGTTTTGCAATAAATAATTCTTTCTCATTCAACTTCGCACGTAACCCTTCAAAAAAAGCCACCGACTGCTCAATACTCATATCTGTTACATCAATAATTGATTTGCCTAAAATGTGAACATACAGCATTTTCTCTTTCAATCGCTTTCCTTTGCACTCCCCACATGGTCTTGAATCCATCAACTGCTCAAATTTCACTTTACGATGCTCAGATTCTGTATCACGAAACAAACGCATCGTCTGTGGAATCACCCCCTCCCATCCAGAATCCATATTCATTGACGCACCATTACTCCAAGACCCTTTCAACTTCTTCGTCGTTCCATACAACAACACATCCAATTGCCCTTTCGTCAATTTATTAATCGGCGTAAATAAATCAAATCCATACTCTTTTGCCACAACTTGCATCTGCTGTGCTCGCCATTTCAAATCCAATCGACCATACACAACAAGCGCCCCATCCATAATCGACTTAGTTTTATCCGGAATCAATAAATCTGGAGAAATATCTAAATGCTCCCCTAAACCTAAACACGTTCCGCACGCCCCAAACGGTGAATTGAATGAAAACATCCGCGGCTCCAACTGCTCAAACACAATATCTGGATGTTTGGGACACGCCCCAAATGTCGAATAAATAGTTTCACCCACTCCTCGTCCAATCTCCCCCCCGCTTTCCCCTTTCTTTACTTTCGTATCCACTTGCTCAACTTTTGGATCAAGTACAATCAACGTTCCTTCACCCGCATGTAATGCCTGTTCCACCGCCTGTGACAACCGCAACCGATTATCATCCAAAATCGTAACACGATCAACCACCGCTTCAATCCAATGCTTCTCATACCGCGCAAGCGCAAGCTTCTTAACATCTAACTCATCCATGCGATATATCTGCCCATCTACTCGCACCCGAATAAACCCTTTCTTCTTCAACTCCTCAAATACATTCTCATGCGTTCCTTTCATCCCTCGAATAACCGGCGCTAATACGACAATCTCCCGTCCCGCATCCGCCATAAGTAAAGACACAATATTCTGAGCCGATTGCGGCTGCAGCATACTCTCACATTTCGGACAATGAACCACCCCAATACGCGCAAACAACAAACGTAAATAATCATAAATCTCTGTTACTGTTCCCACTGTCGACCGCGGATTCTTCGACGTCGTCTTCTGCTCAATGGAAATAGCAGGCGACAACCCTTCAATCGAATCAATATCTGGCTTATTCATGATTCCTAAAAATTGCCGCGCATACGCTGAAAGCGATTCCACATATCTGCGCTGCCCCTCTGCATAAATCGTATCAAACGCCAGCGTAGATTTACCCGACCCAGATAAACCAGTAATAACAATAAGTTTATTTCGTGGCAATTCAAGCGAAATATTCTTCAAATTATGTTCCCGCGCTCCACGAATAATGATTTTATCTAGCATAGTATAAAACCCCTAATTTTGTTTATAAAGATTATCTAAGTGATATATATATCACACAACTTATTTCAATCCTAATTTATCAAGCAACGTAAACGCTTCTTTCTCAAATGTGGAAAACGCAAACCATTTCTTGCCCAAATCTTTAAGCGATGCCCCAAAATGATAAATTTTACTATCATCAATAATCAGAAATCGATCATGTGCCTCCCGAAATTCCCGAACCTCAATAGGGGCATACTGTAAATTATATTTCACAAGATCAAGAGCTAATTGTTTTGAAACCTCTTTCGTAAATATAATTACTTTAACATCTTTATTTCTTTTGCTCAACAACGTTAATACAGAATCATCAATATAATTATCAATCAGAATAATAGATTCCTCTGCTGTTCTAATCATATCAGAAACAAACGTATACGCATCAAATATCTGCCCATCAAAGAATATGCCTTGTTTTCGAGAGAGAGATTTATCTTCTATAGCCTCAAACACTTTTTCAAAGTTTTGGTCTGTTTTAATCTGAAATTCAATTTGTTTTCTTTCCACAAAATCTAATCTTCCAAAAAGTTCAGCATTCTTGGAAATGAATTTTCTCATAGATACAAATGCTCGCATAATATTAATATTGACCTCTTCGGCTTTCTTACTTTTCAAAACTCCCGATAGTGAAGCAACGCCTTCTTGCGTAAAAACATAGGGGTTAGTTGAAGAAAATTTAAGATTTTGGAGGTGGTCGCATTTTGCGACCAGCTCATTCTTTTCAGAAGATGTTAATTGAAACATAAAATCTTCTGGAAATCGGTCTATATTTCTCTTTACTTGTTCATTTAATCTCTTAGTTTTTACATCATACAATTTAGCTAGGTCATTATCTAACATAACCTGAACCTCTCTAATAGTAAATATTTTACTCTTTACCGATTCTTCTGGTATGATTAATTGATTCTCAACCATTTATTTCACCATCCTCTTTCCATCTTTCTGGCATTTTTTTATCTTCTGATGTAGTCACAGTTTGTGACCAGCTCATTTTTCTCTAATTTTGTCAATTGAAACATAAAATCATCAGGAAATCTTTCTTTATTTCTCTTTACTGCTTGATTTAGAGCTTTTACAGCAACACAATAAAGTTCAGCTAAATCACTATCCACCATCACTTGAATTCCCCTAATTGTGTGGATTCTCTTTACAACTAAATCATTTGATAATAGTGGTAGTAGATTTAGTCCCTTATCTTTTTCAATCATATTTCTTTTTTCTACAGAACCCCTATATAAACCCTATCCGCACCTGACCAGTGACCAGTGGCTCTCCAGCCAGTAGACTCATTTAACAGCCACAAATTACAAAAGAGAAAGAAATCCACCTCACAAAAAATCCTACTTAACAAAGTGATTAGGCAAAGATAATCTTAATACCGTCTCTTGATATTCTTGTTCACAAATCCCTAACCGTTGCATCCAATGTTGAAAATATGCATCCAAAGCACCATACCTAGGATGATTTTGATGGAACTGTTCAAAATCCTTTCTATTTTGAATTTTATCAGCAACAAGCATAGCCTGAACATCTTCTAAAAGAGATAACCTAATTTCATCTACCGAATGGATAACTCGTGTAGATAGATAGTCATTTGCAACAGAACGATACTCAACAGCATTAATCAAAGCACGATTACTCACACCAGAAAAATCAATCTCTACACTTTTTAACAAATCCGCATCCGCCTGAAATATTGGATGCAGACAAAACGCTCTTTGTGCATCATCTGACGCTCCACGCCACCGTAGTATGGCCAGCCCCTCATCAATATGATTCATATAAAATAAGCCACTTCTTTTCGCTTGAGCATTGCCATAATGCTGCTGAATCAATTTATATTCAGGAAATTCTTCAATCAGAAAACAAATATAATGATACTGTTTACTTCTCAAAAATTCCTCTAAGTTACATTCATGGGAAGTAATAACTGGCAAGCTTAATTTTTCAAATAATTTCGCATACGAACCTTTTCCCCTCTGTTGGCTAAAAATATAGATGGATTGATATTTTTTCTGCTCATGCTCAAACGTACCAACCACCCCCTCATCATAAACATCAACCCCTATGAAACGTACATCAAACTTAAGCATCTGTACAGCACGATTCGTAAGATAATGTATCGCATCCGTTGCATCGTTCGCATCAAAGTTAAAACGTTCCATTTTCATTAGAGAATCAGAATAATAGGAATATAATATCTATTTAAATTATGTGAAACAAAAGAAAATACCAATTCGAATTAATAAGCAATTAGTAAGAGTCTAAAAATACTCAATACCACCCCAACTCCTCATTCACCATCTCCACAAACAACTTCGTCAAATATAATTCTAACGTATCCTGCGTCTGCGTCTTCAAAATCATACTACTCACCGCAGGCGTAAACCGCACCATCTCTTGCATGCCAAACGTCGTATTATTCAGCACCATAAAATGATGCGCAACCACTTTCTTCTGCTTTATAGCATTGCGCAACAAAAATCGCATCGACTGCAAAAACGAAAAAAATGTATCCCCCGGCAACCCATACATCAAATCAATTTTATACGCAATAGACGATTTATCCAACAACGCCAACGCCTCTTTCACTTTCACCAAATTCGTCGGCCGATTCGCAAGCTTCAAAACCGTAGGATTTGATGATTGAAACCCTAACTCCACCCGTATGCGAAACGAATACCCACTCATCCTCGCAACCATATCCGCATCAATTAACTCCGGCCGCAATTCACAATGCACCTCAATCTTCTGACCAAACTCTTTCACATTCTCTTCAACCAAATCAAGAATCTCAAACATCCGCACAGAATTCGTATTAAAATTCGCATCAATAAAAGTAAGATTCTTAAACGAAAATTCTCGAAACAAATACCGCAGATTTTCTCTTAAATATCCAAGTGAAAAATTGCGAAACTCCGGCTGCGCATAATAACAAAAATTACAATTATACACACACCCTCGAGACGTCTCAATACGCACCGCCTCAAAATGTTTCACATCAGAAAACTTATACGGAAACGGAATCGTATCCAACACCTGCACAACTTTCTTTTTAGTCTCAAGCACCCTCCCCTCTTTCCAGCAAATCACATTTGACACATCCTCAATTCTACATTTTCCCTGCAAAAAATCAACTAACTCGTTAAGCGCAATCTCACCTTCACCTGTAATCACAAAATCAACACCCGGTTTTAGATGATTCTTATCAACCTCAACCCCGCCAAGCACAACCGTAATCGCCGGATCAATCTGTTTAATCGCGCGCGCAAAATCCTGCGCCATCTCACTGCTCCAAATATAATTGCTAAACGCCACAACATCAGGTTTACTCAACATAATATACGACAACACTTGTAATTCAATATTCTTATTCGTCTCATAGCCTAATCGATTACCAAACGAAAACTCCTTCAACTCCACCTCAACCCCCGGGTGGTGCACACTAAGATAGCCTTTCAAATAACTCAATCCAAGAGGAAACACCGACTCTTGTACATTAAAACCGAGCAGTAGAATCTTCATGAGACAGAAACGCTAACACCCCTTTATATTTTTCAGAATCAACAATCGGCACAGGCACAAACCTCTCCCCATTAAAAGAACAATACTTCGCAAGCAAACAACCCACACACCCCGCTGGTTTCGCAACTACCCGTTCTCGACGCATATAAATCTCCACAGCATGTTTCACATCAATCTTACACAGCGGCACATTTTGTACAAGAGGAAACCTGCGAAAAGAAATAAACGCTTTAAACAAATCATTCAACCCTGACAACTCCTCTTCACAAGAAAAAGAAACAATCACTCGATCAACCCGCTCACAGCGCTTTAACAAATGCTCATCGAAAAGAGAATACGGAACAATCAACTCCAGATACTTTCCCTGACATTTCAAAAAAACATCATCCAAACACAAAACATCCTCAAGAATAATAGAAACAGCTCTAACCGCCTCCAACTGCACAACGCAAAGAGTAGAAAACAACGAACTCTTCAACTGTACTCCTCTAAACTTATGCGTATGACTCTTCAAAATCTCAGCAGCCGTCTCAACCTCATCTAAACTATTCACAATAAGAACAACAGCTCGAGACCTATATTCGGGCATATACTCATTAACGTTAACATACATTTTTTGTAACATACAAGTAAAATAATGAACCTGTTTTATAATGGTATCTTAAAAGAAGACAATTAAAAGAAAAAGCGCCAGCGCCCGGACTTTCTCACAATAATCTAATTTTCATAGGTGGGCTTAGCCCGCCCAACTTGCATAGATTGCTTGCATTTGAACCGGGAATTCCGTAAGGAATCAGTTCGCTCGATTAATTTTTAACTATTCTTAAAAATTGTTTCGAGACTGACGCAATACCGGATTATGCGACGCTGGCAACAGCCGAGTCGCGCCCGAAGGACCGCAGTCCTTCAAGGATGCGACGCTGGCACAATTTTAACAAAACAACACCCTTTTTATTAACCTTTAGGAAAAAATATTTAAACTAGCCCATCAAATAAAAGAACCATGGTCGAACTCATGCCATTTGGCAAACACAACGGAAAATCTGTCGAACAAATCGTATTGCAAGACTACAACTATTTCAATTGGCTCAATCGAGAAGCAAAAATTTACAAAAACTCTTTGCGCCAACGTATCGAATTAGTCGACTACGCCTCAAATAACTTCATCTCCACCCAACCCTGTCAGCTGCAAGACTGTCAAGAACCCGCCCAACTCGTCAGCATCTACCATAACTGGGATATGAATTACCGTGGCTCCTCACATCACTTCATCTATTGCTCGCAAGAATGCTTCAATCAAGACCCAAGCATAACAGATGACAAACGTAAAGCCTCCCTTGAACCTCTTCGCTTTCTCACCGCCCTCTCCTCAACCAAATATGACACCAATAAATTAATTGAACTCTTTGCCTGGACAATGGGCATAAAAGACGGCAGACGAACCAAAGAATATTTAGAAGACTTCTTTAATAACGTGAAAACAAAACCAAGATAGTAATCCAAAAACTATTTAAACTCTAAAAATATACCTCTAGTAAATAAATTACAGAATCAACTTCAGAGGTGAAATACTATGGCAACAAAAAATATTTCAATAGTATCAGGTGCACTCTTCGCCGTAATGGCCTTGCTGCAACTACTTCGCGTCCTCTTCGGCTGGACTGCTCAAATCGCCAATTGGCAAATACCTATTTGGGTAAGTATTATCGCCGTACTCGTCGCTGGCACTCTCGCATACTTGAACTTAAAAAAATAAGTACAAAGTAGAAAATCAAGAACCAAAATCACGAAGAACGAATCACAAACCTTTTCTCATTTATTTTTCCATTACGTTCATCTCCACTCAATTCATACCTCTTCCAAAAATCCTCTCGCGGCGCACACCCTCCATCAAAACTCTCTCGAATATGCCCCGTCTTCTCCCAATATTCCCGCAACTCCCCCATTCGAATATTTCCTAACGCTTCTAATTCACCTGGACAATCATACACCTCGCCACGAATCTTCACATGCAATCCTAATCCTCGTATCGTACACGGCACACCACCACCATACGGAAATTTGCTCTCATGCACAATCCCATACTCCTCTGCATCAATACGTGCCAGTTCCGCAAATTTCCCAAACAACTCCGTTCGCGATACCGCATTCTGAATCACACTACTGCTCCGCCCGCTCGTCAAATACCCCACAAACAACACAAAAATATTATGATCCCGCGCATAGCGATGCAATCGCCCAATCTCATCATAATTCTCTTTACAAACAATCGTATCAAACGCTAATCGCGTCGGATCATGTGAATTAAACCCCGCATCAATCAACATCTCAAGCGCCGTATTTCTCTGCTCAAAATAATCAATCTGCAATGGTTTTAATCGTCGCTCCCCACTATTCACCACAGCATTCTGATACTCTTTATTCCATAAACTATTCACTTTCAACACCACCGTCGCCCCCACATCATACAACCGTTGCACAAACACTTCATCCGTCAGCTTCAGCGCCCCTTCCGTATACACAATGGGCACAATCCCTCTCTCTGCAATTCGCTCAACTATTTGCCAAAAATACACATCAATTGTCGGCTCTCCCGCCCCCACAATATTAATCGACTTCGCACCTAGCTCAGCCACCGAATCAATCAAGTGCAACCGCTCTTCAAGCGTCATTTCACCTGCCAGCTTCTTTTTCAACCCCTCTGGATTTTCTGGATCTTCTGTAAAACAAAAAAAACAATCCCACGGACAGCTATTGCTTGCCAATTCTAACGTCGGATTCAACATCCTATGTGACACAAGCGCCGCTTTCACATCGTCAACAGAAAAATCCCACCCTTTCATCGTATATCCTTTACCCGTATGAATAATATCAAATTCTCGTGGAATAGTCGCAGCCATATAACAACTAAATAGTAGTATTATAACTATAAACTCTCTGCCAATTATTTCCACAACAATAACAAAATTTATATACTAAATTGTAATTTAAGTGTAAATATGACCAAAATTAACACCATACACTCTCCTCAACACACAAATCAACATCCTCGTCACCCACACCCTCATCCCCTGCCCCACCGCCCCACTGCTCCCCTGCTCACCTACCCAAAACTCGACCTCATCGACAAAAAAATCCTCACCGAATTAGATAAAAACTCCCGCCAATCCAATAACCACCTCGCCAAATCTCTTAGAATCTCCCGTGAAAAAATCGATTACCGAATCAAACAACTGGTAAGCAAACACATCATCAAAAAATTCCCAACCATCATCAACCCAACATCATTTGGCTACTCCATGCACAAATTATACTTTCAATTCCAACACCTCACCCCAGAGAAAGAACAAGAATTGATTCACTATCTAAAAGCCAACCCCTACGTCCAATGGATTACCACCTGCAAAGGCAAATGGGATATGAACATCATCATCTTCGCCCATAACGTCGAACACTTCAACCAATTGATGCAAGAATTCTACACCCATTACGGCCATTACATCCTCACTCAAAACTTCAACATCTCACTTGCTGTCGGCAACATGCAAAAAGGCTGGATTCTCAAAGAGAAATATTACTACAGCACCATCCTCTACACCGCCAACGACCAAGCCTCCCTGTCATTAGACAAAACCGATTTGGAAATTCTCAAAATCATCGGCAACAACGCCCGCATGTCTGTCGTCGACATCGCCAAAAAAATCAACGCAACCGCCCGAATCGTCCAATACAAACTTAAAACGCTTGAAAAAAACAACGTCATCAAAGGCTACACCATCTCACTCGATTACACCCTGCTCAAAAAACAATTCTATAAAGTCATCTTCTACATTAACGTTCTTGACACCCAGCTCAAAAATAAATTAATTGAATACTGCCGCAAACAAAACAACATGCCCTACTTCGTCTTCTGCGTCGGCGAATGGCCCTTTGAAGTTGAATACGTTGTTGACGACATCGAAGAATTCTATAAATCCGTTGAAGACATCAAAACCAACTTCCCACAAATCAAACGCTACGAATCAATCTTACTTGCCAAAGAATATAAATTCGACTTTCTGCCTATGTGTTATACACCTGAAAAATAAGCTAAAACATGAACAAAACCTAACAAAAAAATAATAAAAAATCAAAAAGAAATAAATCCCAACAACCTATCTCTTCTTCTTAGCCGCCGGAGCCGGAGCACTACAATGTCCGCAGCCATTTGGCTTAAATAACATCACAATTCCACCAACAACCATAAGTACAGCTACCCATGCAATCCATCCAGATAAATCAACCCATAACGGCCAGATAAACGCATTTAACAACAATAACAAACCAACTACAATCTTCTTAGCTCCATAGCATCCGCCACATATATTTGATCCACACATTCCCATTGTAATCACCTCTATTTTTAACAGTTTTATCCTAAAAGATTTGCAAATAAAGCTAATCACAACCTCTTTTTATGATAGGAAGTAAATCTTTTCCCTTTATAAATCTATCTATTCTAAACCCCCTATCCATATATACATCTTTAAAAATAGAGAACATGGACACGTCAGGACTTTCAACGTAAGTAAATACATTTTTTACCCTTTTTTCTCTATCGTGAGGCTACCACAGAACGCCTCACATCATCTTGCTTGCAACCGGATCTTCTCTTCCGTATCTTCCTCTTCCTCCACCCTCTGAATCACACTCCACTTTCCAATCTGCCTATCCACCATCTCAAACGCATAATAAAAAACCGGAAACCCCACAATAATTGATAATAACATCATCCACGTCAACTCCACAACACCATACATTATCGGTGTAAACGCAAGCATAATATACGCCGACTCCCGCACTCGCCCAAATTTGGTTACAAAATCTCTTCCTTTAATCCCTTCGATAATAATAAACATCCCATAAAGAAAAAACACCAGCAATAATCCAAATTTTGCAAATATCACAACTGAAAAAGTTTCCCACAATGTTACCGTCTGTCGCAACCAATCAACACAAACCCATAACACCACTGCACCATTCGTAATAGCATTGCCTAATGACGTTCCTCGCCGCTCCTGAAAAAAATCTGTAAAAATCCAAGTAAGATAAATTGGAATAATAATCCACAATAAATTCAAATACAATAAAGGGGCTGCAAAAATACCAAACCACAAGACAACTAACTCCCACAAAAAACCAAGTATAATTAATATAATATCACCAAACGTCATGTATCTCAAACCTCTCTCTTAAAATAGAAAACCAAACATACTTATATATCTTTACCTCTCCCTAAAAACACATGCCCCTCCTCTGCGAAGTCTGCCAGTACGAAATGCAGCCAATCAAGCAGAAATACATCTGTTCGAACTGCCACCATATCAAACCCTGTTGTGAAGGCGATAGGTGTGATTAAAAAAAGATACGGCTGCCGGGAATTGAACCCGGGTCACAAGCTTGGGAAGCTCGAATCATACCGTTAGACCACAGCCGTATGAATATTCTTAAAAGAACAACCACTATTTAAAGTTTCACTTCAACGGAAAAAATGACAAACCATAGAATATAGACCCAATTGTTATCAAAAAATAAATTCCTCCCACATCATTTAAATGTTCGATATTTGTATTAATTTGAGGAAAATAAGTTTTGTCTGTCACACAAGCAACCCGTTGACTATAGCTTTTGAATCCCGAAAACGGTAGATAATCTTTAAACCGTAATTCAATAACATCCTCAATTGCCATTGTAAAAAAATATATTAAAAAAAAATCTAATTCTCATCTTCCGCCGGCGCATCCTCATCCCGACGTACAACTTTGACCGCATCCATTTTAACTGTAATTGGAATAGGAACAGCAGATTCAAGTAGCTCAACCACAATTTCTTCTTTCTGACGATTAATTCGCATAACTTTCGCATTCTCCCGTTTAAACGGTCCAGAAATAATTTCCACAATATCTCCTTTATGGATGTTCATCTCAACTTTTACTTGCTCAAGCATATGCTCAATCTCTTGATACGGAATCTCTGTAGGTAATAATCCACGTGCATAAGGAACCCCTTGCAAATCTGCTTCTGCCCCCTCTTTAGAACTCGCTTCAATAAAAATATACCCTCTCATTCCATGCGCTTTAATTACTGCTAAAATTGAATACTTTTTAGCAACCATTTGAAACTTAGAAACTAAATAATCAACAACTTGATCTTCTCTATTCGCTGCCGTCCGTAATCCAAATAAATGTGTTTCCATTGTAAATACCCTCTTAAAATAATAATTGTTTGAGCAAAAAAATCACAAATCCTAACATACCGATAACCGCAATTCCAATTCCGGTTACTTTCAATAGCGTCTTATACTCATCCCAATCCGGTTTTTTTGTAATCCGTAACACCCGCATTGTCTCTTTGATAAAACGCTTCACTTTCCCTTGCGGTACATCTGGCTGAAATTCCTGCTCTTCCATTTATGGGTAGAACAGACGGATGATTTATAAAGGTTACTATTCTATTTTAACACATGTCTCCCACTACTCAAACCCTGAACACCCTTCAACTCCACTACTCCACCTGCCAAAAATGCCCCTCCCTCTGCCAATCCCGCACCCAAGTCGTCTTCGGCAATGGCAACCCCAACGCTAAAATTCTCTTCATCGGCGAAGCGCCTGGTGCAACAGAAGATAAACAAGGCATCCCTTTCTGCGGCGCCTCTGGCAAAATCCTCCAACAACTCTTAGCAACCATCAACCTCAACCGCGAAGATATCTTCATCACCAACACCATCCTCTGCCACCCCGAAAACAACCGCAACCCCGAAAAAGACGAAATCAACAACTGCAAAGAGCGTCTCGACCAACTCATTTTGATCATGCAGCCAAAAGTAATCGTCACCATCGGCAACTTCGCAACCAATCGCATCTTACGCAAAACCGGCATCACTCAACTGCGCGGCAAAATCCATCCCACAATAATAAACAACCAAGAAATCAAAGTCATCCCCATCATCCACCCCGCCAACTACTTATACAACGGCCGCAATCCCGAAATGTTCAAACAAATGGCCGCGGATTTTCAGGTGATTAGTAATATAATTCAAGAAACACAACAACCAAAACAATCAAAAACACAAAAAAGTCTCAGTGAATTCTAAAGAAAAAATGTCAGAATCAACCACACAAAACATTCCTAACCTTCTTGCAATTTACCAACAATTCCAACGCGATTTTGGCAAAATCTACATCAAATACTCCCTTCCCAAAAGTCGCGCCTACCTCCGCCAAGAACGAGGCCACCATATCATCGAAATCTCAGGCCAAGACGATTTCCAAGAGCAAGTCAAATCATTCATTCATGAACTGCTTCATCTAGCTCCACAACATCGCTGGTACCTCGATGGCAACTATTTCTTACAAACAATAAAAAACGAACATATCTCCCAAAAACACGTTCAACTCGAAGCAGCCATCGACGCTCAAACCCAACAAATCTATCAAACAGATATGAACACAAGAAAAGCATTAGAAATAATTTTACTGCAGAACGCAATTACAAAAGGATAGCATAACACAGAAAAAAGTAAGAAAAAAATAAGACAGAAAAAAAATTATCGTCTACCATTAGGAGACATCAACGGACTTCCCGCCCCATTTCCCGGCACGCCCATAACCAAACGACCACCTTGTTGTCGAGCAGCTTGTTGATGTGAAGCCTCAGCCATTCCCCTCTCACTAAACAGCGTATGCAACGCCATTACTGGCTCTAATGTATACAGCTCACGCATTTGAGTTGAAAGATCAAACAGTGCAGAAAACAAGGGATTTTGTTTCTCAACTTCATAAAGCCCTAGGATCAATGAAGTCATATCCTCTGACAAGAATTTCCCCTCAACTGCTAACGTTTGTGATTGTCGCACGCCATGTTTTAACAACACATCCATCTCAGTACGCAAAGGCAACACACCCTCAGACAACAATACTTTTCCACTCCACTGCAATCCTAAACCCCTCTTCCTAATTTGAGAATGAGATAATGCACTTTCATATCCTTCTCTTCCTTGTGCTTCAACTTGAGAAACAACGTCTGGTTCCAATAACCCATTATGTATTTGCACATACGAACGTACATTCGCATCATCAGGCAGCGCCGAAGTATTTGCGCGTATATAAGAAAATAAATCCTCTTTGCCAATACGAAAATCTTGATGAAATTGATTTGGCAATTCTAAGACCGCTTTCTCCAATCCCGAACCTCCCATCTCTAAACCCGGAGGCAATGTCAAACTTTTTCGTACAGAAACCTTATCTACAATACTTCGTAAATAATCAATAACGCCCTGCTCAGTTGGCATAGTATATTTGCCAAGCAACACCACACGCTGTAAGTTCATATCTCCCTGATTCGTTTGCACAACTTCCGATTTCACATACACACTCTCTGCTTTTTGTTCATATCCTGGTAATGTCATAGTAATTAACCTCGTTAGTTTTTTATCACTAAAGTTATTTTTACATCTAAAATACCTCCCTATTTATAAACTTTTCGATTAATTTGTCACTTTTTAGTAGAAACTAAAAAATAATCATCCCCGCATCAAAAATAAGAGTAAAAAAACCAAAAAAAAGACAAAAAAAAACAAGAAACAAAAAAATAAACCAAAAAAATCTATTTATACTTCTGCACAAACGCTGTATACACCGCCTGCTGTTCTCGTGTCACACCCATACTCGATGTTGGTTTTAACTCCAGTGTACAAAACCCCGTCGGAATCATCTCATCATATAATCGACGTCCAAATCGTGCTGCACCATACAACTGACCGCCTCGCGCCATAACAAGACCCGCTCCACGCACAATCGCATGCTTAGCAAGTCCACCCACAAATCCGCCTGCAAGCGTTGACAAACCAATCACCACAACATCTTCTGCTGCTCCCCAACCTAATTTACCCGCCCGTTTTAGAAACGCATCTTCCTCATCCATCTTTCGTTCTTCAACCGCCCTCACTTCCGCTTTACCAACATACAGTCGGCATTCAAGCGAACCATCCGCAAACGTAAATCCAACTTTA
>Ga0209541_10004269_pt1 | contig 25510 bp, 42 predicted proteins | sample RifCSPlowO2_01_FD_184027 | JGI IMG/M metagenome (GOLD analysis project Ga0209541, IMG submission 184027) | Groundwater microbial communities from Rifle, Colorado - Rifle CSP2_plank lowO2_0.1 (SPAdes) (version 2) | ecosystem: Environmental > Aquatic > Deep subsurface > Groundwater | place... | reverse complement strand
CATGCGCACCTTTGGCAGATGCGGATTTGTTGTGTATGACATATGCGAGCCATTTTACGCTCGAAGTGTTGCCAAGGTCCTGAGACTTTACGCGGGGTTGACAGAAATAGTGTTGTATGATAGCTTAGCCATAGACAACGGTCGACCGGAACGGACTGGCCTAGTCAAGCCTACCGCACTCCCGGCGATACGGAAAAGGAGAAGATCCATGTCATTACGAGTATTCCTAAACAACAGTTTCGCAATGAACGGGTTACCCACCGGGTGGGTTGTCGGCCGAGAACAAGCTCGCAATTTCGTCACCCTTGATGAAAATGACGTCACCATGCCGTCAGATCTGAAGGGTATGGTCGAGATGGTATCGTGGTGGGAAGTCGTACGAGACGAGCCCCACAGGGAATTCGGGGAGTACCCCGACGAGGGCGCCCAAGCCGTCGTTGACCACTACGACTACGACAGTAACGGACGGCGAGTCTTGATCAAGATCCACGGGGTAAAACTCGAGGATGTGCGCAGGCTCTACAGCGAGATCCGCGGGGGCAAAGTTCGCCCGACTTTGAGTTACGAAGCTCCGCAGGGTGGGATGTCGCACCAGGAACTCGTGGTGGCAAAAGGTCTACTGGAGCGCAACAACACCGCTCTCAACGCCGACCTCAACAACTTGCGATCGGAGATCGAGGCTCTGAAAGCCGAGCTCCTAGGGGCTCAGGCTGAAATCGATGAGCTCAGGACTCGACTCGGTGAACCAACCCAGATGGACGCGGCTGTGGACACCGGAGACTTCGCGCCTACGCCGTCCGGGATCATCGACGACGGGCCCGTGGGTGAGGAACCCGTTTACACGGACGAGTTCGTGGAAGACGACGGAGAATTCTTCGAGGAGCTGAGCCGGTGGAACCGGTTCTGGAACTGGCTCGGGGGCAAACTCGCATAGACAAGACAACAACGGGGGGAGTGGGCGCACGGTTGTGCCCGCTCCCCCTTTCGAATTTTAATACGGGGGCAGAGGTCGGACCGCTCACGAAGCGGACCGACCTCGGGGAAAAATTACTTTTTGAAGGGGATGCCCAATACGTTGAAGAGGGCGAGGGCTGCCTTCTTGCTGTGCGCAGTAGTGACGAGGGTTACGCCGAAGGGGAAGACGTCTTTGATATCTTCGTCAGATGTCTCGGGGAAGATGGTGTGCTCTTTGAAACCAATTGAGAGGTTACCCATCTCGTCTACACTTGTAGCTCGCAAACCGCGGAAGTCGCGCTCGCGGGGGATAGCCACGTGGATGAGCTTATCGAGGAAGTCGTACATTCTCGCTCCGCGCAAGGTCACCATCGCACCCGATACGTCGCCTTGGCGGAGTTTAAATGTGGCAATGGATTGCTTGGCCGCGGTTTGTTTAGGCTTTTGGCCAGTAATCTTAGTGAGGCGATCGATGATAGTGGCAAACTTCTTCTTATCTTTAAGCGAGCCAGTGCCTACCGAGATAATGACCTTCTCCAAGCGAGGCACAGCCATTTTATTGCCGAGCTTCAACTCTTTCATTAGGCTTGGTAGGGCCTCCTCGTATTTTTGTTTTAAGCGGGTCATGTTTTATATAGTTCCCTTACATTTAACGCACACGCGCACCTTCTTATCGCCTTCCATCTTCGAACCTACTCTGCGGCCTTTGCCACAAGAGTTACACCAAAGAGCTACGTTTGAACCATCAACTGGCATAGCGATTTGAACAGTCTGACCCTTTTCGTTCGACTTCTTAGGCTTGCGGCGCTTGCCGACCATATTCACTCCTTCCACATGCACACGGCCTGTGGCCTTCGAAATATTCAAGACCTTGGCCTTTTTGCCTTTGTCTTTGCCTGCTAGCATCACTACTGTATCGCCTTTTTTGATATTCATAGATTTTATAGTACCTCCGGAGCGAGCGACGCAATCTTTGTAAAACCTTTGAGGGCTATCTCGCGTGGGATAGGGCCGAACACGCGACCGCCTTTGGGCTCGTTCTTCGCGTCGATGAGCACAACGGCGTTCTCGTCAAAGCGGATGTAACTGCCATCTGTGCGACGATAGGCCTGCTTTTGGCGCACCACTACGGCACGGCTGACCTCCTTCTTCTTCACCGCCTTGCGAGGTTCGGCCGTCTGCACCGAGAGCACCACAATGTCGCCGATGCAAGCGTAGCGGCGCTTGCTACCACCAAGCACTTTGAAGATGCGGCCGATTTTGGCCCCAGTGTTATCAGCAATCTTAACTATAGCGCGTGGTTGGATCATTTTATTAGTATTTAGAACTTAGGACTTAGAAATTAGGAAGTGCTTATCTCGTGAAATGGGACGACATTCAATAATAGTGACAGTGTCTCCAGTGTGCGTGGCGTTAGCTTCATCGTGGGCCTTAAACTTCTTACTCGTCTTTAGGAACTTGCCATACTTTGGGTGCTTGGCGAAGCTATCCACCTTAACCACGCGTGTTTTGTTCATCTTGTCGGATACGACAACGCCGGTGAAAGTGCGACCACCTGTCTTTTTTGTATCTGTTTTGTTAGGCATGTTTTTCACTTACTTTTTCTTGGAGTAACGTATGTATGCGGGCAACATTGCGCCTGAGGTTCCTCCCCTCTCGAACATTTTTTGTCTTACTACCGGCAATGGCGAAGCGGAAGTTCTTGTGAGCCACTATAGCTGCCGCGCGAGCAGTTTCGAGTTCTCCGGCTGATTTAGTTTTTAAATCCTTGATAGCTTTCATGGTTTTATGCGCGTTCCACTATGCGTGACTTAATGGGTAACTTGGAGCCAGCCTCTTTCAAAACTGCTCGCGATTCGGCCTTGGTGAGACCGTCTACCTCAAAGAGTATGCGCCCGGCAAGCACAGGCACTACATAGCCTTGCACATCGCCCTTGCCCTTACCCATTTTCACTTCGGCAGGCTTTTGAGTATACGGCATATCGGGGAAAACGCGAATCCAAACTTTGCCCGTCTTTTTAATGGCGCGCGACATCGTTTTGCGAGCAGCCTCTAGTTGATTGGACTTGAGTCGTCCCGGGGTCTCGGCCTTAAGGCCAAAGTTACCGAAGGCAAGCGTTGAGCCACGAGTAGTGAGGCCCACGCGCTTAGGATTGCGACGCATTGTGTGCCACTTGCGGAACTTAACCTTTTTCGGTACGAGCATTCCCATTTTTATATGTTAAATTTTAAATGGCAAATCTTAAATGTTTTCATACATTTACCATTTACCTTTTACCATTTACCTTTTTCGCGTCAGCGAAAATTTCACCGCGATAAATCCAAACTTTAATGCCAATGTCGCCATATGGCATACTGGCCCGACCCTTGGCGAAATCAACATCGGCCCGCAAAGTCTGCAGAGGCAAACGGCCCTTCATAATGCTCTCAACTCGGCCCATCTCGGCTCCGTCAAGCCGTCCGCTAAGAGTGACCTTCATACCCTTTACATCCTTATTGGCCATCACCTTCTCCGCAGTTTGTTTGAGCACTCTGCGGAAGGTGGTGCGCTTCTCAATCAACTCCTCAATCATATGAGCCACAATACCAGCGTGACTCTCGGGGCTACGGACCTCTTCAATTATCAAACGCATATCGCGAGGCACACTCACCTTCTGCTTGCGCAAAACTTTAAGCAAATCCTCTTTGAGCTTGGCAGTGCCCTCCCCCGAGCGGCCAATGATCATACCCGGGCGAGCAGTCTTGATGAACACGTGCATCGAGTTCTCCCCCCTCTCAATCTCTATGTCGTCCACCAAGAAAGTTCTAAGTGCTTTTTCTAAGAATTGGCGGGTTAGCACATCGCCCTTGAGCAAGTCGCGATAGACCAAGCTCTTGCCACGGCCAGTGAACCAGCGGCTTCGCCAGTCGCGCAGTATGCCTAGTCGGTGCGAATATGGATGGACTGTGTGAGACATATTAAATCGTAAATGTTAAATCGTAAATGTTATTCATGGCCTTTCTTTACATTTGCCATTTTAGATTTGCCATTTACCATATCGCCTCGAACCCCAAGTTCGAGCGCGATGTGGCTTGTGTGCTTGTGTATGGGAAAGGCTCTTCCATGAGCCCGGGGCATGCTGCGTTTTATAATTGTGCCTTGATCAACTGTAATATTCTTCACAAACAAATCTTCCGACTTACCTCCGGCATTGGCGAGAGCCGAGGTAAGCAACTTGGCTATGGGCCCGGCCGCACGTTTAGGCAAATGGGCGAGTTCAACCATTGCGGCATCAACACTCTTACCCTTTATCAAATCAGTCACCAATCTGACTTTCCTTGGTGCCTGCCTGTAATTGTTGAGCTTGGCTTTCATATATTTGTTGCTTCGTTTCGCTACGAGTTTTTTATTTAATACTTATGCTTTCTTCTCTGCCACAACTTCCTTAGCCACTTTGGCTTGAGCGATCTCGGCTTCTTTAGCCTTAGCTTCCTGTTCCTTTTGCATCTTGCCTCCGTGACGGATGAACTTGCGCGTCTGTGAGAATTCGCCCAATCGGTGACCCACCATCTCTTCTGAAATGCGCACCTCGATAAAATCCTTGCCATTGTGTACACCGAAGGCAAAACCAACCATATCTGGGTGCACCACACAGGCTCGTGACCACGTCTTAATAACCCCCATTGTCTGTGGGTTTTTACCTTCGATCTTCTTCATCACTCGAGGATCGACGTAAGGACCTTTTTTGAGCGATCGTGCCATATTAGATAAGAAATCCTGCGTAGCCTTGGCGAAGCAGGACGTTCGCAATACTACCACAAGGCCTTGCCCCAAGGCAAGTGCCGTGTTAGCTTGAGGGCAGGGAGGGCGCTTGCGCCCTAAGGAGGCCACATGAAGGCTAATAGAATAATTCTCGGTCTCGCCGATCTTTTGATGGAATATCTGATGGGACATCACTGGGGCTTTGTCTGCCTTTTTTCCTTCTCTGCATCAACGATGCTGGGAGGTTTGGGTATCACCGCCTTTCTGTTCCATAACTGGCATCCGCCACTAATCTGGTTCGTCTCTCTACCATTTTTCCTCTGCGCTGCCTGGGCGATCCTGGTCCAGTCATGTAACCTGGTGGATCGGATTACCTACGGCAAGATACCGTGGCTCACGTGGAGGTACCAGATAAGCGCGGTGATTGATGGCCGCGATCCGTGGGACCCACCAGCGCAAGCAAACGGGTGATAAATCGGGCGGGCACGGCGCAACACGCGTCGGAGCCCGCCTCTTCTTTTTAGCACTTAGACAACAAACCTTTCGATATATCGAAAGGTTTGTTGATGGTTAATATTTTTCAATCAACGAGAGCAAGAGTTTGATGGGTGAACCTTTGGCGCCTTTGGCGAGGAATTCGTCGTCGGTGGGGAGCATGGTGCCGGCAATATCGATGTGCATCCAGGGGCAGTCCTTGGGGTAGTCTTTGGTAAATTGCAAAAGGAACACGGCTCCGGCAATAGCTCCGCCGTAGCGACCTTGCTTGCCCAAGTTGGCGTAGTCACCGAACGTGCCTTTGATCTCGGCCTCCGACTCCTCCCACAGGGGCATCGGCCACACGTAGTCACCAGATCTCTCACCCAGTTCGCGCGTTAAGTTCTCGAGTTTAGTATCGCGAGTGAAGATGCCCGAGGCGCGATTGCCGAGTGCCACCATTATGGCACCCGTGAGCGTGGCCACATCCACCACAAGTTTGGGGTTGTATCGCTTTGCAAAGTAGAGACCATCGGCAAGTATCACCCGCCCTTCGGCATCGGTGTTTAACACTTCGATAGTTTTACCCGAGAGACTCTTGAGCACGTCGCCTGGTCTGTAACTCTCGCCACCAGGCATGTTCTCCACCGCGGGCACGATAGCCACAATGTTTTTCTTCAGTCCAAGCTTGGCCGCAAGTACAAGAGTGTGGATGACGGCCGCCCCCCCGGACATATCCATATGCATGGTATACATAAAGTTATCTGTCTTGATGTTGAGTCCGCCGGTATCGAAAGTCACGCCTTTGCCAACCAAGACGATAGGCCTATCGTCTTGGTTGGTCCCGCGAAGCTTGGCGAAGTGGGGCCGCCTGCGCCCCAATACTCCATTACAATAAACTGAGGTTCGGCAGGCGAACCCTTAGCCACGCCAAGCACAGCGCCCATGCCCTCTTTCTCCATCTCCTTGCGACCCATCACAGTAACTTTAATGGGCGTGCCCCGCGAAGCTTGGCGAGCAGCTTCCGCCAAGTGAAGTGGGGTCATCTCACCGCCGGGAGTGTTAGAGAGCTCGCGGCAAGCATTCACTTCGCCCGCCACCACGCGCCCTCGCTCAATCCCTTTTTTAAAATCCTGCGAAGCCTCGCGCGAAGCAGGACCCACCAAAGCAACTTCAGTTAAGAAATCCCAACCCTCTTTGGGCTTGCTCAAGTACTTTGTAAATTCATAATCGGCCAGCAAAATTTCGCGAGCAATTATCTCTCCCATCTCTCCCTGTTCAACACTAAGTGTTGAACAATTAGGCAAATCGCGCAAAAGTATGGCCAGCTTCTTTTGCTTATCCTTCTTAGCCTCGCTTACCTGCTTACGCACCAGCAAAATGAACTTGCGCAGGTTAATGCCCTTAAGCTCCTCAGGCTTTATAACAGCCTTCTTAAACCCCTTGGGTAGCTTGTCTTTGAATGTAATCTTCATAATCTTTGCACTTTACTATTAATGTTTTGATAGTCAAGGAACCCGAGAATGGACGTCGGACGTCCATTCTCGGGTTTGGCTAGCTACCTAGCCGCGCTTGCAACCGGGACCGCCGTGGTCACCCTTGCAACCGCCGTGTTCGGAGTAGTCGTACTCGTGCATGTGTTGAACCCTCCTTTCTCGCACCGCATTTGCGGGGCGTTGTGAGCTCGGTCCGCTTACGCGAGACCGTCGCCGGAGATGAAACCGTCGGGTCCGACGATACCCGAATCAACCCTGTCTTCGAACGGCACACCGAGTGCGCCATCAGGACCAATGATTGAACCGGTGACACCACGCTCGCCTTCGTGCACAGGCACAGGCAAAAGAGGCAGTTCCTGACGTTCACGACACATCTTCTCTACTCCTTTCTTTGAGACCTCGGCAAAGAATCCTCACCACGCATAGCCTTGTGCGACGTGTGGCTTTCCCTTGCCCCAGGGGGAGATCAGTACTGATGATCCCTCCCCTTGGTGCCCGAGAAAAAGAAAACCCCCGTGGTGCGGGGGCTTTCTTGCTTTCGAGATTTACTTAAGTATTAGCGCCCGCACATATGTTTATTGAGATAGACATGGGAAAAACGACCCCAGGTCATCCCTGCCTTGCCGGCAGGCAGGTTGGTGCTAATGGGACACATAATTGTGCTGGTGATATCTGCTGTTTTCATTACCTTCCAAGCTTAACAAAGCATTATTCCTTGTCAACCCCGTCGCTCGCGAGCGACGGGGTCAAGCCCCTTGTGGAAAACCAGTTATTGCTTAGTAACAATAGTGACAATATAGAGCAGGGTCCAAGTTTGTCCGCCGTCGGTGGAGAAATAGCTCTGACCACCATTGATTGGTAAACGGATGGTGGTGTTTCTCGATTGGTCAAAGAGATAACGGTAAGCACTATCGCGCCTTGTCTCTACATAACCGAAGCTATCATCACTACCTTCCTTAACCTCGCGCCAATTGTTCCTATAGATATCAAGGGCGGGCGCAAAGTAGCCTCCGTCATAGGTATAGACCGGATTATTTTCGTAAGCATCCAAATACGCCTTATTCTCCGGTGAAACACCACCGTTGGTATCAAAAAATATAACACTTGCAATCAGAGCACCGCATGCGAGCAAACCAAAAATTGCCAAAGCAATGAAACTTTTCCTCGGACCGGGCTTGCCAACAACGCTTGTGCCTTTTATCGAGCGCAAACTCTCATAGATAAAGAATAAGTACGGAATTAAGATGAGCCCGAAAATTAACCATACGGCAAGGAGTGCGAGACCGAGAATTGAAAAAATGACAGTGCTCCATAAACTGTTAAAAGCATACGCGACAGCAAACCCTGTGAATGGTATAAGGGTGAGGACAAGCCACGCGAGAATAAGCAGGGACGCTCGGCCAAGCACCGCCCACCAATAACCGCGAACGTACTCGCGACTGCGCAAGATAGAGGTGAAGGCACTCGTCTCCTCGCCTACGTAAATCATCCCAGCAAACATCAGCCACATAGTCATCACAATTCCTGGGACGATAAGCAGGAGATACGACCCCATAAGGATAACTACAGCTATGACAAGCTGCCACAAGTATCCTGGGAGCTTGCTAGCGGCAATTTCATAGGCCTTCTCTAGCGAGGGTTTGGAAGCACGATGACTAAGTAAAACAAGTAGTGCGACGGAACTTACCAATTGCACAAAGATTGAAAATAGGCTAACCAAAACATGGCTCCAAGTCGGAGAACTGGGCGGGATAAACGCACCCACGCCTCGCACCGCTGCTGGCACAAGAGTTAACACCACCACCGCTCCCAAACGCTCACGCACGAAAGCGAAAGTTTGCTTGAGCAAACCTACAAAACCAGTAATCTTTTGCTTTGCAACAGGGAGAGCGACAGCAGGCGTAGTTTCATCCATGCGCGCAAGCTTAGCAAAAGCAAATACTAATTACAAATTAGCCAATTCGTGGAGCAAATTTCCCTTCGTGGATAATCTTTTCGGCCTTGTCCGCTTCAATGACTTGCCCGTTCATCGCAATATAGGTGCCTGGTTCAAGATGCTGCAATTGTGCGACCGCAAAGCCAGTGTTAAAGCCCCCATCCGATCGAATTATATCGGTGAGAGGAACGAACGATCCGGTGAGAACGACCGTGGCGTCTTTTCTTTTCAAATTTCTTTTCAAATATCTGGCTGTCTCTGCCATTGTGTATGTCCCATGTGTGATTAGGAATTTTTTGGCAGCGGAAGCTTCAATCGTCCCACCAGTGATGATGAAATGGATTGTCTCCATTCAGAAATTTTAGCACACTAAGCGCTCTTCTTTTTGCCTACGCGACGGCGAGAGACGATGAAGACGTTTGAGTGTTTGCGTGGGTGGCGGGTCTTTTGGCCTTTGCCAGATGGTTTGCCCCAACGGGTCTTGGCACGCTTGGTACCGCGGCCTTGGCGACCTTCGCCTCCACCGTATGGGTGGTCAACTGGGTTCATTGCCGAGCCGCGAACGGTGGGGCGGATACCCTTCCATCTACTACGCCCTGCTTTGCCGAAGTTAGTGAGCATATTCTCAGGGTTACTTACCGAACCGATTGAAGCCCAGGAGTTCTCATCTACCTTGCGCACCTCGGTGCTAGGCAAACGCAAGTTTACGAAACCTCCATCACGAGCGAGCACTTCGGCAAAGACACCGGCCGAACGCACGAGCTTGGCTCCACCGGCCGGTTCGATCTCAATGTTGTAAACAAAAGTACCGGTTGGGATTTTTGATAGGGGCAAACGATTGCCCACTTTTATCGCGGCCTTCTCACTTACACTAAACTTATCGCCTACTTTCATCGTGATGGGCGAGAGCACATAGCGGCGCACGCCGTCGGCGTAACAGACAAGTGATATAAAGCCACTGCGGTTTGGATCATACTCCACTGATTCGATGCGAGCTGGGATATCCTTCTTATCATAAACGAAATCTACATCACGCTGATTTCGCTTATGACCACCACCCTTGTGTCGCATAGTAATGCGACCCCAAGTAGCTCGGCCTTGAAAGCGCTTGCCGCCCGTCACCAGAGCTTTGTGTGGAGCATGGCCCGAAAGTAGCGAGCGGTAATGCACCACACTCATACCTCGGCGTGACTTGGATGTTGGTTTATAGAATTTCATAGGTGCTTGTTTGAGATGTTTGTAAGTTTGTCATGTTTGGTACTTAGCTAGACGAACTCTATTTTTTGCCCTTCGGCTAGCTTCACATACGCCTTCTTAATGCCTCCACTGCGGCCAAGTTTACCGCCACGTGTCTTTACTTTGCTTGGCAAAGTGACCATCCGCACCGAGAGCACGGTGACCTTATACTCTTTAGTCACGTCCTTAGCAACCGTGCTCTTGGTGGCGGTTTTAGAGACGACGAAAGAGTAGACGTTTTGCGCGCCAAGGTTAGCTGACTTCTCGGTGATGTGAGGCCTCTTAAGCATGTTTGTAGTTTACGAAAATTATTGTTTTGTAAGTAAGCGTCTCGAGCGCGTTCATATTACGTTGCTCTAACACCTTAACAACTTTGATGTTGTTGAAGCTCTTCTCCACCTTCAAATCTCGGCCGGGCAAGGCAATGAGCAAGCGACTACCTTTCTTATGCATAAACTCCTTTTTGCCAAATTTATCGGCAAGCTGACTCAAAACAGCCACGGCGCTCTTTGTTTTGCCATCTGTAGAAAGTGCATCGAGGAAGAAAACCTCCTTGTCACGCATCTTTTGTGAGAGCACGGTGGCAAGGGCTTTGGCCCGCACCTTCTTATTTATCTTACGATCGAAGTTCTTCTCCTTATTTGGTCCGTGGGCCACGCCACCTCCCACCCATATAGGTGAGCGGATGGAGCCATGACGAGCGCGGCCAGTCCCCTTCTGCTTCCAAGGTTTGATACCACCACCACGCACTTCGCCTCGCCCCTTAGCGTGGGCGATGGCCACACGAGCGTTGCTACGCATTGCCTCAACCACTTGGTGCACCAAATCAGCATTCCAACGTAAACCGAAAATACCCTCGGGCAAATCAATCTTGCCTGTCTCTATGCCCTCTTGATTGTATACCGGTGCGTTCATGGCATTTATATTGCTTTAATTTCGAGCAGTGTTCCTCGGCGACCTGGTACAGCTCCAGAAACAAACAGCTTATCGCCTTCTACAGAAACTACTTTTAAGTTTTTGACAGTCACGCGGTCGCCACCCATTCGGCCGGCCATACGCATGCCCTTGGCCACGCGACCTCCTGCTCGGCCTGCTCCGCCAATGGAACCTGGCTCGCGCTCGCTGTGCTTCTGGCCGTGAGTGCGGCGACCTCCGTGGAAGCCGTGGCGCTTGACCACACCTTGGAAGCCGCGACCCTTGCTGATGCCACTCACTTGTATGGTGTCACCGGCGGTAATGGCCTCAATCTCGCCTATTCCCCGGACTTCTTTAAATCCTCTGAAAAACTGCGACTTGCCCACTTCGCCCGATGGGCTTCGCGGGGCGACCCTTTGGGGTCGCTTTATACGGCTCTCCTTTTGCACACCGTAACCAACTTGGACCGCGGCATAACCATCCTTTGCGGTGGTCTTCACTTGAGTCACACTAAGTGGCTCAAGCTTAATGACTGTGACAGGTGTAACAGTGCCGTTTTCGGCAAAAACTTGACTCATATTCACTTTTCTACCGATTGTGTATTTCATACGGAAAATTTTCAGCCCGAGGCTGACCAGCCTTTGGCTGGCATGGCTACAATTTGGATTAGAGCATCTTCAGGTCGATACCGACACCAGAGGGCAATTCAATATTCGTGAGAGCCTCAATGATTTTGGCCGAAGGATTCACGATATCGAGCATCCTCTTGTGCACTCTCATCTCGAACTGCTCGCGCGAGTTCTTGTCGATGAAGGCACCGCGATTCACCGTATACTTCTTAATCTCGGTTGGCAGTGGGATAGGACCGTGGACCTCGCCATCGTAACGGATAGCAGTGTCCACAATCTGTCTCACGCTCATATCAAGTACCTTGTGCTCGTAAGCACTAACTTTAATACGCAACTTACCAATAGCTGGTGCGGCTGCGCTTGCCTTCTTAGTAGCCGCGCGCTTCGGTGCAGCCTTTTTAGCGGCAGTTGCGGCCATATTAGGCGTTAATCTTGAGAACTACTCCGGCACCTACTGTCTTGCCACCTTCGCGGATGGCGAAACGCTGCTCTTGCTCAAGAGCCACTGGGGCTACGAGCTTGACCTTCACTTTGATAGTGTCGCCAGGCATCACCATCTCTGTGCCTTCAGGCAAAGCCACATCTCCAGTCACATCCGTAGTGCGGATGTAGAACTGGGGCTTGTAACCGGTGAAGAATGGCGTGTGACGGCCACCCTCCTCCTTGGTGAGCACGTAAACCTCGGCGTCAAAGTCTGTGTGAGGAGTGACAGAACCAGTCTTGGCGATAACCTGACCGCGAGTGATATCCTCCTTCTTCAAACCGCGCAAAAGTATGCCTGCGTTGTCGCCAGCCAATCCCTCCTCAAGTTGCTTGTTGAACATTTCAATACCCGTAACAGTAGTCTTGACCGTAGGGTTGAAGCCGATAAGCTCCACTTCCTCACCTACCTTAACTCGGCCACGTTCAATCTTGCCTGTGATAACCGTACCGCGACCTTCAATTGAGAAGATGTCTTCAATAGGCATAAGGAAGGGCTTATCAACCTCGCGCTTAGGATCAGGAATAAAGCTATCGAGCGTGTCCACTAGTTCAAGCACAGACTTGGCGTAGGGGTCGTCCATACTCTTGGACTCGAGAGCCTTGAGGCCCGAGCCGCGGATGATAGGCGTAGCCTTGCCATCGTACTTCTGCTTTGTGAGTAATTCGCGAATCTCCTCCTCCACGAGGTCAATCATTTCCTTATCGTCAACCATGTCGCACTTGTTGAGGAAGACTACAATCTTGGGCACGCCCACTTGGTAAGCGAGCAAGATGTGCTCACGTGTTTGAGGCATCACACCATCGGTGGCGGCAACCACAATAATAGCGCCGTCCATTTGAGCGGCACCTGTGATCATGTTCTTAATGTAGTCGGCGTGGCCTGGGGCGTCGATGTGTGCGTAGTGACGCTTGGGTGTCCAATACTCACTGTGGTGGAGGGCGATGGTTATGCCACGAGCCTTCTCTTCAGGCGCGTTATCGATGTTGTCGATACTCTCAATGCGGGCACCGTAACCCTTATCTTTATTCATATCCAAGACGTGCAAGATACTTGCCGTCAAGGTAGTCTTGCCGTGGTCAACGTGGCCAATAGTGCCAACGTTAACGTGTGGCTTAGAACGATCAAATGCTTCTGCTGCCATATGTTTATTTGTGCCTCGTATCCCCATAGCTCCAGCGGAAAACTATGTGAGGAAATTGGAGGACTTTGCTTAAATTAATAAAGCCAACCTGCCTGCCGGCAGGCAGGCTTGCCCACCGCGATTCAAGTTCGCCCATACTAGCAAACCGTGGGAAAAGTTGCAAGCCCGCTGCCCTCGTGAGAGGACAACGGGCTTGGAAGGTTACTTCGATAGCTCCTCGATTCTTGTTTTCAGAAGATGTTCTTGTCCATCCAGTTCGCGGCATCGGAGGGCAACCACTGCTCTCTCCTTCAATACCACGTCGAGTTCCAGGTTTAGCTCCTCAATACCTTGCTTCTTGAGCTCTCTCACTCGAACCTCGTGCTCGGCGTTTGCCCGCTCAAGTTGTTCAAGGGCTGTGAGCTTGGGTCCTTCTGGTGGTGGCGCCTCTTCTGCTTGAGGCAGTCTGTAGAACCCTATGCTGTCGTTCCCAGGCTTGACTTCCCCCACCACTTCGCCGAGACGCTTCAGTTGGGCGAGCACCGTCGCGCTGTTCAGTCCTTGCTCGCGCAACCACGCTGGAAGCGCGTACTTGCTCACTCGGCCACCTTGCGTGGGCATCCACTCGCGCAGTTCGGCGAGTACGACTTGTTGCTCATCCGCCGAAAGATTCGTCCAGTGACGTAACCGCTTTTCGGCCATTGGTTGTTCCTCCTTTGGAAGTTGCTGGGGTACTTGAGACCTTCCCGTCTTGAGTTGCCCCGATTTACTCAATTGTCGCGCTGCACTCCACGCCGCATGCAAATCCTGGTATCGGCGTACGTATATAATCGGCAGGCGACTTTTTTTCGCTTTCTCCACCAGGATTGTAACCCCACTGTGGTAACCCGCGTTTAGATGCAGGATAACCAGAGCGTCAGCACCCTTCAGGACCAAACCACTTGTCCCTGGTTCGACCAATCGAAAACGTTGGTCGTTCCTAATCTTCTCGTTAAAGCGACCATGTTCAACGGCAAACACAACCACCTTGCGAAAGGGCCTGGCTAGCAGGTCTCGCAAACGTTGCTTATCTCGCTCGTAGTGAGCGCTCAAGGTTTACCCCCTCTCCTTGGTTCGGAATCTTGGTGCACACTACCCCACTCACAAGCCTCTTGTCAAGATTTGTTGGGTATGATAACTTGCGAATGGGAAGGGTAGGGAGAAATCAATGCAAAGACCCCTACCTAAAGCGGTTCGGGATTGGGCTCGCAGAAAGGCTATGGACTTGCGTAACCCCCTGTTGGCAAACCATGTCAGGAAATGGGGAACCTGGCAGGACGACAAGTTGCGAGCCTTTGCTCTATGGTTCTTTGGCCAGCTTTCGACCGCAGTGGTCGAGTCAGCGGCAGAGCATGGAGAGAGCGCGGAGGTGCGTCTTGCGAGTATCTACTCGGGCAGACTTAACTTTGTCATGCTCGAAGGACTTACGCGAGACCCGAGCTCTCGGGTGGCCGCAGCGGCTTCTTTGGCCATCAACCAGTGGAAGGCCGCGAATCCGCCGGCGAGATGGGCCGACGCGGGCTAGCGAGGCGGAGTTGGGGCCGCCTGTGGGCACAAGAACCACGGGCGGCTTTCGCAATTTATCTTTATCACACTAAGCAAACATAATCGTTTGTAGTACTTGGAACAACCCCGTCCAGCCAACCGAGAGGAGACGACCAATGGACGTAAACACCGTGCTTGGACTCGTCGGTGCCCTAGCGGATAAGGGCATCCCGGTCAGCGACATCAAAGCGAAGCTTCGCCTGACGTCGACCCAGGAGAAGGTCCTGGGCATCGTCATCAAGCAGAACAAACCCCTGATGGAGATCCGGGACCTCGCAGGGGCGGCGAGAGAATCCCGGAGCGCCGTCACCAAGGCGCTCGAAAACATCACGAAAGAACTCCGGGCACTGCTCGGGAGAGCCTGAGCAAAAGACGGCCAGACCCCGACCACACGAACCCCTGGGCGCATCCACGCCCCGGGGTTTTCTTTTTTACCCCAAACGGATGAGGAGTACGGCCACGATGGCGAGGCCTATCAAGAAAACTTTGCGTTTTGTCAGTTGCTCTTTAAAGAACATCCACCCGATAAGTGAGATGACAACAGTGTAAAAAGCTCCGATGGAAACGACTAGGGCAAACGGCCCTTTAGTGAAAGCAATGAGGGACAAGTACCCTCCCAGAAAGCCCGGTACAGCTATGTAAAGGCCTGACCTAATCCCAGAACTGATAACACTCTTTAGCCTAGCTCTTTCCACCACTGCCAGTAGTAGAAAAGTGCCCAGCAGACCAAACAAATACATGTAGATTTGGAATACATGAATATCACCCCCACCAACTGCGAACTTTTGTATTATTTTGTTAGAGGCCGAAAAAAAGATAACCGCTAAGCCAACTAAGAGGATATGTTTAGAATACTGCAAATGGCCTCCTTTGTAGAGAAATAGATACACGGTAAGAATAGTTAGCACCACGCCGGCTGCTTGTAGACTCGAGAAACGCTCACCGAATAGCAAAAGTGCGGCACCAACGCTAGCAACAAGAGACAATGTAGACGTAACAGGGAATAGACTATTCGTGTCTATGTGGTGCAAAGCATACATCTGGAAGCTAGCCAAAGCGGCGAAACTCACCCCCCATAGTGCGCCCAGCAAAAGAACCGTCTTGTTAGTTAACCCAAAATAGTTATGAAAGAATACAAGTGAAAGAAGTGAAAAGAAAACAAACATCCAAAAGTTTGTAGCGAGAACACTTTCACCCCTCTGGGCTGGTCGTTTATAAAACACGATAGAGATAGCCAAAAGCAACATAGACCCGATTGAGTACGGGAACCAGGAGAGATTGGCTAGAAAATCCATTTATTTTTTGACAGGAGTTATCTCAAACGTATCGTGATCCTTCTCGAATTTGATTTTGAAAATATCGAAAAACTTCTCTTGACCCAAGAGTACATCAACGTTTGGGCTATCGATAAACAACACGGGCAAATCTACTTTGCCATCAAGGTCCTTTATCTTAAAAGAAACGTGTCCGAAGTAACATGCGCTTGGCGCCCCCGAAATACCCACAACTCCGGATCTGTGTGGAACAGTCTTAACGCCCAACAATTGAGCGTACGCAATATTCATCATGGTAGTATCCGCGCCAGAGTCAATAAGGGCGAAAGCGGGATAATCCTTTTCGCCCATCTTTTGATTTACCAATTCAACTTCAACAATAGGCCTCTTTGTATGACGGCCTTGAGTATCGAAGACTTCAGAAACAGTAAAGTATTTATACTTCACGACTTAAAAACTCCAGGTGCATAGGTAACCATCATCGGCAACGCTTTCATGACGAGAACGTCCTGGCCTTTTGTGTGGCGAGCAAGTTCGTCGAGGGAATCAGCACTATCAACAACCCTTTTGTAATCCCGAGACAGGGCAACCCATTTATCTTGATGTTCCCTTTTTAGAGCGGATAAGTCTGGGGCAGGCACAATATAGTCCTTGCTAGTCTTTTTTGCTGTTTTCTTCATACCCCTATCCTACCAGACTCCCCACTTCTCCTCAACTTCAAGGTTCAACCTTGAAGTTGAGGATTTGGGTTGATTAGACTATCTTTCCCCGAGATCGTATTTTCTATTGTGCCTTTCCGCCTCTATCGTCTTAGAGTCTATCCCTTTGGTTATGGCGAAGGCTTTCTTAATCTCGCCTGCCCCTCTAAAATGGACCCATCCAATTCCTTGCGTAGAGTCTGGAAACGGATTGCTAGTAGCATCTAAACTCACCACCCTTATCCCCTTTTCAACACACTTTGCTATTATTGCATTCTTGACCGAATTGAACTCATCCTCTACAGGTCCACTGTGGTTTTCGTTATGATAGCTGGGTAAATTTTTTGGAAGACAGTCTATGCAAGGAATCGACGTAGGGCTGATTTGATTTAGTCCATACTCTTTCAAGCCTGACGGCCAAAAATCTATTCTTCTGTCATCATGATTTGGTCGACCATTTGAGTAGACCAGAGTCGCTACCTCAGGAGTTTGCTTTTCGCGTAATAGTACTAGTTGTTCATTGCCCTCAAGATACGGAGCGCCAACTTCTATAGCCTCAAGCCGCTCTGCGAGTTCGGGGAATTGCGCGATTAACTCTGTGATCGGCAAACTTTCCCACCTCTTGGTTTCAGCTAATTTTTTTATTTCATTAACTTGCGCTTCTGAAAATTTAAAAGCCACAACCTCACCTTGTTCATTCACCATGTAATTGCCACCAGCCCTAAGCATCTCAGCTTCTTTTATCGTGTGTCCTTTTTCGGTTTCCGCTAGTTCCTCTCGTTCTTTTTCGCTAAGCTCATTTTGGTGTTCCATCGCCTTTTGTGATTATATGTTATGTATCTTATTCTACCCCCCCCTCGGAATAGTCAATACTACACAGAGGTCGGACCGCTCACGAAGCGGACCGACCTCGAGTATGGAGTATTGATTAAGTGCTACTTCCTATTTGCGACTATGGTGTCAGCGACGTTCTTGGGAACGATGGCGTATTCGTGGGGGGTCATGGTAAATGTGTTGTGTCACGGCCTTCGGTCATTTCTTAACTGGGATTACTTCAAAAACATCGTGGTCCTTCTCAAACTTTATGCGGAAGGCGTCAAAGAAACCATCTTGGCCAAGGATCGCATCGATACCGGGGCTATTGGTAAAGCCGGCCTCAATTTCCGTCTGACCTGACATTCCCTCAATCTCTATACTAACCTTAGCTACGTTTGCCGATAAGGAACCGCCTTCTACTCCTCCAAATTTTTCGACCCGATGACCAACGTTGCTTATACCAATGCGCTTACCAACGCGCTCGCCGAAAAGCGATACATCCGCTCCGGAGTCAACCAGCGCCAGGCCTTGCCACTTGCCCATTGGGCCAATCAAGCGGATGGGCAACATCGGGCGTGCGATCCAACGGCGTTTGGGGTTGGCGGTTGGTAGTTTAAGATAATCAAACTTCATGCCTCTAAATAGCCGCTATGTAGTGCATATCGAAAGGCGGTACTTTAATAGTATAGTGATCTCTTTTGCCAGCAGATGCTTCCACTTTATCCAAATTTCTGCCCGATGCTAAAACCTTGCGATAATCGGGTGACAGCGCCACCCACTCGTGCTCGTGGTTGCGCAACAACTTGCTCAAATCATTATTCTTTGGGCTTGCTTTTGTCTTTTTCTTTATCATACCCTCATCCTACCAAACTTCCGCCTTCCCCTCAACTTACTTCCTATTAGCGACAATCGTGTCGGCGACGTTTTTGGGGACTATGGCGTATTCGTGGGGGGTCATGGTGAAGGTGCCCCGGCCTTCGGTCATAGAGCGCAGGTTGGTGACGTAGCCGAACATCTCGGAGAGGGGCACTTTGGCGTGGATTACCTTTATACCTCCGGGCCTGTCTTCCATCTCGTCAATCATTGCGCGCTTGCTTGAGAGGTTGCCGGTGATGTCACCCATAAACTTCTCCGGCACTATCACTTCCACATTCATAATTGGTTCAAGGAGCACGGCCCCGGCTTTAGATGCCGCGTCTTGGAAGGCGAGCACACCAGCGAGTTTAAATGCAATCTCACTTGAGTCCACATCGTGCGACGAGCCGAAGGTAAGCTCGGCGCTGATGTTGGTCATAGGGAAGCCGGCCACAACTCCGCGGGCCATGGCCTCCTTAATACCCTTCTCCACCGCTGGGATGTATTCGTTGGGGATGACGCCGCCCTTCACAGAGTTTATAAATTCAAAGCCGTCAGAGCGTTTGGCATTTTTATTTACCTTCTCGCCCTCAACCAAAGCTTTGAGAGGACGCATGGTGATAACGGCGTGGCCGTATTGACCACGACCACCTGATTGCTTGATGTGCTTGCCTTCGCCCTCGGCCTCGCCGGTAATCGTCTCTTTGTAAGCCACTTGGGGTTTGCCCGAGGTGGCGTCGACGGTGAACTCGCGCTTCATACGGTCGAGCATAATCTCAAGATGCAATTCGCCCATGCCCGAAATAATTGTTTCCAAAGTTTCAGGATCTGAAGAAACTCTAAACGTTGGGTCCTCATCGCCGAGCTTCTTGAGAGCCATACCCATCTTCTCTTGGTCGGCCTTGGTCTTAGGCTCAATCTTCATCGACACCACCGGGTCCATCACTTCGATTGGGTCGAGGATGATGGGGTGCTCGGGGTCGCACAAAGTATCGGAAGTTTTAACATCCTTCATGCCCAAAGTGGCGGCAATGTCGCCGGCGTAGACCTTCTTCACGTCCTCGCGATCGTTTGCTTGCAAGCGCACCATACGACCCACACGCTCCTTATTGCCTGTACGAGAGTTTAAAATATACGAACCTGCCTCGAGCGTGCCCGAGTAAACACGGAAGAAGATGAGCTGGCCCACATAAGGGTCAGTCTGGAGTTTAAAAGCAAGAGCCGAAAACGGAGCACTGTCGCTCGTTGCCCTTGTGTCATCATTGCCGGCCATATCAATACCCTCAACTGGAGGCACATCAAGCGGGCTCGGGAGGTAATCAACCACACCGTCGAGTACAAGTTGCACACCCTTGTTCTTAAGTGCCGAACCACAGAATACGGGCACCAATTCTACTTTCAAACAAGCGTCACGCAAAATCTTTTTCAAAGCAGGCAGTGGAATTTCTTTACCCGCCAAGTAATCGTTCATTAAAGCCTCGTCGTTTGAGACAATCTTCTCCACGAGCTCAGCGTGATACTTCTTAGCCTCGTCGAGGAACTGGGCTGGGATATCCTCAAAACGCAAATCTATGCCCTTATCGCCTTCAAAGTAGCAAGCCTTCATCGTAAGCAAATCAATGACGCCGGCGAAGTCACCCTCAAGGCCCATTGGGATCTGCATACGCACCGCGTTCTTCGTGAGGCGGTCAAGAATACTCGCGTACGAACGCTCGAAACTTGCGCCAGTTCTGTCGAGCTTGTTAATAAAGCAGAGGCGAGGCACGTTCTGCTCGTCGGCATAGCGCCAGTTAGTTTCAGATTGCGGCTCCACACCGGCTACGCCATCGAATACAACCACGGCTCCGTCGAGCACGCGCAATGAGCGCTTTACTTCAATGGTAAAGTCGATGTGGCCCGGGGTGTCGATGATGTTGAATTGGTGTTTGAGCTCGCGCTTGCGTGAAGGATCCACCCCGTCGCTCGCGAGCGACGGGGTCCAAAAGCAGGTGATGGCCGCCGCCGTAATAGTGATGCCGCGCTCGCGCTCTTGCTCCATCCAGTCAGTGGTCGTATCCCCCTCGTGCACCTCCCCAATCTTGTGACTCTCCCCTGTATAAAACAAAATGCGTTCAGATACAGTAGTCTTGCCCGCGTCAATGTGGGCAATGATACCGAAGTTACGTGTTTTCTCGAGTGGATATGCTCGTTCCATGTTTATAGTTATAGTTTAAAAATGTGGCCCAAGCCACGCCACCAATATACTGTATTCCCCCACAAACTTCAAGGCCGGGCACGGTGACGTGCCCGGCCGATAATAAAGTAAAATTTGCGTAGCTATGATTGCCAATACCCACGGCGGGCGCGAGGATCGTTGGGACCGTAGGCTCGCATAAGTGCCTCGTCATGCTTTTTTTCCTCAATAAGACGCAACCTTTCCTTCTCTGAAGGAAGCTTCTTGAGCTTATCAATAAATGATCTTAGGCAGTCGAGGCAACTAAACCACCTCACACCCGCGCCGATTGAAGGGTCTTTATCCGAACCTTCGCTATACTGGAGTAACTCGAACCACCCACGAGGCCTGTGGTCGTTGTAGTCGGTGGCCACGAGATCCATAACCACCTTTTGTCCACATCCACAATCGCAGAGATAAGTTACCTTACTGTCCAGTTTTGTGGGCATACGACCTCCTTCTGGAAAGGAGAACCTCTACAATCAACTTATGGTTTCAAATTTAAGCAAACCCTAGTAGCGGAGGTAGTAGCGGAGTTTACCAGTTTTGGCCCCTAGGTACTTTTGGCAGAAAACTAGCGCTTCTTTGGGTTCGAAGAACTTACAACTGAAGATTTCTATAAAGGCCCTATCCTCCCCTTCGTCAAAATGCATTGTCACAGAGGAGGTCTCGATGAATTGCAAAGCCGAGTATCCATAGAGGTCACCTTCACCGAACTTCTTGATCTGGGCCTTGCCATAGCGCTTCATCTTGATCTTGGTGCAAAGGGCCACAATGAATTTCTCAATCTCTTTGGGCTTGCGAATCTTATCGGGTGCGCATTCATACAAATCTAGCGAAGCCAAAAGGCCCCAGCACTTTCGATCTGCATATTCTTTCTTAAGATTAGATTGTTTTGTCTTGCGACGAGAATTTTTTTCCAATTCAGGAGTTCAAAACTGACAAATTTTGTTTGAGACAAATACAACTATACAAGACGTGGAAACAAATTCAATCGTCTAGCACGCGAACTGTGGAAAACTACCAGGCGAAGTGGGCGAAGGCTTTGTTGGCGTCGGCCATACGGTGGACGTTCTCGCGCTTTTTGATGGCTTCGCCTTCGTTCTTAGATGCACCGATGAGTTCCTCCGAGAGTTTGATGGCCATTGGTTTGCCCTTCTTGCTTTGAGCCGCTTCGATAATCCACTTCATGGCGAGAAACTGCTTGCGCTCCTCTCGCACCTCGCGAGGCACTTGGTAGTTAGCCCCACCGATACGGCGACTGCGCACCTCCATCTGGGGACCAGCGTTACGCATGGCGTCGTCGAAGACCTCCATCGGTTCGCGCTTGGTTTGCTCTTTAATGTTGTCGAAAGCTTCGTAGACCACGGCACGGGCGGTGGCCTTCTTGCCTCGCTCCATCACGTGGTTGATAAACTTTTCAATGAGCACAGAATTAAATCTGTGATCAGGCTTGGGCATATTACGATTTTTGACTTTGCCACGCATATGGGAATGTTAAATGGTAAATGTTAAAGTGTAAATGTAATTCGGGTTAAGTTTTGCCATTTGCCATTTACGATTTAACATTAAGATTTCTTTGAAATCTTCGTGCCGTATTTCGAGCGACCACGCTTGCGACCCTCCACACCTGTGGCATCTAAGCGACCACGCACAATGTGGTAACGCACACCAATAAGGTCCTTCACCCGGCCACCGCGAATCATCACCACCGAGTGCTCTTGCAAATTGTGGCCCACGCCCGGGATATAGGCCGTGACCTCCATACCATTGGTGAGGCGCACGCGAGCAACTTTACGCAAAGCTGAGTTAGGCTTCTTCGGCGTGACCGTCTTAACCACGGTGCAAACCCCACGTTTGAAGGGTGAGGGGTAGAAAATGGGGCGATTCTTAAGCGTGTTAAAGCCACGAGCAAGAGCCGTAGTGCGAGCTTGGCGCTTGGCGGCATGACGAGGATGACGTATTAATTGATTGATTGTTGGCATTTGATACAAAATCCCGCTTGGCGGGACTGCAATAATGTACAGGAATTAGTAAAAAAGAGCAAGGCCCGGGCTCCGTGGGTAGAAGCCTGGGCCTGGCGGTTGGGTCGGGTTCGCGAGCGGGCTCTAAGCCCGGGTGGTGGTGGCGAGATCAGGCGGGGCAGGACGCCGCATGTTGACAGGGGTGGCGTCGTCATCCCAGAAGACACATTCCCCCGTGCGGATATCAATACCATTGCACTCGCCCTTGTGTTTGCAAACACGCAGGCAGTAAATAGTTATAGTACCGTGCTCGTTATTATAAGACCGCACATGATCACACTGGAGTGCTCCCGCGACCCACCGAAAGATCTTCGTCGTACTAGCCAGAACTACTTCGTGTTCCACATGTTGGCTATGCCCGTCGTTAAGGCGACACCGATCGACGTTTCCCTGATTCGAATACACGTACTCTCTACACTTCAATGGTCACCTCTCTTTCCTCCTATACTCTAACTCTACAGGAAGAAAAATCAATCCCCCTTCGCATCTCGCTATGCTCGAGCTTCGGCGGGATGCTCGATTTGATTCCGCCAACTGGCGGATCAAATCGGCAAAAGTAAAGAGATGATGAGGTTTACTGGGTAGGCTATGATTTGCCAACCGAAGAAGACGATGAAGAGAAGTACGAACATCTGGTAACGGTTGAGGAAATCCTCAAGCGGTTGCCAGGATGGGGGCATGAGGGCGAGGAGCAACTTGGAGCCATCAAGGGGCGGCACAGGGATGAGATTAAACACGGCCAGTACTACGTTAATAATCACAATCATCACTGCCACTGAGATAAACGCGGGAGGAAGTGAAGTGGCGGCAAAACGTACAATCAAACTGAAGAGAACCGCGATGAGCAAATTTGTGGCTGGTCCGGCAAGAGCAACGTAGACCGGGCCCCACTTGCCACCGCGGAGGTTGTAAGGATTGTAGGGCACGGGCTTAGCCCAGCCGAAAACAAATTGACCTGCCGTACTTAGATATAAGAGGATTGGCAAGACAATTGAGCCCGTGATGTCTAAGTGCGCCAGCGGATTGAGAGTTAGTCGCCCAGCGTACTTAGCCGTTGGGTCACCCAGCGAGTAGGCTACGTAACCGTGCGCCACCTCGTGGAGGATGGCCGAAAATATAAGTATCACTATTTGCAACACGGCATTCATCGTTTATACATGCTAACATAGAGATCTAGAAACTGCTCAAACTTAACAAACATCTCAAACGCTCAAACAAACTTTTCAAACGTGGTAAACGCAACAAACAAATTAAACAGGGCAGATTGGGATCTGGAGAAGAGGACCCAAAATTTCGCCAGGAAGGTGCGAGAGTTTGTGAAAAAGTTGCCACGATCTGTGGCAAATATGGAGGATACAAAACAGGTTGTGCGCTCATCTGGTTCGATAGGGGCTAACTATATCGAGGCAAACGAGAGTATGAGTAAGAAGGATTTCATAATGCGCCTAAAGATTAGCCTAAAGGAAGCAAAGGAAACTCGCTACTGGCTCGAGCTCATAGATTGTGGCGAAAGCAAATCAACCAAAGACGAATGTGCCAAACTCGCCAGCGAAGCCACCGAGTATCTCAAAATCATGAATGCCATAATTACCAAGTCCCAATAGTTGCATTTGTTTGGCAAGTTTGTTATCTTGTTTGAGCTGTTTAGTAAGTTTGTTTGAGCCGTTTGTTCAGTTTGATTAGTTTGTTAAGTTTAATCTGTTATGAAACTCTGTCCAATTTGCGATAAAACCGGGATGCGGGCTGGCGGTTACTCTAACCGCATCCGCGCCACCAAGTACAACCCTAGCGGTATTACTCGCAAACAACCCAATCTCCAGTGGGCCAAACTCACTGACGGCTCACGCATGAAAATCTGCACCAAGTGCATGAAGAAGGGCAAACACCTCCTGCTAAAGCGAGTTAAGTAGCCAGCAATTTTAAGAAGTACCTCTCAAACTCGAACACTTGCTTTAATTCTGCAAGTATGGTAACGTATTTTTAGCTTTTTACTCGGTCTTCGTCAATTCCGAATCATGGGAGGTGCCACATGGGCATCGAGATTCTACTTGCCCTTATCGGGGGCTATCTGCTAACAAGCTGGGTAGTTGCCATGTTCCTCATCAAAAGGAACGCGCCCGACAGACTAATTGACAGAGCACTTAGCTTCTTTGCGACAGGAAAAGAAACAGGACAAGAAAGCGTATTTGCATTTGTCATGTTTTTTGTCTCAATTCTTGGAGGAGCGGCCAGCCTCATAACGGCAGGCAAACTGGCGGACATCTACAGAACTTCGCCTAACTCAATTCTTTATGCAGCGCTAGCTGGTGCCACTCTCCACGTGTTGGGTTGGGTAGGCTTCTACACCTTGCCACCTTTGTGGCGAAGGGTGAAGGGCTACTTCCAAGCCCGGGCTGAACAACGCAGACTCAAGCAAGAGCTTGCTAATCGTTCGAGCTCGCGCATCTTGGCGCGGTTCGACGAGGCCGTCAGACGCATCCCTTTCTCGAGCGAGAGTTTGGCGAATCTCAACAAGGCCACAACCGCCTTGCGCTTGCTCTTGGAGCAAATCCTAGCCCAGCTCGACATCAGTCAGGACGAAGGCGCCGACACGGTAGCAACAAAACTCCGTGAGGCGAATGCGCTTTTCCCTGGTGCCGACGTCACCGAAATCTTGGGCGACTATCCGGCCCGATTGCAAGCAGATGCCACTCGCCCCAAAGAAGTCAGACACAAGCTCGAGGCGGCTGTTGAGGCAATTATGTTCGTAGTCATGACCTTGCCAGAGGCTATCGCTTCGGCTGGAGCATCGGGCGAGCTCAACAAACTCGAAAGCTTGAGAGAGACACTCGACGCGGTCTTCTCATCAATCCGGCCAACAGCCGCACAGGGGACGGCACTTGAGCTATTCGAAACGGGCAAGGTGCAGCAGGCCATCAGTGATGCCTTGCGTACAACCCCAAAACCCGAAGCTCAAGGGACCGAAATCCCGGCGGAGGCCAACCGGCTGGCACGCAAACACGAACAGTCGTAAGTCATCACTCTCTACGCAGGGGACCAAGTCGGTCCCCTGTTTTCTTTT
>Ga0209541_10004268_pt1 | contig 25511 bp, 33 predicted proteins | sample RifCSPlowO2_01_FD_184027 | JGI IMG/M metagenome (GOLD analysis project Ga0209541, IMG submission 184027) | Groundwater microbial communities from Rifle, Colorado - Rifle CSP2_plank lowO2_0.1 (SPAdes) (version 2) | ecosystem: Environmental > Aquatic > Deep subsurface > Groundwater | place... | reverse complement strand
TTTGAAGGTGTAGTTTGAGATGCTCTTTTCAACGCACCGGATAAATTATAACCAAATAAATTTACATAATTAAGAATCTTTTTTGTTTCTTTTTTTAACTCTTTATATTCTTCAGAATCTGCAATGAGTTCAAACATACTTATTGGGTTTGCACCAGAACCTGCAACTGCAGCCATATGGACAAGTGCAAATGGTAGTTCGTTTTTAATATTTCTTGATCTTTGTGTAATAAGACTCCCAGGATAGAAGTAAAATCCAAAGAAAGTTAAAACTGTTGAAACTATTGAGATTAAAGTAATTATTAAGAAATTTAATTTAAATGAGAAATTAAGAACTGAAAAAAAAATAAGTAAAGATGGAAATGCAATTAAAGTGAAAAGAAGCATTAAACTAACGTAAGTAGTAGATAACATACTAATGTTGACCTTATTTATATGTTGAAATAAAGGACCAAATACTTTAGGATATTTTGCCAATAAATTAAGGCTGTGTTTTTTCATATATTTGTTAGCAAACTCTCCATAAGGGTTTGGTTTGTAAATTGTATAATCTTCTTTTTTTTCAAAATGTGCTTTTCTTTCTTTTTCACTCCTTTTTATATATTCTTTAATGTCATATTGTGTTAACTTTAAGTCTGAAAGAATTTTCTTTTTTTGTTTTTTATTTAAGTTTTGGAACGTTTCTGATTCGAATGACTTAGGTAAAATGATTTTTTCTTGTACTACAAGTTGAAGGGTTTCTTTAGGTGGTTCTTGAATTTTTTGTGGTAAAGGAATTTTTGGAATTTCAAGTTGAGGTTTTGGAATTTCAAGCTGTGGCTTTATTAAAGGTTTAGAAATTGGTTTTGGGCTTACTAAATATGTTAATTTGGAGTTAAGCTGTTTAAGTTTTAAGTTTAACTCTTTTATTTTATTTTCTATAGCAGGAATTTGAGATTTATCACCTAATCCTTTTTTTAATTTTAAAAGATATAATTGGTAAGATTCAAGTTGTTTTAAGATTACAAGCATATTTTTTGGAATTTCAGTTATCATTTTCTAATAATTTATTTATTGAAGTTGTTAAGAATAAAATTTGATTTTTTAATGTAAATTTTTTTTTAAGTTCTGTTTCTTTAGAGTACTGATTACATACATCCTGTAAAATTTCAATATTGTGTCTTAACATATCTAAACTCATTTTATTCCAAATTTCCTTAAAACACTCTCGGGATCTTTATAATATTTGTGTATTATTTTTTGCACTTCTTTAAATCCAGCAATCTTTTTTTTATATAAAGTATCAAGTAGTATTGTTCTTCTCTTTAATTCAGTTAATAATTCCCCTGTATTTTTACCAAATTGTATTGATATATCGTAGATTGCTTTGGATTTTGAATTGAAATGGAATTTGTTTGTTCTTGGATCCCACTTTATTACATTATTTGTTCTAACACCAGCCAGGTTTTCTTTTACTTCTAATAATTCATCAACAGAAGATAATTTCCTTGCAGGTTTTCCTTTAACCATTGTTTGTTTCATAACACATACTGCTGATAAACCTTCAATTAAAGATCCGGATAAACTTATTGGAGGTGTTTGAAGTCTTCTTACCATTGTTTCTGCAGATTCTGCGTGCATTGTACCATATGAAGGATGTCCACTACTGATTCCCTGCATTAATACAAACGCTTCTTTACCCCTAATCTCACCTACAATAATATAATCAGGTCTTTGTCTAAATGCTTCTTTAAGTAAATCAAATAATGAAACTTCACCATATCTTTCTCCAGCTAAATTTGATAATCCAACTCCTGCTCTTGCAACAGAAGGCAACCAGTTCTCATGTTCTAAAGCTAATTCTCTTGTGTCTTCAATTGAAACTATTCTATCTTGAGGAGGTAAAAAAAATGCAATACAATTTAAGAATGATGTTTTTCCACTACCTGTTCCACCTATTACCATGAAACTCCTCTCATGTTCAATTAACATCCAGATATATGCAAGTGCTTCTGCTGAAACAGTTCCTTTCTCCATAAGTTGTATTGGACTCCATGGCTCTTTTGTAAATTTCCTTATTGTGAATGATGGACCTTTGGATGTAATATCTTGTGTATATGTTGCATTTACCCTACTTCCATCTGGTAAACTTGAATCTAATAATGGCTCTGCGTATGAAACATGTTTTCCACTTTTTTGTGCTAATTTCTCTACAAAACTTGCTAATTGCGGAATATTATCATAGTTTAAAGAGGTTCTTATATTTCTAAACTTTCTGTGAACAATATAAACAGGAGATTTAATACCATTACATTCAACATCCTCTATGTAATAATCGTTCATTAGTGGTTCAAGTTCATTTAAACCTACAAAGTCTCTATAAATATAATAAATTAATTTTAAGAATGAAGATTTTGTAACTTCAATTGATAATTCTGTCATTAAAACTCTTACATTTTTTTCTAAATATAATAAAATAGTATCCGGATTTTTTACATTAATGAAACTTAAATTTATTAATTCTCTTATTCCAGATTCTAATAATTTCAAGATCTTTTTTTCTTCTTGATTTAATTCTGGTTCTTCAATTTTGTAAACTAATTCAGTTTCGTTTTGATCCCAATATATATGAGCAAAACAATATGGAGGGATTAAAGGATATCTAATATTAATTTCTGATGAATCTTTGAAGTCGGGAATTTCTGGAATTCCTTGTTGTTTTTCTATTTGAAATAAGGGCTTTTCTATATCTTCTGATTTTATGGGATTAGGAGTTTTAGGTTGAAATTCTTTTATCTCTTTTTTCTCCACTTTTTTTTTTCCTCTTATCAATGCAATAATAACATAAATTATAATAAGAAAAGCTATTACAGCCGCCACAACCATTGGAACTATGTAATTTGTTTCAACCATTAAAATACCACTTCTTTTTATTAAATTTAGTTTATGAAGATTTTTAAAGGTTTAGGTTGTTTTTAGTTTTACTACTCTTTTGTTTTTGTAAAAATAAGATGGAAAAGTTTAAGATGTTCTAGTTTAGTTTAAGTTTAGATGGAGGGTTTATTTTTTATTGTAGAGGAGATAATGCTTTATTTTAGGTCTTTAGAGAGAGACTTAAAATTAGATAGAATCAATCTGGATGATAATGAATTTTGGACAAAATTAAATAGAAAAAAAATAGAAGATTTATTAGTTAAATTTAAATTGTTAATTCAAGAAAATTCTGATAATCCAAGGGTAATTAAATTAATAAGAAAGGTTAAAGGTTTGAAAGTATTTTTAGAAAATTTAAGAGTAGCTTATGAAAAAGATCCTTCAAGAGCAGAGTCTCAGTTACAACCTATTGTTGTTGTAAATAAAATTAATTCTGAAATTGATGAAATTCAAGCATTTATTAAATCGTGGAAAAAAACAATTAAAGAAAAAGTTTCTTTTGTTGAGAAAAATAATAAACATTTGGAGAATTTACCAATACATTTAAATCCAGAAATGTTTTATGTTATGGTTAAAGAGTTGAACCCTGTTAATTTAGTAACTAAACATGGATTACATCCAGATCAAGCAAAAAACATAGAAGAATTAAGTGATTCTCAATTAACAGATTATAATAAAAAAGATCCAATTGCGGGTCGTAGAGTTTGGAAAAAAACGGATTTATTTTCTTTTCCTGGTTCTGTGATTGTGGTAAAACAAGGGCATCATAGAATTTATGAGGTTTATAGGAGATATTTATTAGACAAGATTGATGGAGATAAATTAATTGAATTTGTGAAATCTGAAAGTTAATCCCGATAATCAGCTAAAGGTTGTAAATTTAAAAAGTCTTCAGTGAAATATCCCTCCTTTGGAAATATTTCAGTAAATTCATCAGGGCACTTAATCTTTGCTTTATCAAGTGCTGTTCTTACCCATTTATATGAACTTCCAGGATGGTAACCATTTGAACGATTATTAATCTCTTTAACTTCCCATAATCCATTTTCATGTTCTAATCTAACTTCACCAGCTGCAACAACAACATTACCTTTTGCAACATAAACATGTTCGTGCAAATTTCCACCAATAACAAATTTAAGTTTAGGCGTAACGATATAAGTTTGTGGTCTTGATGGAAAATCTCTTCTATTTTGATCTAAAATATCTCTAGCTAAATCAAGGTCTTTTGAAGAGTTTATTTGAACCTGTTCTTCCACTGAAAGAGAATTATCATACATTCTTTCGTCACCACTGAAAGAGTAGTAATTGAGAGCATCTGGATCAATATTAGCAGCAATTTTGTGTGCAAAATCAGAAAGTTCATCATCAATAGATTCTAGAAATTCTTTTGATCTCGGATCTTTAAATGAATTTAATGCGTGCAAAATAGAATTTCTTGTTTGTAAATTACCACCTTGATAAAGATTTACTAAAGGAAATAAAGTACGTGAGTTTCCGAGTTCACCTAAAGATAGAATTGCACATCTTCTAACTTCAGGATTATCATCAGTAAGATGTGGAAAAATTGTATCATAAACAGTTCTTTCAAGATTGAAAAACAAAGAAATATGATTAAATGCACCTAAACCTTCTATTGCTGCTCTTTTAAGAAAAGTATCACTACCATTGGCTAATTTACCTAAAAATTCAAGATCTTCTTTAGAGGCAGACTTAACTAGATTTCTAGCAACTGCTACTCTCTCTTCTTCCGAAAGAGAATCAATAAGTAACATTTCTTTTAATATCTTTGAATCCATACCAATTATGTAAATCACCTCTTTTTATAAGTATAACGGTTAAGTGGTAACACCCTATTTTCTCAAAAAACATTATTTTTAGGGATTTAACCAAAAAAATGGGTTAATACCACAATGAATTGTGTTTAGGAGAATTTATATATTTAAAGATTAAGATTCATTGTAATGAAGATTAAAGTATATAGTACACCAACATGTCCTTATTGTATTGAATTAAAATCTTTTTTTAAGAGGAATAATGTGAAATTTGTTGATATTGATGTTTCTAAAGATCATGAAGCTGTATCTTATATTATTTCAAAAACAGGAAATAAAGGTGTTCCACAAATTGAGATGATTGATAAGAATAAGTCAGTTCAATATTTTGTTGGATTTGATGATGGGATTAAACAAAATTTAAAGAAATTATTAAAACTCGTCTAAGAATTTTTGTTTTATTACTTTATTTTTTACAAATTCTAACCATTCATTCTGATTCTCTATAAGTGGGATTTTTATGTGTTCAATATTATTTTTTTCTAAAAATTCATTCAAAAGGAAATCTATTTTTTTTTGAAACTGAATATTTGTAGATCTTACTCCATCTTTTGTAATATCTTTATTTGAGATTGGAACCTTAAATAAAAAATCATAATTGTGTATTTTTATCCATTCTAATACCATTTTTTCATAAAATTTTTCAGATTCAAACTTTGCCAGCATATAAATATAATTATCAATTACTGACCTATCACAGATCACATATTCTGATTCGTGTTCAGCTTCAATTTCTTTTGCCATTTGAGAGAGTAAAATCCAGCCTTGGGCTGCAATAGTAGTTTCTTCATTAATAGGTAATCCATGTTTTACTGCTTCTCTAGTAACTTCAGTGACTATACTAACTGTATAATTATGCTTTTTTAGTAATGATGCAAAGTCTAAACATAGAATCGTTTTTCCAACACCGTGTGTTCCAATAAATGCAATTTTCATTAAGTTTCTAATTTTAATTTTATTAATAAATTCTATTAATTTGAAAAGTATATTTTGGGGAGTTCTAAATAAAGTTATAAAATCTAATGGGTTTTTTTAATTGGTCTTTCAAAGAATGGAATTATTTTCAAAAGCCGTGGCATTCTTGTAATTGGTCTAATTACACGCATAATATATCTTGAGCGAGAAATTTTTCCAATTTCTTCTGCTTCTTGAGCAAGTCTTGCCGCTTCTTTTGTCCATCTTCCAGCACCTTTTTGTAATTCAACTACCTCATGTAAAATGGATTGTCCTTGACGCAATTCTGTGGAGGTTATTTTTAAGAGTAGAGCTATTTCTTCCCATAGTCTGAAAACCAAAAAAAATGGGAAGACTGCTAATATATCTAACCATGAACTTTTTAAAAAATTTTTTAGATTATGTGCTCTTCTATATTTTAAGAATAAATCTGCAAGAAAAATAAGAACTATGGACCAATCCAAATAAACAATTATTTGGTGATATGGTTCAATCCAATTGCTAAAAAATAATTCCGAAATTATCATGAATAATAAAGTAATCACACAATATGGTATTAGAAAATCTACTGCTACTTCTACTTCATTTTCTAATCTACTCTTTTTTACCACATATTATTTTAAGAAGAGGATTTTTTAAATGTTTCTGATAATCTCGGGGGTGAATAAAACTAAAAAATAAGATAAACCTTAAGCTCTTCAAAAAAGTATTTTTTAGTTTCAAGTAACTTAAAATTAAAACTATTTTTTTTAAATAATTTCTCAATATCTCCAGTAAGAGAACTACACACAAGAAGTATTTTCCCATTTGGAACTAAATATTCTCTAACTTCATAAAAAAATCTTTCAAGGATTTCCATTCCAGTTTTTCCTCCAGTTGTAATTAATGCACTCTCTGGATCTTCATCATTATCTTTTGGTAAATATGGAGGATTAAAGATTATTAAATCAAATTTTCCATTTATATTTGAAAATAAATCACTTTGTATAGCATTCAATCCCCTTTGTTTACAAAATTCAACAGCTTCTTCATTTATATCCACACTTAATACATTTCCTTTAGAAGCTAAACTTTGGATTCCAGAACCACAACCCATATCTAATACATTACCTTTAGAATAAATCTTAACATATTTCTCTAATAAAAAAGAATCTTCTGCGGGTTCGTAAATCATTTTACTTTATAGACAGTACATGTTGGAGTACTGAATACTTCTTCAAATCCTTTAAACAAATCATAATATGGTTTAAACTTATTTGTGAAAGATCCTAAATAAATATAGTTCGCTTTAAAATCATTTTTAATCCAATCATAAGTTTCATTGGTTTGTATCAAAAGTATTTTTTCATATTTAGAATATAGTTCTGGATTTTTATGATACATATAATTTGGGTCTAAACCAACAATGAATTTATTATTTGTATCATGTATAAATACTTGTGGAAACTCACTCCAATAATTAAATACAACACTTCCTTTTTCTGTGTTCTTATCTAACCATCTCCCACATGGAAGTGTACTATCAAATTTCTTAATCTCTTCTCCCCTTATTACTTGGGTTTTAACCTCATCTAATCCAATATATAAAAAAGGCAATAATAATATTAGTAAAATAGTAATTACTTTTATTCTTGTGAATTCTATCTTTTTTCCTTCTACAATCTCTATCACTTTTGTATAAGCTCTCTTAAGATCTTCACTAAATGTTAATGCTCCAAACATTAAAGTAAATGGTACCCAATATTCAATAAACCTAACTCCCTTTAAAACTAAAACAAAAGTTAGTATTGATGCAATCCCCATAAAGCTCAAGACTTTATTTGTAAACTGCTTTCTCTTAAAATATAAAAATAAACATACAACAAACACGATACTTACAAATTCAAAATAATGAAATATCTCTCCTAATGATCTGTAAGGTTGCGCATCAGCAGATTTTAATAAGATATCAGTGGGGAATAATAAAACCTTAACAACCTGAACATAAATTGTTTTAATATTCTCCGGAAAAAAGGGATTAATTACTGATCCTAAAAGAGTCCCAATAAAACTATAACTTAATAATTTCCATTCCTTGTTTCCAAACACAAACCATTCATATAAGAAATAAAGAACAATTAAGAATAATAATATCAAAAATCCAGTATAACTCCACACAAAAAGGAATAATAAAATCCCTAAATATTTATACTTCTTTTCTAACATGAAATAAAATCCAAGAATAAATAATATCAAAGCGAGAGTGAATGCTCTAGGCATCATAAATCTATATAACGCTTGAGATCCAAAAGCAAATAATGATAAGACCCAAAACAATGGAAACTCAACTTTATTTTTTTTCAAAAACCAATACATCAAACTAAATGCAATTCCTCCAAATATAATAGCAGAAATTTTTGCACCTTCAACTAAACCAAAGAGAGTGAAAGGAATCAATAAAACATGATATAAAAAATGTGTATCTGCATAAGAAGCAAAAGACCACCAATAAAATGGTCTCATTATCCCTTCAGATAAAATTAAAGAAGCATACTTAATATGAAATAATCCATCAACTCCAACAATATTTTTTATACTAAATTGTAATATTGAAAGAATTGAAACACATAAAATAAAAACTCCAAAAACCTTTCCACTATTCTTCTCATCCATTGAAATAACGAATCAATACAAATATTTATAAGGCTTTATCTTTCATACCATTTATTATGAAATCTGTAAAAAATGGATCAAAAATAGAAGTTGATTATGAAGGGAAAGTAAAAGATGGTCAGATGTTCGATACTTCTAAAGAGGATATAGCCAGAGAGAATAATATTTATCAAAAACAAAAAGAATACTCTCCTATGAAAGTTATTGTTGGTGAAACTCCACTAATAAAAGGTTTTACTGATGCTTTAATTGGAATGAAAGAAAATGAAGAAAAAGAAATTACAATTGAACCTAAAGATGGGTATGGAGACAAAAACCCTCAATTCTTAGTTAATGTCCCTAAAGAAAATTTTAAAGGATTAAGTCCGAAAAAAGAACAATTAGTAGTTATGGAAATTAAGGGGCAACAAAGACCAGCAAGAGTAAAGGAAATTAAAGAGGATAAAATTAAGTTAGATTTTAATCACCCATTAGCAGGAAGAACGTTAGTGTTTAAACTTAAAATTGTTAAAATTAATTAGTTTCAAGTTCTATTAGAAAAACCTAAAACTTTTTAAACAATAATTAGACTAATCAATTAATGATTAAAAAAACGAGGTCAACTGATACACCTTTAGCGGAGATTACTTTAAGAAAATATGAAAGTCCAAATTCTTTAGATAAAAGAGAGGCAGTAAGAAAATTATGTTTGTCAGTCGGTCTATTACAACCCGGTGATTCAAGAGATATTGTTGTTGATATATTTCAAGTTCTATTAGAGAACCATGGTAATCTTTTAGATTCAGATAGAATTCAGGATTTGGTAATTGCAAATAGAAAAAATAATAGTTTACCACTCTCAGGTATTGCACAATCTAATATTAGAAGACAAGTTAGGAGATTAAGAGAATTATTTTTTGTTGAAAAGGTAAAAAACTCTTATAGGATCACAGAAAATGAAAAGTTACTTAATTTATTTGAAGAAAGAATAGAAAAATTCTACTTAAAATCTATTACAAATAGAGTTAAAGATTATATTAAATTAGTTGAGAATCTACATTAGATATTATAAAAAAATTAAAAAGAAAAGAATTTAATCTTCTTTCTTCTTCTCATCTTCATCCTTACCTGTTGCAAAGTAAATTATTGCAATTACAATAACAACAATTAATACCCATAACCAGGTTTTGGATTTTGTTTCTTCTTCATCACTCACATTAGTGTCAGGCTTAACTTCAACTTGAACATCTTCTTCACTTTCAGATTCTTCAACATCGTTAGAGTTAGTTAAATCAATTCCTTTAGTCAATTTAGAATCCTCAACCAACACTCCTTCCACATTAGCAGTTTTGTCACCAGAACATACACCATGAGAGCATCCTTTTGGACATTCAACCCTAAATGTACCTTCACAAGTTTGTTCAATTAAAACATTCTCTTCAATACAAAAATCTCTTTGTACTGACTCTACAACTTGATTTGGATGTGATACAGCTCCTTGAGTGAAATAATCCTTTCCACCATCACTATCGATACATGCTTCTTGTGGATTTGCAACTGATCCTCTTTGTTCACAATAACCTTTTGGATTACACCCTAATGGACAGGAAATTTTTTCTCCCCCATCACAACTTTGATCAAACAAAGTGAAACTATCAAAACAATAATCTCTACTAACGGTATTAATATCCCTGTGAGCAACAGAACCTACAATGGATGGATCATTTGCTGGATCAGTATCATAACAATTTGAACTACTTAAGTCTCTTGAACCTGATTCCTTACAAGTTCCTTCAGAACATCCAAACTCACATCCAATTTTTTCGCCCTCTGGTTTTTCACAACTATACTCTAACACAGTAAATCTATCAAAACAAGTGTCTTGTTTTAAAGAACCTGATATAGATTTCTTATCAGAAAGAGCACCTTTCCAGAAAGGATTTACTCCACCATCTGAATCTGTACATTGTACTTCCTCAGCCAAAACAGTAAAGCTGGATATTGTTAGTAATAATACAAACAAACACAACATTTTTTTCATAATCTTTCTCCCCCTATAATAGCTATTATGAGCTAAGTTTCACGAAATTAATCTGATATATAAATTTTCCTGTATAAGAGTTGTTATAAGCAAGTAATAACTTAACCCTTATTAATTTTAATTTAATAAAAAGGAACATGGAAGAAAATATAGTGATTTTTGGAGCACATAGTGATGATGAAATTTTGGGGATGGGTGGAACAATTTTAAAATATGCTCTAGAGGGTAATAATGTATATACAATCATTTTAAGTTATGGTGAAGGAGCATCTCCATGGCTAAGAAAACAAGCTCTAGTAAAGGATAGAATAAAGGAAACTCAAGAAGTCTCAAATTTTTTAGGTTCAAAGGAAAGTATAATTCTAGGTTTGCCAGATGGAAAACTTCAAGAGTATATTACAAAACCAATAGTAAAAAAGAAAATAAAAGAACTAATAAGAAAATATAATCCTACTAAAATTTTTGTAACCTCATCTTTAGATCCACATTTTGATCACAGGGCTGTTAACACAATCGTTCTTGAAATATTAGAAGAAATTGACAAAAAGAAAAAGATTAGTGTATTTACTTATGAAGTTTGGAATGTAATAACTGAGCATAAACCAAGACTTTATATTGATATTACTCCACATTTTAAGAAGAAAATTCAAGCTTTAAAAATGTTTGAAAGTCAAAGACATTATATTTATCCTTTACTTATTCCGGTATATTATAGAAGTTTAATTTCAGGATTGCATCATGGTTGTAGATATGCCGAGAGATTTTATAAGGTTAGATAATTCTACTTTAGTTAATTCTCTATATTCTCCTACTTTTAAATCTCCAACTCTTAAATTAACAATCCTTACCCTTTTTAATTTTACAACTTCTAATCCAACTTTCCTACAAACTCTTCTTATGTGTCTATTCTTTCCTTCAGTTAAAATGATTGTAAATTTATTTTTATTAACTCTCTTTATTCTCGTAGGATTTGTATTTTCTCCAAATAATTTAACACCCTGACTTAATTTTGAAATCTGTTCTTTAGTATAATTTTTATTAAGTGTAACTTCATATTCTTTTTCGTGTTCAAATTTTGGGTGTGTTAATCTATAAGCTACAACTCCATCATTAGTTAGTAATAATAATCCTTCAGAATCTTTATCTAACCTTCCAACAGGATAAACTCTTTCTTTAATTTTAATTAAATCCAGAACCGATCTTTCATCATATTTGGCACATGTAGTAACAATGCCAACAGGTTTGTTTAACATAATATATACAGATTTATTTTTAGCAATAATTATTTTTTTATTTAATTCGATTTTATCTTTAGAGGTATCAATTTTAGTTCCAAGTTCAGTAATCACTTTTCCATTTATCTTAATTAAACCTTGGGTAATGTATTCTTCACCTTTTCTTCTAGAACAAATTCCTGCTTCAGAAAGATATTTCTGTATTCTTACTTCCATAAAAAGAAAATAATTTCAATGGTAGATAAATTTATCTTATTCTTTCACCTGAAGCTATTCTTGAAAGAATTCCAGACATATCCTCATAAGGTACAACACTTGATCCACCAGTAGTTCTTGCTTTGTTTGTAGGCTGAGATGTTTGAATAGGTGTACTAGCTTGAATTGGTTTTATTTCTTGTGTTGCTCCATTCACGTTTTTATCTTTCTTACTAATTAAATCCTGCACCCAGTCCCTCAGTTTAATTAAATCATCTATTTTTTCTAATTCAGTATCAAAAGTTAATTGAACCTTCATCTTAACATAAATTAAAATCAGTCCGTTTATATAATTTTCCCATAAATTTTACTAATTTTTCAGAAGTTAGGTCTATAATAAGTATATATAGGGTTTTCATTTAATTAATTTGTAAAAAATACGGCCCCGAAGGGATTCGAACCCTCGACCTCTTCCTTAGGAGGGAAGCGCTCTATCCAAACTGAGCTACGGGGCCAGTAAAAAAAAAGACCAAATTAATGATTAAAAAGCTTTCTAAATATCCAGTTGATTGTAGTATTCTAATTTAGATACTTTTTTAAGTTTTCTTAAATCTCTAAATAAAAGAATGGAAGACAAATTAGATATCTTAATTATTGAAGATACTGAAAGACATAGAGAAAGTGCTTTAGAACAATTTAAAGACCATAAACTTACACTAGCAAGAAATTATGCTGAAGGAGAAAAACTTCTTTTGGGAGAAGGATCTTATGGAGTTTTACTTACAGATTTAATGATGCCTAAAGGCAATAGAGAAACAATGGGGCCTGAGGGTATGAAATATATTTTTGACTTATTGCCCTTTGGATTTCCTTTAGCATTTCTTGCTGCAAAGAATGGGGTCCCTTATATTGGTGTTGTTACTGACATTAATCATCATAATCATCCAATTTCTGCGGCTATCGATCCGATTAGTGGGGCATATTGGCATGATTCTGATTCATATATTTATAGAGTAAATGATTCTAGAGTGGGGATTTTTCATGCTCCATTTATTGAAGGTGAAAGAAAAGATTGGAATAAAGTATTGGAGGTTTTGTTAAAATGAAACTTGGTATTATAAAAAACGAAGACAGAGCAATTTACAAGGTTCTTGAGCTAATTTACAAAGCATTTGATTATGAGGTTGAGATATTCTCCCAAGATGATTTTCAGCCAAGCTATGCTTCTGAGAGATCTCTGGACGCGATACTTGTAGAAGAGAATAGGGATTCTGAAATGGGGGCTAGTTTTGCAATTGCTGTAAGGAGAAGTGTTCCTGAAAAAACAATTGTAGGATACTTCTTTTTTAATCCATTATCACAGACAAGACTAAAAGAGTTAGAAGAATGTGGTGTAAGAAATTTCAATTTTATGGATTTAGATAAACAAAAATTTACTAGATGGATGGAGGATTAATAAAATGCTAGAACAAAATCAAGAAGAGGCATTCCGTACTTTGCAAACTTTGCTTAAAGGGATAGCAGAAAAAGAAGAAAGAGAATTTACTTCTAGAAAAGCTGTTGCAAGGGATGGTTTCTTTGGTGCGATTCCAGAAAGTGCTGCATCATTGTACATTCATCTTTCTCATAAAATTTCAAACAGGCACCCCTATATAGCTGAATTGCAAGCACGTCTTGGTACAGATAATGTTCTTGTTACTATTGCACCTGATAGATCTGGACAATCATTTTATAATGGCAGTTTGGATAAAACTGCTAAAGCTGAAAAAACAAGAAGAGTAATTGAACCATTTGAGAAATTTTCTGCAAATAAAAGTGTTGATGCAATTGTCTACCTTTGTGATTATGTTTGTGATGGTTATCAAGATCCTATTTTCCCAGATAGCGTACAAACTGAATGGCACATTTGGCGTCCTATAAGATTAGCTGAGGAACTTCAGAAACCTCTTGTTGTTGGATATCAAAATAACTTCTGTTTCAGAGCAGAATGTTATGAAAGAGAATTCATTACAGACAGAGAAAAAATAAAATGTCCAGTAACTATTGCTCGGATATGGCCATTGTAATATATTTCTTATTAATTTTTTTTGTGACAATTATTTCATTATTTCTTAAAATATCTTCAACATACTTGTGTACATCTTTGGGTTTATCATTAGGCCATAAGAAAATTGTCGATTTGAAGTATTCAAAATCTGTTAAAATTCTTCTTAATGTTTCTGGAAGTAAATTTAGAATAGCTTCATTATTGATAAATAAAGTAACACTAGTAGAATTTTCTTCAAATTGTTTTATTTGTATAGTTAAAACTTTTATTTCATTAAGATCTCTTCTGAACTCATCAAAGTTAATGCTCTCATAGTTATCCTTTGTTGTATAAATTTTTATTCCTGATTCTTTCATGGTTTTTTCAAAAAGATCAAAATTTCCGTTTGTTGGTAAGACAATCTCAAGTTTTTTAATTGAGGGTATTGCAAAATCTAAGAGATGCATTAAAACTTCGGGGATTTTATAATGAACATATACTTTCATCGGGGAGACAAAGAAGTAATTTCTTTCAAGAACATAAGGATCCAAAGAATCAGTTCTGAATAATGCATACTTTCTTAATAAACCATTTAATATAATAGCATCTTTAAATATGTCCAATCTTTTTCTTGGATCTAAACCTTTTTTTAAAATTTCTTCAGCAATTATGCTTGAAGTTGTATGTGTAAATTTAAAACCTTTTAGATTATTGTACCAGTAATTGTAAATATCTTTTTCTTCTTCTTTTGTAAACATAATCAAAAGAAGAGATCTTACTATAAAAAACTTACATTTTTAGAAATTTACTCTTTAATTCCAATAGAATTACCTCTAACAACCATTAGATTAATACCTGACTTTCTTAATCTTCGAATAAATCTATCTTTTGTTCCACGACTTAAATATGGAATAAAAAGTGGATCAAAAAACTGTACTTGGCTAGGTTTTGCACAAACTCCCAACAAATAAGCAAGAGTATCATAACCATCACTATCTTTTGTTAGCCCTCCAATTGTTAAAGAAGTTCCGATAACCAAATCAAAGTTTCCATTTAATTTTTCTTTAGCACGATCTTCATTACCCAAATCTCCACCATCATATTGATTATAGAATTCTCCAAAGTTTACAACCCTATGTTCATATGAAGCATTAGAATTTTGCCTGAAATCTACTCCAACCACTTTTGCTCCAAGATCACTTAGTACTTCTGCCTTGTAAGGAAGATAGCCTTTATGATGATAATTAGTATCTCCAGAATAATCCTCTGGAGCCCCACACCCAAGATCCATCACTCTCCACTCATTAATGTCTCCATCTGATAAAACAAGAAGATTTGTTAAATGGCGTAGATTTGTTTGCCTAATATTTTCATTTTGATACATCCACTTCCATCCAATTTTTAAGTCACATCTCTCTAAAGATCCGTTTGCTATTTGTTCAAATTCTCTAAATCTCGGATGTTCTAAGAAGCCTTCCGAAGAGATTCTTTCTATACTCTCTTTTACTTTTTTAAAATCAAATGCCATTATCTAGTCCATGTATTCCTATTAAAGTTTCAAAATCAAACCTCTCTAATTTAACAGCTTGAACTTTAGCACTATCTAATTCTCCAATGGTACAATCAAAAGCTCTTTTAAACCTATATCTTGTATCTAAAGCATGTCTATATCCTAGCGGGTTTCCCAATTTCATCGTTTATTTCTCCAATATTTATCTAAATGGTAAATCTAAAACTTTATAAATCTTTAATTACTTGATAGTAATTGCGCTTTACTTTTCAGATATTCTTTTTCAGATAAATAAGCAAGAACAATATTGCGTATTACTTCAGACTCTTTTTCTCCAATCTTACCTATTAAATCAGTTTACTTTCCTGTCTACTTATATAAAATCTCCATTCTAAATCTTTAGCTTTTGTGATTCCAATTCTTTTAGAATTTTTAATTTCAAATTTAGTTCCATCATCATAAATTTTAATTTTCTCTCCAATTTTTGATCCATTATATGTTTTATTGATGCCCAAAGCCTTACATAATTTTCCAGGACCAGAATATATTTTTTTATCTGTAACATTTAAAGGTTCTAAAGCTCTTATTAACACTGCTCCAACACCATTTTTTTCTGTTGTAAAGTTCAAACAATAATAAATCCCATAAATTAAATACACATAAACATGACCATAAGTCTCATACATTAATTGACTTCTAGAAGTTTTTGTAAAAGCATGTGAAGCTTCATCTTGTTTGTAAGCTTCTACTTCAATTATTCTTGCCTTAAAATTATTAACCTCAATTACTTTTCCTATCAGATTTTTAGCTATTTCTAAAGTCTCTTTAGAGAAAAACTCTTTATTTAATTCTTTCATATTGCTTAAACTCTCTTCTGAATTGTTTATTATTTTCAAATACAAATCCATTAATACCTAATTCTTTAGCAGCATTTACATTAGATTCTTTATCATCTATGAATAAAATCTCAGAGGGTTTAATGTTCGTTTTTTTAATTGCAAGTTGATATATCTCTTTACCGGGTTTTACTAAGTGAACCTCTTGTGAGAAAATTAAAACTTCGAAATTATTTAAATTAAAATTATCTTCAAATAACTTTTGTGTAAAAGGTGTATTGTTTGAAATAATTCCAAACCTATATTTTTTCTTATTTCTCCATATAAAATATTTAAGATACCAATTCACCTTAAATCTTTTTCTTAATTTCTCTTTAACATAATTCTCTTCTAATTCTAAATAATTACATACTAATTTCCAGAATTCTGAATCTTGCATTTCACCGTTCATATAAGAGAACCAATTTTTCTCAAAGATTTTATTTAATCCATTCATACTTTTTCCAGATTTTTTAATAATCTCTTTTCTCCATTTTCTAAATAGAGAGGGATTTAGGACTTTCCCAATATCAAAATAAATAAATTTTATCATAAGAATGTAAAACCAAAAAATAATATAAACTCTTCTACTTTGAAATTATAAACTATAATAATCTTCAATAACTATACTATCTAAATTATTTAAATCCTTAACAACATATAATCTTCCTTCCCCAATCTCAACTATTTTTTTAGCTAATTCAATTCCCTCTTCATTTATTCCAATTCCTATTACAGAAACTGTAATTCCAACATCTTTAGCCCTACTTACTAAACTTAAAGTCTGCCCTTCAGGATCAGAGCCTACAGTTGGAACAGCATCAGTAATTAATACTAAATGTTTTGTAATATTCTCATGGGGAAATAATCTTATTGCACTTTCAATAGTTTTAGCAATATCTGTTTGTTTTCTTGCTCTTATTCTTACAATAGCTTTCAAAAATAAACCAAAATCACTTGTAGGATAAACTACATCTTCAACTTCAGAACCAAACACAACTAATCCTACCTTATCTCTTTCTTGTATTGCTCTATAAGCTAAAGCAACACCTGCTTTTTTACACATTCCAATCTTATCTCCTTTCATTGAACCCGAAGCATCTAATCCATAAATGACATAAATCTTTCCTCTACTTTCACGTTCATGAACTTTCAAATCTTCCACTTCTAATTTTAAATGGCCCCTTCTTATTGCGTGTCTAATTGATTTTTTAATTGTAATATCTTTATATCTGTCACCTTTTCTATAATCTTTTACATCCATTCTCTCACCATAATGGGATTTATCTTTACTTTTTCTTTCTCCCAAACCTTTCGTTTCAAGTTTATCCAGCTCTTCTGTATATAATGTTAAAGAAGCTAATTCAAATCCTTTTTCGGTAATAGAATAATCTTTTTGTAATAATCCTTCCCTTTTCATTTGCTCTGCTTTATGTTTAATCTTCTCTTTAAGTTGTTTTTTGTACTCCGGGAATCTTAAGTTTTTTTTCAAAGCATTAGGATCATCACCAGTCACAGCTCTTAACATTCCTTCCCCGTATATTTTTTCTGCAGCATTATAATCTTGAACTAATTTATCATACAGATGCTCTGGATTAAAAGAAAATAAACCTTGATTTATTGAAGATTCTAACATCCTTCCTTGTTCTGATCTTTCCTTATTACCCTCAACTAAAGATTGAACTAATCCTTCATCAAAATCAGAATTGGAAGTTTCTTCGTGTTGTTGAAATTCTCCAATTTCAGATCTGGGGTAAATCACTTTTTAACCCTTTAGCTTCAAGAAAATCCTTAAACTGTTTATTGATAAAAGTTTCAGTATTCATTAAGTATCTTACTGAAGGTTTTAATTTCATTCTGTGGGCTAAAACAGAAAAATAAGCTTCCATAACATCATCCATTATAACATCCTTTCTATGATTTAAGAATGCGTTTGCCTGTGCTCTCTCATATAATCCCATTGAAGCTCTTACAGATGGAAATTTTTCTAAGTCTTTACTTTTTCTCAAATCGTGTATAAATTCAATAACTGTATTAAGTAACTCTCTAGGGAAATTTACTTCTTTTAGATGTTCAGAATTCTCATTTACAATTTGAATCTCAGTTTCAATTCTATGAGGGTAATGAATGTTAATCAAATCAAATCTATCTAATAAAACTTCAGATAGTTTTTCTGTGCCAGAATAATCTTCTGGGTTCATTGTACCAATAAATATAAAGTCAGTATCAAAATCAACATCATAACTTCCAATTGTACATTTTCCTTCTTCAAGAACCTGCAATAATGCATTTTGTAATTTTTCTGGTGCTCTATTTAATTCATCGAAAAATAAAACTCCTTTATTTGCTTTAAAGATTTTTCCTTGTGTAAAAGCTTCAATAGATAAAGCTCCAAATTTTAAGGCTTTAACAGGATCAATATCTCCTAAAATATCTTCAACTGTTAAATCTGGTGATCCTTGAATCCTTATGAATCTCTCTTCACCACTTAATTTTCTTTTCTTACCACTTATTTTATCTTCAATCTCTAAAGTAGGTAATAATTTTGCAATGCTTTTAGCTAAACTAGTTTTTCCTGTTCCAGGTGGACCTACAAGAATTATATGCCTTTTCATAATTAAGGCAGAGATTATCTGTTTTTTTACCTTCTCTTGACCTAAAATCCCATGAAATAAGTCAACACCCTTTGATTTCTTAAATACATCACTTAGCATTTTAAAATTAATTCAAGACTCTAAGAAAATATATAAACGTTACTATTTTAGTTAATGTGATACAATTATTTTACACTTCAATATTTAGTGTTTAATTTCTAGGATTTAGTTCTCTTTTTTCCTAAAATTTTTTCCCAAAAACCTATTTTTTTAGATTTAATTTCCACAGGATCCATTTCTAAAGGTGGAAATTTAAAGTCTTCCATAGAAAAATCTTCTAATTTCTGTTGTTTAGGTAATTTCACAACTGGTAACCTTTGGATTATTTTTTCTTTCTTTTCTTGTTTTATTTCAGTTATTCTTCCAAATTTATTCTTTTTCTTTTTTGTAGTAAAATTCTTTTTTTCTTTTTTCGTTATTTTTTTCTTTACTACCATGAATAAATTAAATAAAAAAAGTATATAAAACTTATTAATTATTGAGCTTGGGAGTTATTAGGAAAAGAAACATGACTTTTTGGTTTTGAGACGAATGTTTCTGGAATTGTGGGACGGCTTCCCTTATTATATTCCACTAAAGTAATGACGTGAGAGCGTAGCGTTCCATTGAGTTCCAAATGTGCGCGCTATTCCACTATTTTTGTTTCCCCGTCAATTACTAATAATGCTTGTTCATTAGTAAGAGGCACAACTTCATATTGCGACTTTTTCTTGAAATCATCAATGATTGTTTTTTCCTCATCTTTGTAGTGAGGGGAAACAATTACATCAGTTAAATTTAATCCAGTTAAATCAGTCAAATTGAAATCATTCTCGTCAAAAGGGCTTGCAATATCAATGCTTGGACAAACCAAAATACTGCCAGCACTCACTCCAAAATAAAGTTTATCAGTTTTTGCAAATTCAATAATAATTTTATCAAAGCCAGTTTCTCTGACTTTTTTCAACAAGTAAAAAGTGTTTCCACCACATACATAAATAACATCAAAATCTTCAACTTCTTGAAATGAAACAGGACTATCTAAATTCAAAATTTTGATGTTATTTTCAAGAATGCCTAAATCAAGAAGCTCTTTTTTTGATTCATGAACATATTTAATTTCTTCATCGGTTCTTGATGCGGTGGGAACAAAAATAATTTTGATTTGAGAAACTGGCTTATCAATTATTTGCAAAAACTGATTCGTGATATTTTGGTTTGCAAGCCCCGTAGATGTTAAAAGCAATTTTGTCATAGTTATATAAATTTAACTTATGTTTATAAAAGTTTGGAAGCACAGGCTCTGTAGAACACTTTTGTATTCTTAGACCTTGAAAGCTAAAAGTAAATAATTTGTTTAGTCTTCTTTGCAATATTTACTACCAATCTTGATTAGATCTAACCATCGATTCTCACTTAGTACTAATTTGACACCCGCTTTCTCCCAGGATATTTCATTTATTGTTGTATGTGCTTCTATGAAGTTATGCTGAATTACTATCGCGTTCATCAATTATTAGAATCTAATAAAATCTAAAAGAAAACTTTATATACTAACTTCCCTAACTCTTTAAAAATGACTGAAAAGAATTCTGAGATTCCAAGTACAATTCTTGAACAGGAGATTTCTTTACCGGAAATACCTAAAGAAGCTCAAGAAAAATTAAAAAAAATAAAAGATCTTACAGAAAAATTTAAAAAATCTTTAATTAAAGAACACAAAGATGTACTTATTGGAATTGCATTATTACCACCTGCAAAAATTCTTCCAACTGACACTCCTGAAATGAAGGAGAAATTAAAGAAAGCAATCAATATGCTAGTTCTCATCAAAGATCTTATCTCTGGAAATAAGGATGGTTTTGTTAAAAGAGATGGGATTAATAAATCGATAAAAAAAATTGCAGAAACAATCGATAAAAAAATTCTTCCTAACGTTATGGATATTTATGAATTAAGAGAAACTTGTTTTGATGGGAAAATGGAAGTGATGGAAACAATTGCGGCAGCAGCACCAATTTACGATCCAAAAGATTTACTTTCATCAATTAAAATATCGATTGTCCATAAAAATATGGTTTTAAAGAGATTTGAAAAATATATTGTAAGTTATGTTTGTGTTGGTTCAATGTTTAGGGGTGATGCAACTTCTCATGATATTGATGTTGCCGTTATAGTTGATGATACAGATGTTAAAAAAATGACAAGAGTAGAACTAAGAGATAAATTAGGTGCTATAATAAGAGGTATGGGAAATGATGCATCTTATTTAACTAAAGTGAAAAAACAGTTTCATATTCAAACTTATATTCTAACAGATTTCTGGGAATCAATAAAAGATGCCCAACCTGTAATTTATACTTTCTTAAGGGATGGTGTTCCAGTTTATGATCGTGGTGTTTTTATGCCATGGAAATTACTTCTTAAAATGGGAAGAATAAGACCTTCACCTGAGGCAATTGATATGCAAATGAACCTTGGTCAAAAGTTAATCAAAAGGACACAAGGAAAACTAATAGGTATTGTTGGTGAGGATTTATATTATGCAATCCTAAATCCTGCACAAGCAGCACTTATGCTCTATGGAATTGCTCCCCCTACACCAAAAGAAACAATAAAACTTATGGATGAAATTTTTGTTAAAAAAGAAAAATTATTGGAAGTTAAGTATGTAAAAATTTTAGAAAAAATAAGAAAATATTACAAAGATATTGAACATGGTACAATTAAAGAAATTAAAGGAAGGGACATTGATGATTTATTAAATTCTGCACAAGATTACTTGGATAGACTTCAAAAATTATTTAATGAGATTCAAAAAAGAAAAGACAAAGAAACAATAAATGAAGATTATCAGGAAACTATAAATCTAGTGAAAGAGGTATTAGAAATATTGGAAATAAAATATTCTCAAAACGATTTTATGAATAAATTTAAATCCCTAGTAATTTCAAAGAAAACTCTCCCTGGATTTGTATTAGAAAACATAATAAAATTACAAGATGCAAAAACCAGTTTTATAAGAAAAAAATTATCTTCTAAAGAGTTAGATAAAGTTAAAAGAGAATCTAGAAAAGCAAAAAAAGAGATGATTGAACTGATCCAAAGAAAAAGAGGTAAAGAAATAGAGAGAGCTAAAATAAAATTCAAATATGGGGATAAATACGGAGAAGTGTTATTATTAGATAATGTAGCATTTATTACAGAGGATTTAACAGAAAAAAACAAAAAAATACAGAAAGGAGATATTGATCCTAGCGGTGGACTAACAAATTTAATAAAATCTGATTTAGTAGAGCTAGAAAAACATCTTGCACAAGTAAAGATTCCAAGTAATGTTTTCATAAAAGAAAAAATTTTTGAAGATCTTAGAAAACTATTTGGTTATGATATTGAAATTATGGTGAGTTCATAAGAATGTATAAAAGTTTAGATGATTTAGCATATCATGGAGCGAGCTTTGCAAGAGGAAGATCTGATCGTTCGACAACAAGTAAATATATAACTTCTGCACAACCGTATTATTATAGGTGGAATCCTGAAGGTGTATTGGAGATTGTAACTTTTCCGAACAAAGATCCTTTAAAATCCAAATTATTTAGAATTTTAAGAGAAAGATTACGTCAGAGAATAGACCTTAGAGATGAATCACCTAGCTTAGAAGGAAGTGAAGTAATTAATTATCTAAAAAAATTATGTCCAAATTAAAAATAGGACTCTAAATAAATATCCAATCAAATAACCCATACATGCACTTAGTAAACTAACAAATACCATCTCTAGTCCTGAATTAATTGGATTTTGTTTTGTATAATTTGCCCTATAATATCCAAAAGTAAATAATGCTGAAGCGGTTAAAACAAAACTTAAAATTATTGCATAAATGCTTGAAATAAAAAAGAAAGGTAAAATTGGAATAAACCCTGAAATAATAAAAGTAATTCCAATTACAACAGCATCATAAATTGGGCTTTTATTAAATATTCTACTTATTTTTTTCTTACTTTTTAAATATAATTTTTCAGATTCATTGGATAAATAAACTCCTGAACTCATGGAGATTGCAGCTGCTAACATCCCAGATACTCCCGATAAAATTACGATTTGATTTTCAACTCCTGCACTAGCAACACCAATAACCAAACCTAAAATGGAAACTAATCCATCAGAAACTCCAAATGTTAATTCCCTTATTGATCTTCCAACATTCATCTTGAACCTGTTCCACCACCGGACTTATAAGGAGTATATTTTCCCTTCTCTCTCTGAGTATTTCTTCCACCACCAAATACCTGATAGTCTGGATCTATACTATCCCATCTACATTTATTACAAATTAAAATCTTATCACCTACAAAATCTTCTTCTTCTAAAATTCCTTTTTTACAAATAGGGCATTTATCTCCTTTCTTAATTTTTAATGACATTTTTTTTATTTCCTTTAATGAAGGATAATATATTGTCAATTGTAGTATCTAATATTCTTTTTGTTGCTTCAAATGTATGTGCCGCCCCATGCGGTGTGATTATTACATTATGATTTTTTAATAACTTGTTGTTTTTCTTCAAAACTCTTAAATTTTTCCATGATGCTTTCTTTTTAGTTAGTTCTCTTTGATCTATCATGAATTCTTCACCTTCTAATACATCAGCACCAAATGCTTTTATTTTCTTAGATTTTAATCCTTCAACTAAATCAGATGTATTGATTAATTCTCCTCTGGCAGTATTAATAATGACAACATTATTTTTCATTTTATTTATAGCTCTTGAATTAATTATATGTTTTGTTGATTCGTTTAAAGGTAAATGTAACGTAATTATATCAGATTTTTTTAATAATTCATCTAAAGAAAGATATTTTATTTTGTTTTCTTTTGCAAATATCTTATCAGGGGTTCTATTATATCCAACAACCTTCATACCAAAACCATTTCCTATTCTAACAACATGTTTTCCAATATTTCCAACACCTATTACACCTAAGGTCTTTCCACATAAATCAAATCCATCTAAACCCACTGCTTGAAAATTATTCTTTCTTGTTCTTTCCACACCATCAACAATTCTTTTTGATAATCCTAATAATAATCCAAATGCATGTTCTGCAATAGTATTTTCACCATATCTTGGTACATAAACTACAGTAATCTTTCTTCTTTTACATTCATCTAAATTAATATGATTAAAACCTGTTGACATAGTGGCAAGTAGTTTCAATTTGGGAAGTTGATCTAATATTTCTTTTGTAATTTGCGAATGTATGAATATTACAATCGTATCACAATCCTTCACAGAATTTACAGTATTAGGTGTTAAATGATCCCCAAAAATTAATTTATGGTTTTTTATTTTTTTTTTAAAGTATTCTTTCTCCCAAGATTCACACTCAAACACCCCTATTTTCATAATTAAATTTTACTTTTATTAATTTATAAATCTTTACTTTTAATTCTCTTTTTCTTTAAATCTCAACTTAATTTACAGAACCATTTTTAGAAAAAACTTTATAAACTCCAATCCTTCTCCTTTATTAATTATGGAAGCATTAATTTCAAATTTTCGAAGGGGAAGGCATTTACAAGTAACTAATCAGATGATTTTAAAGGTAAAAGATGTAGATTCTAAAGAAAAAGCTTCAAAATTAGTTGGAAAAAAAGTATCATGGAAAACCCCATCAGGGAAGGAAATTAAAGGAGAAATTACTTTCGTACATGGAAATTCTGGAGCTGTAAGAGCACATTTTGAAAGGGGTATGCCTGGACAGTCAATTGCAACAAAAATTAAAATTCTTTAATTCTGAAAGTGAAGAATACATTGTTGTTGGAACTTGAGATATCAATTAAAGAATAACTTGCCAAAATAGATAGACTGAATGGGATTCTGATAAAGAAAAATGGTTTTTTTCTATTGTTGATGTAATTGCGGTGCTAACTGATAATTATTTTCAGGGTGCAAGAAATTATTGGAAAGTTATGAAATTGAGGCTGAAAGAAGAAGGAAATGAAACGGTTACAAATTGTAACCAGTTGAAAATGCTTGCTTCTGATGGTAAAATGAGGCAAGAGAAGTGGACTTAAAACCGATTCAAGTTAAAGATAAGAAAAAGTTGGAAAATGAAAAATGAATTTCAAAGAAAAAAAGGATTTTATATTGGATTTAGAAATATCTCAGAAGATAGAGAATAATCAATAAGAGAAGATTGTAGAAACAATCCTAATATTGTCTAGGGATGGCTAACTCGTTCTGCAAAAGAAAAACCATTAATTTGCCAAAGTGCAAATCTGCAAGATAGGATAAAGAACCTAGAAAGAAGAAATAATTTTTTTACCTATTTTAAATCCCGTAGATGCAACAATACAAGTGAAGAAAAAACTTTATAAACTCAAGCTTAATCCTTCTTCTAATGGCAGCATTAAGAAAATTTATAACATACAGAAATCTAGATAGGCCATATACTAGAAAGTCAAAATTTAAGAAAAAAAATTACGTAAGAGCAGTTCCGCCCCATAAAATTGTAAAGTTTAATATGGGTAATATCAAAAAAAATGACTGGAAATATAAAATTTCATTAAAATCAAAAGAGACAGTACAAATTAGACACAATGCAATTGAAGCTACAAGATTAGTTATTAACAGAAGATTATCTAAGTTAGGAATTCAA
>Ga0209541_10004266_pt1 | contig 25520 bp, 22 predicted proteins | sample RifCSPlowO2_01_FD_184027 | JGI IMG/M metagenome (GOLD analysis project Ga0209541, IMG submission 184027) | Groundwater microbial communities from Rifle, Colorado - Rifle CSP2_plank lowO2_0.1 (SPAdes) (version 2) | ecosystem: Environmental > Aquatic > Deep subsurface > Groundwater | place... | reverse complement strand
ATGAGAGATTCCGATAATTCCCGCCTTTTCGTCGACAAATACGATCGGTACACAATCCGCGGTAATCACTGTTAAAACTACGTTTCTTTTTTTTGTTATTAATCCGTCACAGTTTTCAATAGTCGTAGACTTTTCGTTAAACTTATCAATTACTGCAATGTTGTCCGAATGTGTCTGCTTTGGATTAATACGAGGTATTAATGAAGGTAAAGTGAAATGCTTTGTTCCGAAGCCGTGTTCAATGAAGGATTTGGATATTAATGATGATAAAAAAACTGAATTTTTACTGTCATATTGAATCATTTATTCATTTTACTAATGCTCTCTAACACTTCTTTCTTGTCATCCCACGGGTATTCTTTAGTACCCCGACACAGGCTTTGCTCATGTCCTTTTCCGGTCAGTACTATTAAATCGTTTGGTTTAACGATGCTCAAGGCTTTTTCAATTGCTTTTTTTCTATCGATGATTACCGTGAATGTTTTTGGAGTCCCGTTATACAAATTATTTTCAACTTCACTAAATTTATTTTTTAATAAACCCTCAGCTATTTCTCTGCAAATTTTTTGCGGATCTTCGGTACGATAATCCTCTTCGGTTATGATTGTTGTGTCGGCGTGTGACGCGCTCTCGTCGCCCATGATCGGCCGCTTTGAGTCGTCACGGAATGCAGCCGCACCAAAAATGTGAATAATTCTTGCCGGGTTATATTGTTGTCTTATCGCACTAAGTGCTTCATGTAGACCGTTTGGGGTATGAGCAAAGTCAATTATTACTTTAAAAGCATTTGTATAAATCACTTCCATTCGTCCCGGCGGGAGTTTGTACGTCTTCATTGCTTTAAAAATTTCGGTATCAGATAAACCTAGTTCATGACACGCTGCGTAAGCTCCAAGATAATTGTATTTGTTAAACTGTGCAAGATTAATGCCTGCTTCTTTTGAAATATCCAAACTGTAATCCGCACTATTTTTTAATCCGTAAGTTTTACATCTTGAATTGCAAAGTTTTTGCAGTATTTCATAGGATTTGTCATCACGATTAATGATTCCCAGTTTTGACCATTTTAATAATTTTGCCTTAGCTTTCACATATTTTTCGTAGGTTTTATGATACTGTAAATGTTCGTGAGTAATATTTGTAAGAAGTCCAATTTCGTATTTAATTCCATATACACGATATTGATCAAGCGCGTGTGAAGTCGTCTCGAGTACAAAATATTGCGAACCGTCATCGACCGCCTGTCTTAAAAACTTCTGCACGGCAAACGGTGATGGCGTAGTCACATGAAAACCTGTGTCATATGATGTGTTTCCGATAGTAGCTGAGACTGAGGTGATAAGCGAGGCTTTTTTAGCGGCATGAATCAAAATATGATAAATGAGCGATGATGTAGTTGTCTTACCGTCGGTTCCCGTTACACCGATTACGGTAAGTTTTTTACTTGGGGATCCATACCACAGATTGGCACTTAAGGCGATTGTGAAATGTGCAATGTTTTTAATTTTCTGTATAAAATCAGACATTTTGTATTAAGAATTTTGACTTTTTAATTATTATCTATCTGGCGGTATATTATAGTAAACCAGCAGCTCTTTTGCTATTTTGAAAAAAAGCGGGGCGGCTGTTTCCGACCCCCAACTTGATACTTCAGGCTCGCGAATGACTACAAGCATTAAAAATGCCGGATCGTCAGCTGGCGCAAAACCAATAAATGAGGCGATTGTCTTTGAAGTGTCATATTTACCGCCCAAAGCAATCTGTGCTGTCCCTGTCTTTCCTCCAAATGTAAATCCTTTTGGGATGTCCCATTTTGCCTCGGCATGGGCAACCGTGGAAACAAGCATTTTGCGCATTATCGCTGATGTACGTTCGCTCAAAACGCGCCGTTGTACTTGCGGCTCACGCTCCTTTGTGCCCGTCTCGTCAATGACCTCTTTGACGACATAAGGTCGCATAAGATAACCTCCGTTCACGACGGCAGAAAAAGCGCGAACCAGTTGTATTCCCGTCACCGATATTCCCTGTCCAAAGCTGTGCGTTGCCGTGTCTATCTGGTACCACGACTCAATCGGGCGAAACTCTCCCCTTGCTTCTCCTTGAAGATCGATATTTGTGTAATCGCCAAAACCGTATTTAGTGATATATTCATACAATTTTTTCTTGCCAAGCTTGCTTCCCACATATGTCATTCCTACATTTGAAGACTTTTCCAAGATTCTTGTTATATCCATCTTGCCTTCGTACTTATCGTTCCAGTTTCTTATAGTATATCCACTGAACTCAACCGGTCCGCTTTCATTGAAATCATCTGTTGGCTTAAGCACATTTTCTTCAATTGCAGCCGCCATCACCATGGGTTTGAAAGTAGAACCCGGCTCGTAGCCGCTTGAAATTGTCCAGTTCACAAAAACGTCTTCCGAATAGTCATAATATTCAGAAGCGTCGAAATCAGGTAGGCACGACAAACCCAAGATCTCCATGGTTTTCGGGTTAACCGCTATGACACAGCCTGCTTTAGCTTTATATTGTTCTACTGCCTCCTCTAAATTTTTTTTGATGATAAGTTGTACCGCTTTATCGATTGTCAGTACGACCGTACGTCCATCTTGTGCCGCAACCTTCTCCTGATCGCCGCTAAAAATTGGCCTGTCGAAAAGGTCGCGCTCTGATTTGAGTACACCCGACAAGCCGGCAAGGTCACGATCATAATATCCTTCCACTCCAAAATACCCGATCTGCTCACCTTTTTCGTCTTTTCCTACAAATCCTATTAAATGTGCGGCCAGTGACGCTTCGGGATAAAATCGCTCACGTTGTGGGTCAAAACCGATGCCCGGGATAGAAAGTGATTCAAGTTTTTCTTTATTTTCTTTTTCAACGTTAGTCGCAACGACCGTCCAGTCCTTGGTTTCATTAATACGAGCGCTTATCGTCGCCTCACCGATATGTAAGTTCTCATCTATTTTGCTGACAATGTCGTCTTTGTTTTTTATTTCTTGTGGCTTGGCATATAAAAGATATTTTGTCTGGTTTATGGCAAGAGGATCGCGATGTCGATCGAGCACTTTACCACGTTCTGCCGCTATTTTTTCTGTTGTCGTGTAATCAGCAGAGTAAGTGCTAGCAAAAAGAATTTGAATTAAAAAAAGCCTGACCACGATGACAGCGAGGCTGAGGATAAAAAAATAAAACAGTAGGCGCATCTTGCTCATAACAGTTATTTATTGAAAGCGTACTGTGGCTTATCGGTAAATATTGGCTCGTTGTATTTGCCAAAATCAAGAGTTGCGGCCATTGAGGCAGTTTTTGTTATCGACTCAAGAGCGTAAATTTTTTGTTCAAACTCGATGTTTTCTTGCTTCAATCGCACAAGTTCTTTTTCATAAAATGACACATCCTCGGAAAGCGCGACTCCCTTGACTAAAATATAAACGTTAACGAGAACAAGCGCTATACACAATACCGAAAAAATCTTATTTGCTGTAATTTTCATTGTTTTTGTATAACTCTCAATCTGGCCGATTTTTCATACGGTGCAAGCATTCTCTGTCTTTTCACATCAATTCTCGTTTCAACGGCATTTTCTAATGTTGCGACAATCCGTTTTACTTCTCTATCTTCTATTGAGTGAAATGTGATGACGACAATTTTTCCTCCTTGCCTAATAATTTCAAAAGCTCCTGTCAAACCCTTTCTTAAATTATTGATTTCGTCATTCACTATGATGCGTAACGCCTGAAATATTCTTGCGTATACATCATAAGAACTTCTGTTTATCACGCTTTCAATAACTTTCTTAAAATCCGAAACAGTTGCGATTGGATGACTTTTCCTTACTGCAACAATTTTTCTGACTATTTTTAACGACATTATTTCTTCAGAATATTTTGCAATAAATTCTTCTAGCTCTTCTTCGGAATACGTATTTAACACCTCGGACGCCGTAATTCCTTTGCCCGATAATCGCATGTCAAGTGCATCCTCATCATTTCTATATGAAAACCCTTTTTTTGATTTACCAAGTTGTTCCATGGATAACCCAAGATCAAAAATTATCCCCCGCACCGGAAACCATTTATTTTTTTCTGCTATCTCTTTTATGTTGGAAAAATTGCCTTGCACAATATGTCTTGTTGCGGATTGGTCAGAGCTAACTGACGGATCAAGATCAATTGCCAGCACCCGTCCTCCGCGTCTGATTATCTCTGCCGTATGTCCACCGACTCCATAAGTTGCATCGATATACTTTCCTCCCTTTTCGACGGAAAGTATATCAACTGCTTCTTTTAAAAAAACACTATTGTGCATATTAACTCTTAACTTTCGTAAGGTATTCTTCCCAGCGACTTTTATCCCATATCTCAAAATGGTCTCCGATTCCGGCTATGACAGCTTTTTTTGAAAGTGCGGCAAACTCTCGTAAATTTTTAGGTAAAACTGCTCGTCCCTGATCATCAATTTCCAAATACACGGTTGATGAAAACAAAACTCTCCTTTTTCTTAAATTTTCAGGACTATCTCTTTCAAGAATCGGTACATTTAAAAGCTGATTTGCCTGTTTCTCCCAGCTTTGAATGTCATAACCTAATAAACATTTTCCCGCTCCTTTAGTAATTACAAATTCTTTATTTTTCAAACTATCTCTAATCTTTTTAGGAAGAGCTACTCTTCCTCCCGCTGTTAACGATACTTCATATTCACCATAATACACCATATTAAATCATTATTCGCCATTTTGATACTAAAGTCAAGGGGAAAAGCCATATTTTATCAATAGTTTTGTGAGAAGATATCGACTATAATTTAGTTGTTAAAATAATGAGCGAAGTAATCAAAATTGCTAAAACGTTGCAGAAGCGGAACAGGTGACGCGAGACGGGGGGCACCAAACAAATGTGGGTATTTTTGACATTTTTTGGGGCTGTCGAGCGGCAGAATCTGGAACGATGGCTATATAGCAAATTTTCTGGTTAAGAGCGAAAAAGATTAATCGTTTTACGTATAATAATTTAGTGTTATGAATAATCTTCTCAAAAGAACTAAGGAATTTATTTTCGCTCAACAAACGAGCATAGTTGCCTCAACTCTCATACTTGCCTGGATGATGATCTTATCCCGTCTTGCCGGATTTGTGAGATACCGTATTTTGGTCGGCGCATTCACTAAAGAAGAGCTGGATATTTTCTTTGCGGCATTTCGTATCCCTGACCTTGTCTTTGAGATACTGATAAACGGTGCACTTAGCACAACCTTCATTCCTTACTTTATTGAGTACCAAAAAAAATCAAAAGAACAACAGGGTGCAATCATATCTTCGATAATCAATATCGTTAGTTTGACCCTTTTTGTCTGTATTCTTGTCCTGATTTTATTTTTGCCAGTTATCATACCGCTTATCACTCCCGGATTCTCAGATGATAAAATCAGACTGATCATTGATTACTCACGACTGCTACTTATAGGTCAACTGCCATTTTTGGTTTTGGGTAATTTTCTCACTGGGATAAGTCAAGCCAAAAAAACTTTTATTCTTCCCGCAATTGCGCCAATTATTTATAACATCGCAATTATCATAAGTACTATAGTTTTTGCTCACAGCCTATATCTTTTGGCCCCGATCGTGGGAGTGATAATCGGTGCGGTACTTTTTTTCATAATTCAGTTGCCGACTCTTCGCGCTGTAGATTTTCATTATCGGTTTATCGTCACCCATATCAAGGAGACGCTGCGATTTTTCAAAACGGCAATACCCCGAATTATGACGATTATTGTGGCCCAAATTGACGCCACAGTTGATCTGACTCTGGCAACACTGCTTGGGTCGGGATCGTATACTATTTTTTATCTTGCTCAGCACTTACAGCTTCTCCCTGTGTCAATAATCGGAATGTCATTTGGTCAGGCATCTCTGCCCTACCTTACCGATATTTATCAAGACGGCAAGATCAAGGAGTTTAAAAATATTATTATTACCTCTTTACTCAATATTCTTTTTCTTACGGTTCCCGCTGCCGCATTTTTTATAATCGCCCGCACACCGACAGTGCGTCTTTTTTATGGAGGTGAAAAATTTGACTGGGAAGGCACGGTACTTACGGCTCAGACACTTTCGTATTTTGCCCTTTCATTGCCGCTTCACTCAGTATATTACTTTCTTACTCGTTGTTATTATGCGGTTTTTGACACAAAAACACCTTTTTATATAAGTCTTGTTGCAATAGGTTTAAACGCCGCATTAAGCATCTGGTTTACCTTAGGATTACATCTTCCGGTCTGGTCACTTGCGCTTTCATTTTCAATTTCTATGAGTCTTCATGTAGGTTTTCTTTTTATTTTGCTTTACAAAAAAGTTCAGGGCCTTGATATTTGGCTTTTTTTTCAGGAAAACCTAAAAATCATAATCACAACATTCAATACTTCGGTACTTACTTATTTTCTCATTAAGCTTCTTGACGGCTTAATATTTGATACCACCCGAACGATCAACGTGTTTTTACTTTTAGTGGTTGCCGGAGGATTTTATCTTTCTACGTATCTTTTCTTATCATGGATATTCAATGTTCGTGAGATGTATATCATCACCAAAATGCTTATAAAAACACGACAATACCAACAAAAAATAGTTGAGATTTATAAGGGTGTAGAATAATAAAATCGAAATCTCGCCGTAGTCCCGATATTCATCGGGACGAAGGAGGATTGAGATTTATAAGGGAGTGGAATGAAATTATGAACAATAGTACTAACTTTCACCATGCGGTTGATGCGATCAAAAAAAAACTTAAAGGAAGGCGCCTTAATTATAAAGAGATATACGCGCTCATGGACGAGATTGCAAAAGAGCGACTTGGCGATGTTCTTACCACTTATTTTGTTGCTGCCGGATTTAAAGACGGTTTTTCGAGTGATGAACTGTACTATTTGACAAAAGCAATGGTTGAAACCGGTACAGTTCTTGACTTCAAAGGAATAGTTGCTGATAAACACTCTATTGGCGGTGTTGCCGGAACGCGAACAACGATGATTGTGGTCCCGATTGTGACGGCGGTCGGATTTTTGATGCCTAAAACCTCATCTCGGGCGATCACGTCTCCAGCCGGCACCGCGGATGTCATGGAAATATTGGCAAAAGTAAATTTCACTCCGGAACAGATTAAAAAAATTGTCAATGATGTCGGGGGATGTATTGTTTGGGGAGGGCATTTAGGTATAGCGCCTGCTGATGATGTAATCATAAGAATTGAAGAACCACTTTCATTTGAATCGTTTGACAAAATCATCGTTTCGATTATGGCAAAAAAAATCGCGGTTGGAGCAAATCATCTTGTTATCGATATACCTATTGGGATGACCATGAAAATAAAATATGAAAAGGATGCCGAAAAAGTCAAAACGAAATTTGAAAATATCGCCAAGAGATTTGATATTACCATTGATGTTGATATCAACCATACTCATGAGCCGGCAGGCTATGGTGTCGGCCCGACTCTTGAAGCCATCGACGTTTTGAAGGTGCTCGAGCAGGCGCCCGACCGTCCACTTGCACTTGAAAAACGGGCGCTAAGGCTTGCCTCTAAGCTATTGACACTGTGTTACAAAACAAAAGGAGAAAAGATTGACGCAGAAGCCCAAGCTCAAAACATACTCGCAAATGGAGACGCTCTAAAACAAATGAGAAGAATCATCAAAGCTCAATACGGCGATCCTGATGTCAGCTACAAGACGATCAAGATAAAAGCATTAAAAAAAGAGATAATCGCCTCAGAATCTGGTACAATTAGAGCTGTCAATAATTTTAACTTAAATTCCATAAGCAAAATTTTAGGTGCTCCTTTGGAAAAATCTGCCGGATTAAAATTACTGAAGCGTAAAGGGGATGCGGTCGCGGTGCATGATCCTATTCTCGAACTTTACGCACGCAGCAATTATCAGCTTGAAGAAGCAACGCAAACGTTAAAAAATTTCCCGATTTTCGACATCCAGCCATGAAAAAATTATTAATTGTAACAATCATTGTAGTAGTATTTGCAGTTGGTGCTTACCTTTTTTACACCGAAGGAACTTTGCCTGTCAATAAATCCGATACTACTCCAAAAATCTTCGTGATCAATCCGGGCGAGTCGCTTGACACAATCATAAATAAGCTCTCAAATGAAGGACTCATACGCAATCGCTTAGTGTTTTATCTTATTGTAAAGCAAAAAGGTATAGAAACCAAGATTCAAGCGGGAGATTTTCGGCTCATGCCGTCAATGACTGCTTTTGAGCTTGCCTCCGAACTTACCCACGGCACAATAGATGTCTGGGTGACCATAAAGGAAGGTCTTCGCAAAGAAGAAATAGCTGAAATCATCTCTCATGAGTTTGGACTTTCGGAATCGGAGTTTAATGGACTTGCTCGCGAAGGCTATCTTTTCCCGGACACTTATTTGATTCCCAAAAAACCTACCTCTCAACAAATTATCGATATAATGATAAAAAATTTCGATTCAAAATATAGTCCGCAAATCGAAGAAAAAATAGACGCAAAAGGTTTGACAAAAGATCAGGCTATTACACTGGCATCACTTGTTGAGAGGGAAGCCTCAGGAGATGACAGGCAGGGAATCGCAAACATTATTTATAAGCGTTATATCAGAGATTGGCCTCTAGAAATTGACGCGACAGTTCAATACGCACTTGGCTACCAACCTTCGCAAAAAACCTGGTGGAAAAAAGGTCTAACTCAGGAAGAATACAAATCAGTGCGGTCACCATACAATACTTATCTTCATACCGGCATACCTCCCGCCCCTATAGCTAATCCCGGTCTTGCCGCAATAGAAGCTGTAGCAAATGCCGATGAAAATACTCCCTATTGGTACTATTTTCATGATGGAGACGGAAAGGTGTTCTATTCAAAAACTCTTGAGGAGCATGTAAAAAATTCGACAAAATAATGTGTCAAGATTCCTGTGCCTGGAGTTTTAGTATCTCTCGTGGTTTTGAGCCATCAGCCGGCCCTACATAACCCGCAGCTTCAAGTTCGTCAAGTATACGTGCCGCCCGGGCATAACCGATGCGAAGTTTTCTTTGAAGTAAAGATGCTGAGGCTTTATCGGATTGATTTATAATATTCACGGCCTCATTAAAGTATTCATCCCTTTCCTGACCTCCTCCGCTGCCTGTAAGACCAGCAGCATTAATTATCGGAGTGCTTTGCTCGGTGATTTCTTCGGTGTAGTGTACGGCAGGTACTTGAGATCTGAGGAAACTCACAATATCGTGAACTTCTCTTTCTGCGATAAAGGGTCCTTGAATACGTTTGGGCTTGGCTTGATCCGGAGGCAAATAAAACATGTCTCCCCGTCCCAAGAGTTTTTCTGCGCCAGGCATATCGATGATTACCCGTGAGTCAATCATTGATGACACGTTAAAAGCGATACGGCTTGGTATGTTGGCCTTCATAAGACCGGTTATGACGTCAACCGACGGGCGCTGCGTTGTGAGTACTAGATGTATTCCAACTGCGCGCGCTTTTTGGGCGATGCGAGTAATCAGATCTTCAACCTCATTTGCGGCATAAACCATAAGATCGGCAAGTTCATCGATTACAAAAATTATGTACGGTTTTTTTTCTAAATTTGGCACTTTGTTGTAACTGGCAAGATTACGTACACCAACAGCCGCAAGCGCTCTATACCTGGCTTCCATTTCGCCTACAGACCAGCGAAGTGCAGATACCACCTTTGTCGGGTCGGTAATGACATCTGTAAGTAGGTGCGGAGCACCGTTATAGTTGACCATTTCTACCTGTTTTGGATCAACGAGTATCATTCTGAGCTCATCGGGGCGGGTGCGCATCATAAGGGTAGTGATCCAAGAGTTGAGCATCACCGATTTACCCGAACCGGTCGTACCTGCGATAAGTACGTGCGGCATCGCAGAAAGCGTCGCAACCTGAGTCACACCGGCAACATCAAGCCCAAGTGGTACGAGTAATGGGTCATCGGGTTCGGAAAGCGCTGATGTTTCAATAAGTTGTTTCAGTGTCACAAGTTGCGGCTTGATATTGGGGATTTCGATACCCACAAGTGATCGCCCCGGAATCGGCGCTTCGATACGCACCTGGCCCGTTGGTGCGGCAAGCGCAAGCGCAAGATCGTTTGATAATGTCGTAATTTTGGATAATTTCGTGCCTCGCGTAATTTCGATTGCATACTGTGTCACCGTTGGACCATAATTGACTTCTTTAACACGAGATCTGATGCCAAAGCTGTCAAGAGTTTTTTCGATTGTGTCGGCATTCACTTTTACATCGCCGCGATCGGCATCCGATTGTTTGACATCGTGAAGCAATGTGGTTGGCGGATAAACCCAGGTCGACGAGTCCTGGATCACGGGCTTTATCGAAAGATCACTCGTAGACTTGAGTCCTTGTTGAGGTTTTACCGGCAAGATCGTCGGTGCGTCCGGTTTATGCTTGATGATTGTATCTTTAATAAAAAGATCATCCTTTTTCCCCATCGCGTTAAGTTTATCAAGCTCAGGCGCTTTGCCTTTGAGCATCTTTTTAAATCCTTCCAAAATTGGAGAAAATATTTTTATGATCGCAAGAAAAATGACGTCAATTGAGGTATCCAAAAACAAAACCAATCCTAAGATAAAGGCTACAAGAAGAATTGATATCGCGCCAAGCGCTGTAAAATCAAGTGAAAGATTTGTGAATATGACGACGCCAGTTTTACCTGACTGCAGTAGTCCAAGAAGCGAAAGCAAAAGCACCACTGCTCCAATCGTCACGTTGAGGCGGACAAATTTTAGTTTATTGGAGTTGAAAAAATGCCCGGCTAGCAAAAATATTATAAAGGGGACAAAAAATGATAGCCCGCCAAAAAGTTCAAAAAGCTGTTGATTGAGCTCGGTCAATATTCTGCCATCGGCTTTTGAAAACAGCGCATAGAAAGATACGAGCATCATGAGACCCACGAGAACCAAAAAAAAACCAATCATGCTAAAAAAAGTTTTTCCGTTTATTCGAAACGAGAGAAATCGTGATTTTTTCCTTCTGCCCATAAACAAAATTGAAAACGCTAATAACTCATTTTATCACGAACGAGGGGTTTCAATCATCTGCAAATTGATCCTGCCTTGGTTGTCGATCTGATACACTCGCACAGTTACGGTTTGTCCTATCTGTACGACATCTGCCGGATTGCGCACGTAGCCACTGCTCATTTTTGAAACATGAACAAGGCCTTCTTTACCTGGCAATATCTCAACAAATGCGCCAAATGGAAGAATGCGTTTTACGGGTCCGGTGAATGTTTCACCGACTTCAACTGCTCGCGTCATGTTTTTAATAGATTCTGCAGCCTCGTCAACTTTATCTTTGTCAATTCCGGAAATTGTTACGTTGCCCTCTTCATCGATGTTAATTTCACAACTGGTTTTGGCAATAAGTCCGCGAATTGTCTTCCCGCCCGGGCCAATGACCTCGCCAATTTTATCTTGAGGGACAGTGATCACCATGACTTTCGGCGCAAACTTTGAAACTTCGCCTCTAGATTTGGGGATCGCCTTGACCATCACATCAAGAATGACCATTCTAGCTTTTTTGGCTCGCTCCAAAATTTCATCAATCATTTTGTCAGTAAGTCCGGTATTTTTTACATCAAGCTGGACTGCGGTGATGCCTTTTGTTGTTCCGGCAACTTTAAAATCCATCTCGCCCGAAAAATCTTCGATTCCCATGATGTCGGTAAGAATCACGTAGTCATCGTCAGAATTGGTCATGATACCCATCGCAATTCCGGCAACCGGCGCTTTGATAGGAACCCCGGCGTCCATAAGAGCAAGTGCTGATCCGCAGGTTGACGCCATTGAGGTGGAACCGTTGGAACTCAAAACTTCTGAAACGACTCGAATTGTATATGGAAAATCTTTCTCTGAAGGAAGCACTGGTTCGATCGCTTTTTCGGCAAGCGCACCGTGACCTATTTCGCGTCGCGAGACAAATCCAATCCTACCTACCTCGCCTACACTGTATGGTGGAAAATAATAATGATGAATATATCTTTTCACTTCCTGTCCTTCAGGACCTTCTATAAGTTGCTCAAGACTTGGCGCACCAAGTGTCGCAATTGATAAAACCTGCGTATCACCTCGCTGAAAAATACCGGTGCCGTGAGTACGGGGAAGTACGGCAACTTCGGCATGAAGCGCACGAATATCGTCAGGTTTTCGCCCGTCGATACGAACTTTAGTCTTAAGAGTCTTTTCGCGAATCATCTGTTTTGTGATGTAATCAATTGCCGAAGCAATGACTTTCTTGTCATATTCATCCTTCACTTGTTCGCCGACTTTTTCTACGAGGTCGGTAAGTCGTTTTATTTCTCCAAACTCTTTGGAAGCAATTTCAGCAACTATTCCTTCCAATTCCTTTTTATATTCTCCTTTTAAAATTTGGGAAAGTTTTTCATCAACGATCGCCTCACTCACCTTATCTTTTGGCATCCCGATTTTTTCTCGAAGCGACTCGATGAATGTAATGATTTTCTCGTTAACTTTTTTGCCTTCCTGAAGAGCGTGTTTGAAAATGTTTTCTTCGATTTCTTGAGCTCCAGTCTCGATCATGATTATCTTTTCGCGAGTTGAAGAGACAATAAGATCGAGTATGGAATATCCTTTTTCATGATCATTCGGATTGACTATAAAAGCTTCTTCTTTTCCTTCCGTAGTGATGTATCCAACTCTTAAAGTACTTATTGGGCCGTTCCAAGGAACTGGCGAAACATGAAGTGCGGCCGATGTCGCGATTGCCGCCAGAATTTCCGGATCATTTTCGGAGTCAACCGAAAGCAATGTGATCACAATCTGTACTTCGCGTTTATAATTTTTTGGGAAAAGTGGTCTTATCGACCTGTCAATAAGTCGTCCCTTTAAAACCGCCTCATCTGATGGGCGTCCTTCGCGCTTGACCCATCGCGAGCCTTTGATTATGCCACCGGCATAAAGTTTTTCTGCGTACTCCACTTGCAGTGGAAAATAATCCAGATCATCGCGCACTTTTCCTGCAGTCACTGTGACTAATACACAGGTCTCACCAAGTTTTGCAAAAACCGATGTGGTGGCCGACTGGGCAAGCTTACCAAACTGTAACGTGAGTTTTTGTCCCTCAATATCAAGGGACTCTTCATGAACTTTCATACTTATGAATGTACCATAAAGTAAGATAAAAGTGGGTTAAAAAGCAGTATCATCCTGAACTTATTTCAAAGTCTTTCCCTATGTAAGACTCAAGAAAAAAATTCAGAATGTGGATATACTGCTTAAACTTTTTTTACTTACCTTATTTAAATTTTAATTATTTTTTTAATGACAACTTTACTATGAGACCTTTATATCTTTTGGCATCAAGCTTTTGAAGATAGTTGAGTATTCTTCGGCGCTTTGCAATAACCTTAAGTAATCCTCGTCGAGAATGATTGTCTTTTTTATTTTCTTCAAGATGATTTGTCAATCGCTGAATTTTAAAAGTAAGAAGCGCTACTTGTACTTCAGGCGATCCCGTGTCGCCCTTTTTCTGGGCAAACATATCGATGATTTCCTGTTTTTTTTCCGGAAGTTGCATTTGTGCCATAATCTTTGAGATTATAATAAATACCATGACAAGTTGCAAGCGAAAGCATTAAAAAGATGAAAACCAATAAAGTGATAAAGCCCGATCCTTTCAATCTAAACGAGAGAAAAACTGCAAAGATTGCAAAGGGGGCTATCTTAGAGGGAGCGACTCGTCATAAAACTCATAAAAGTTTAAGAAAAGCCGGAAACTTATTGCGTCTAATCTTCCTAATTGTAGAAATTGGTGCAATTCTCACACTGATCTTTTTTATCGTACCAAATATTATTTTTACAGTCATCCTTATACTTCTGATAACAATGCTGGCATACACAGTTACTTATTTTCTTGGAAAGAAGGTTCAGATTTTAACGTCAATTTTTGTTTTTACTTTCCTTTCGATTTCCTATTACGTAGGCTTCGATCTTATTAATACATTATTACTAGCATCATTTATAATAGGACTGTCGCAGTTATTTAGAATAAAATAATAACAAAATTCGAAATCCTAAATCCGAAACTCGAAACAAATTCTAATTACCAAAATTTAAATATCAAAATAACTTGTTTGATATTTTAAACATTTGAATTTAATATTTGTTTAGGATTTCGAGATTCGAAATTCGAATTTATATATGGCAAAAGTTTATATCACTACTACTCTCCCCTACGTCAACGCCGATCCCCATATCGGTTTTGCACTTGAGATTATTCAGGCCGATGTTTGGGTCCGAGCACAAAGGCTCATGGGTAATGAAGTGGTTTTTAATACCGGGACAGACGAGCATGGATTAAAGATTTATCAGAATGCGAAAGACGAAAATAAAGACACTCAGCAATACGTTGATGAATATGCCGCAAAATTTAATAAGTTAAAAGAGGCTTTAGACCTCACCTATACAAATTTTATTCGGACAACTGACGCTCATCATAAAAAAGCGGCGCAAGTGTTTTGGAAGCTTTGTCAGGAAAACGGTGATATTTATAAAAAAAACTACAAAATAAAATACTGCGTCGGCTGCGAGTTAGCAAAGACAGATTCTGAACTAGTTAATGGTAAATGTCCGCTTCATCCGAACAAAGAGTTAATGATAATTGAAGAAGAAAATTTCTTTTTTAAATTTTCCAGATTTCAGGAAAAGCTTCTTAAACATTACAAAAATAATCCTGACTTTGTAAAACCGTCAAATCGACTGCAGGAAGTCACCAACTTCGTAAAAGGCGGCCTGGAAGATTTTAGCATTTCCCGTCTCAAAAAAAATATGCCATGGGGTGTGCCTGTTCCTGGCGACGATGATCATGTAATGTATGTCTGGTTTGACGCATTAATAAACTATATTTCGACGCTTGGTTGGCCGGAAGACGAAAAAAATTTTAATGATTTTTGGCCGGGAATTCAGGTTGCCGGAAAGGATAATCTTCGACAGCAAGCTGCTATGTGGCAAGCGATGCTCATGTCAGCCTGCCTGCCTCCATCAAAGCAAATCTTTATTCACGGATTTATAACCATGAACGGAGAAAAGATTAGTAAATCTACAGGAAATGTAGTCAATCCTTTTGATTTAGTAAATAAATACGGAACCGATGCCGTGAGATATTTCTTATTACGAGAAATTCCTTCACTTGATGATGGTGATTTTAGCATAAGAAGATTTGAAGAAGTTTTTAATGCCGATCTTGCCAATACTATTGGAAATCTAGTTGCAAGAGTAACCACACTTTGCCAACAAAATAATGTTGTTTTTGATGAAAAAGAAGAAAAAGATAATAATGTAAAAACCAGACTAGAAAAAGGCGGATTTTCCGATCATGTAAATAAGTTTGAATTTAATCTGGCTCTAGAAGAACTTTGGCGTGAATATAAAATGATTGATAATGAAATCAATAAGTACGAGCCGTGGAAAAAACAAGGTGAAGAGCTTATAACAAATCTGAAAAACTATTTGAAAAATATAAGAGAGATTACCCATTATCTACAACCTTTTCTACCAAACACTGCAGAAAAAATTATGAAAGCTACTTCGGGAAAAATTCAAAAAATCAAACCTCTTTTTCCACGACTTCAAAAATAAATCTGTATAATTTTTAAATAAAGTGAATTACGAAATTTTAGATACACTAATTAGGGTGGCAGAAAGAAAGGGATCCCGACACGCGCGCACGGTATTTTAGGAGCACTGGCGGGAATGAATTTCTGACAGGATCCTAAATTATTTCGTAATTCACGTTTATATATAGCTTTTTTTATCTAAATGAAAAAATTATTCCGTGTTCCAAAGCATCTTAAGAAATTTTTCTATTTTATCTCATTTTTTAGCGGCGGGACAATATTTATCTCCATCATTGCCGCGGCTCTTTTTTATTACTTTATTCTTGCCGGACTCCCCTCACCATATTCACTCAAAGATTACAAAGCCATCCCGCTTTCAACTCAGATTAACGATAGGCACGGCAAACTGCTTTACGAAGTATTTAAAGAAGAAAACAGGACTCCGATCAAACTAAATACACTTCCGAAATATGTAGCGAAAGCAACAATTGCAATTGAAGACAAGGATTTTTACAAGCATGGCGGAGTTTCATTTATTTCAGGCATGCTTCGCGCGGTCAAAGATATGGTTCAATCGGGTAATTTACAAGGAGGGTCAACGATCACACAGCAGCTTGTGAAAAGCGCCCTTCTTACTCCGGAGCGTACGATCCAGCGAAAAATTAAAGAAATCATTCTTGCGATCTGGGTAGAGAAAATTTTTACAAAAGATGAAATACTCGAACTGTACTTAAATCAGGTTCCTTACGGCGGGTTTGCTTATGGAATCGAACAGGCATCGCGTGCCTATTATGGAAAACCGTCACATGAGCTTAAGCTTCATGAGGCGGCATTTCTTGCTGGATTGCCTCAGGCGCCAACGCTTTATTCTCCACACAGCAACCCGGAGCTTGCACTACAACGAAGAAATGTTGTTTTAAGACGTATGTTTGAGGAGAAATATATCACTGAGGACCAACTTAAATCTTTACAAAAAACTGAGATTGTAGTTTTGCCTCCTAAGGTAAATATCAAAGCACCTCATTTTGTTTTCGAAATAAAAAGACTGCTAGAACAAGAATACGGACTGAAACAGCTTGAAGAAGGCGGACTTAAAGTGACCACAACACTTGATCTTGATGTCCAAAAGGAGGCGGAAACCGTACTTCAGGAGGAAATTGACGCGATTCGTGATTTCAATGTGTCAAACGGTGCAGTGCTGGTGACTCGTCCACCAACCGGAGAAATACTTGCCATGGTCGGATCGGTCGATTATTTTGCGACGCCGTCAGGTGCATTTAATGTCGCGACAGCGCCAACCCGACAACCCGGAAGTTCGATAAAACCCCTAAATTACGCGATTGGCATTGACACCAAAAAAGTGACCGCTTCAACCATGTTTTTGGATATTCCGACATGTTTTACCTACCCGGGTCAGCCTAGCGCTTATTGTCCGAGAAATTATGACGGTAAATTTCATGGTCCCGTACAGCTTCGCTATGCCTTGGCAAATTCTTATAATATACCCGCCGTCAAAATGCTCGCTTACAACGGAGTCGAAAATTTTGTGGCATCATCATCGGCTTTTCTTATATCAACCTTTAAAGATCCCAAACAATATGGACTTTCTTTGACGCTTGGAGGAGGCGAAGTGCCGATGACCGAGATGGCGCAAGGATTTTCCTCACTCGCCAATCGCGGCATGCCAAGAAAGCTCAACTATGTTTTAAAAGTTGAAGACAAAACTGGAAAAGTACTTTATAAATTCACCGATCCCAATTATGAAGAAAATATAAAAAAACCACTTGAATTACCAAATTATCTTGCCATGTCGGGCAAAAAAGCTATCTCTGAGGAAACCGCGTTTATCATCACGCATATTCTCCAAGATAATAACGCCCGCAGTGCCGCATTTGGCGCAAGTTCACAACTTGTAATTCCGAATAAAGCTGTTTCTGTAAAAACCGGGACTACCGATGACCTTCGCGATAACTGGACTATCGGGTATACGCCAAACTTCATGGTTGCGGTCTGGGTAGGTAACAATGATTTTACGCCAATGAATCAGGGTGTCGCCTCCGGTCTCACCGGCGCCTCGCCAGTGTGGAATCGGGTTATGACTTATCTTCTTGAAAAACAACCGAATTTACCGCCGGTTAAACCTGCTGGCGTTTATGGGACTCAGGTCTGTAACGACACCGGAGTCATCGCTTCAAAACAAGGTGACGGATTCAATTGCCCGACACGATTTGAGTACATGATAAAGGGCACAAACTCACCGGGTGGAATTAAAAAAGAACAAATTCCGGTAAATAAAGACACCGATCAATATTTACCGGAACAAGGTAACCCTGCAGTTGAGATGCGCGAGAAAACGGTTTTACAAGATATGTTTAGTAAATATTGTTTGGATTGTAATCATGATAAGGAACCGCGGCAGACAGTGGTTTTGCAGTAAACGTTATTTATACTTTTATCATGTTTAATGTACTTACTTTAAATATCATTGTGCTCTTATTTGCTCTTCTTACCATTGTATGGCAACAATCCGACTTAAAACTTAGCAAAACACAGAGGGTCAGCAATCGTCTCAATCCCATTATTTTACTCATTTTTTTGATCTCATGGTTCATAGTTTTGGTATATTTTCTTATTAATGCAGATGACGAGTTTCGACGGATCTTTTTAACATACAATCTGTCAATTCTTCTTGTCGCCAATACTCTGTGGATAACGGCAAAAAAAGATTTTGATGTAAAAATTCTCGCTATCTTTCTGACTGCCTGCTTTTTTTTGTTAAAACTTACTCTAAAAAATCTGTTCATCGATAATGTTTTTATTTTAATGTCTACATTGTGGGTTGGTCCGTTTCTGATAAAAATAAATCTGCTTAATCAAAAACGTTTTGTCATAATAAGCTTATTGTGGTTACTATATGATATTTATTTCATCTGGCTATCACCTACTTTTAAAGATCTTCTTTCCCAAACCCGTGAAGTAAATTTCACTCTTGGTATAGTGGTTGGAAAATATATGATCGGAGCAGGAGATTTGCTTTACATGAATATGCTCTTGAGTATTCTTAAAGACAACAAATCAAGGATAATATCAAGTCTTGTGCTAATACTATCTAGTTTTGTACTTTTTATTATTGCAATAAAAACAGGTACGGCACTTACATTTCCTCTGCTTGTTCTCTGGGTGCCACTGGGGACACTACTTCTTGTTTTCTTTCGAAAATCTTTCTAAAACAGTCTTATATCCTCCACAGCCGCTATTCAACCATAATGCTACCCTGGTAACCGTAGTTGTAGAAGTACCGACTTTTTTTGCTATTTCTGCATAGGATAATTTTTTTGTTTCAAGAAGTTTGGCTATTTCAAACCTATTGCTAAATTCTTCCAATTCTGCCGGAGTAAGCAGATCGCGAAGAAAATTCAAGGCTTCTTGTTCGTTTTTGACGTGAGTAAATGCCTGTGCAAGATTTTTTTCTTTTTCAGTTTTTGGTTTGTAATTTTGAAATGTTTTTTTGTCCATAAGCATATTATATAAACATTTACATTGAAATAACTCTTGACATATCTATATCAACATGTTAACATACTAAAATAGTATTCTTTGCTTATGTTTGTCAATCGAATAAATTCTAGTCAAAATTCACATCATCACCTCGCCTCGGCGGGGTGATTTTGATGTAAAAAACTAGATCACTAACCCGCCGTTTTAGGCGGGTTTTTTGTGGTTATTAGTTTCTAACTATTATGGAAATAATTCCAGGAAATCAACAAAAAGAGTTTTTAGAAAATATTCCCACAAGTGAAGATATAAAAACTATAGTTAACAATTTTCAGGTTAATCGGTCGATGGTACAAGAAAATGCTGAAAGCTGGGGTCTTGATGTAGAATTTTTACTTCAACAAGAATCGACAGTACTTGTAGGGCCATTTGTTGGGCCAGGGCCAATTCCGACAACTTTTGCAGGAAAACCTGAAAATGTTGTTTGTTCAGTAGAACTAGGTCAAGTTATTTGTCAAGAATTACAAGAAGCTGGCTATAATGTCCAGCAGGCACAACTTGTTACTCTTGCTTTAACTGAAATGCCTCGAAAAGGTTCAAGTATGCTGGATTGTCTAATCGTCCCTAAAAACCAATCAAGTAATCAAAAAGTTAAGATAATACGCGACTCCAACTGGAAAACCGCCTACTGTGCAGTGCCAATAACAGATCACGATGTTGACAGTTTAAAAGATCCTGTCTCAAAAATGTTTGGAGAGTTTCAACGACGGAAAAGAATGAAAAAAAATAATGAAATTGTAGATTCGGTGATAGAAGATGTTGAACAGGCAGGATCAAACGTACTTAGTGCAAATGAGTCAAACGGATTAAAAGGACAGTATGTTAATTTTGCAGCCGCATTAAATAAAAGGATTATACGACGAACTATTAAAGGACCTTTGCTTCCTTATGTACCCGTGGATCTTGTATATTATGATCCGTTCTTAAGAAATGGTATAAGAGAAGTTGGAAGATTTATTGAAATTTTAAAAACTGTAGGTTTTTTTGAAACTAATCCTAGTTTTGTGAAATCAGTTGATGATGACTGGATTGTGCGAGCTTATGAATATGTTGGAGATATTGATACTACTGACATTATGTTGCGAAACTCCGATAGTGGTTCCCGTGTTTCCTATAAAGAACTTCTCAAAACGCAACAAATGATTGCACCATGTAAAGAATTATCGTATCTATTTACACTTGGACAAATAGTACCAGTGGTCTATGGTTCTGAAAATAGAGGAGGATATTATGCTCCTTATGCTACTGCAAAACAACAACTGGAAAAGTTAGGTCTTCGTCCTACCCTTTATCGCACGCAACCAAGAATCTCTGCAAATATTGATGATTATGACACTATTTACGATTACTATCTGAGTTCAAAGTAATTTTATGGATGAATACAAACAAATTTTAAAAAAACTTACCTGCACACCTGCAGTCAGTGGATATGAATGGGAGCTTGGGATAGCTCAAGTAATACAACAATGCATTGGAAAACCTGGTAAAAAGATCGGCGAAAATTTAGTTTATCAATTTGGTAGTGGTAAAACAGTTTTGTTCCTTTCAGCTCATATGGACGAGGTTGGGTTTTTTGTTACTAACATTTTTAGTGATACTGCAACAATCGTTCCCATCGGTGATATTAATGTTAAAGATGTTGTAGACAAATATCTTGTTTTTTTAAATTCAAATAAAAAAATTACAACTAAAAGTATACGAACTGTGAATGACTTTTCAATGCTTAGGATATCTGCAAAAAATAAATTAAAAGTAGGAATGGTTGGAACATTTAGTAAACAATTTGTTGAAAAAGGAAACAAGATCATTGCTACCAGCTTAGACAATAAGGTAGGTTGTTTAGTTTTAATTGAAATCATTAAAAAACTTATGAAGGCAAAGACCGATTATTCAATTTATTGCTGTTTTTCTGCATGTGAAGAAGTTGGGACTAATGGTCTACTCACTGCGGTAAGACAAATAAATCCATCTATTTGTATCGATGTTGATTCAGCCTACGCAAAACCGCTTGATTCACAAACTTCTAATTGGTCAATCCCAAAACTGGGTAAAGGATTAGCCATCCAGTTGCAAGGAACTAACTTTATAGTCGCAAGTACGCTGCGGCGAAAACTTGAAAATATTTGTTTAAAAAATGATATTCAGTACCAATATGAAATTCCCAGTTCAAATTCGGGTGGCACTAATGCAAGCTCGCTACAAAACGCGGGATATAGTGTGGCACAAATAAATATACCAGTTAGAAGTCAGCATACTGCAAAAAGCGAAGCATCCTTAAATGATATAAAGTCGACTATACAATTACTTGAAACGCTTGTTTTCATACCCTCTGCGTAAATGCGTATATCATCATCGCCACAATAAGATAAATCGCAAGCCCGTATGGGGAAAGAAATAAAGAAAAAACCAGTCCAAGAAGCGTAATCAAAAAATATCCCTCAAAACGCAAACTACTTATCATGGTGCGGGTTGTAAGTAAAAATAAGAAAAGGACAAGTAATGAATCCTGGCGAAAAGGCTCAAGAGGAAAACGAAAATACATCGCCACAAGAATAAAAATTCCAAAGAAAAAAGTGAAAAGATCCTTTTCATCAAAAAAAAATCGATCAAGGCGAAATATCATAGACTCAAATTAATTCTAAAATAAACCACCACTTTTTGCCAAGGATATAATACTGATCAACAAAAAAGGCAATGACATATGCGATAAGACCGATCAAAATGACGTTTCTTATTTTCTTTACGCGGTCGTTGGAAAAAAAAACTTTAACTCTATTCACTAGGAACATTATAACTATATTTTTTTGTAAAAATAATATAAATAGATAAGCGAAGTAACCAAAATTTGTGTAGACGCCACTCAACTTGCCACTAACGCCTTTATAAGAATCACGGAGATAATTGCTTGGTGTCAAACAAATTTTCGGTTACGAGCGAAAGGAATTTTGCAGAATCTGTAGAATGACTGATTGTGAATTATTGTGGTAAAATAGAGCTATGGATAAGCCTCTTGCCGACCGTCTCCGCCCGAAAACTTTAAAAGAATTCATAGGTCAAAAACATCTTATCGACAAAGGCAAACCGATACGACAAATGATCGATTCGGGGAAGATTGCTTCGATGATACTTTGGGGGCCGCCTGGTTGTGGTAAAACTACACTTGCCCAAATCATTGCCAACTCAATCGATGCGGAGTTTATTTTGTTTTCTGCAGTGACAAGCGGTGTCAAAGAAGTGCGACAAGTCATTGCCGACGCCCGACAACGTAAGGACTTTTTCAAAAGGGATACGATACTATTTGTCGACGAAATACACCGCTTTAATAAATCTCAACAAGACGCTTTTCTTCCCGCTGTTGAAGATGGAACAATTGCACTAATTGGCGCAACCACCGAAAACCCAGGGTTTGAGGTGAATGCACCCCTTATATCAAGGTCACACGTTTATGTACTTAAGAGCCTAAATGAGGGTGACTTACAAAAAATTATAAAACGTGCGGTCAAGGAATACCCAAATCACAAATTTGATAAAAAGGCGCTTGATCATATAATAGTTTTTGCAAACGGAGACGCGCGTTCTGCAATAAATGCGATAGAACTTGCATCTTCAATTGCACCACATGTAACCTTAAATGTTGCCGAAGAAGCTCTGCAGCAAAAATCGATTTATTACGACAAAAAAGGCGATTTTCATTACGATACCATTTCCGCATTTATTAAAAGCATGAGGGGAAGCGAGCCTGATGCTACGCTTCATTATTTGGCCAGAATGATCAAGGCCGGCGAAGACCCGGTTTTCATAGCCCGAAGAATGGTAATATTTGCCTCAGAAGATATCGGTAACGCCCAACCCACGGCACTGGTACTCGCCACAAGTTGTATGCAAGCCGTACACATGATCGGTATGCCTGAGGCAAAACTCATTCTTTCCCAAACTGCAACGTATCTTGCCACCGCAAAAAAATCAATCTCATCAACGACCGGTATTACGGAGGCGTTGAATGATATAGAAACTTTGCAACTTGGCGCAATCCCGCTTCATCTTCGCAATCCTTCAAATAAAGTCATGAAACAGGAAGGTTATGGTCGCGGTCATGTACGATATCCCTGGCTTGAAGAGAAAATGACCGGAAAAAAAGTAAAACAAGAATACCTGCCGGAAAATTTGAAGGGGAAAAAATACTACAGGCCAGATTGGAAATAATTATTTAAACTTTTCAGGAAATTTTTCACGAAGAGTTACAGTATTTGTATCCCTCTCTGAAATAACCATTTCTTCTTTTTTTATCGGCCATTCAATATTTATATCCGGGTCAAAAATAGAAATTGCCATATCTCCGCTTTTATCGCGATTGGCATATAACCTATCTACTAAATATAAATAATCTGCCGGGCCTTTCACTGCACAAATTGAATTTCCAACACCGGATGGCAAAAACAGACATCCATCGAGTGCGTTTTCTCCATCTCCCATAAGAAAACATTCTTTTACTCCAAATGTTTCAGATTCCGGTCTCACATCTACAATCACAGCAAAACATACACCGGTTATTACTGTTACGAATTTATTCCATCCTTCCGCATGAATCCCTCGCACAACATTTTGTTCCGACCTTGCATGATTTACCTGTTTTACAACAAACTGAGTACCAATTACTTCTTCAAGTTCTGGAATCTTAACTATCTCAGAAAAAAAACCACGATTATCCCTATGGATTGGTCGTTCAACATACAAAACGTTCTTAATTTTTGTTTTATATACGCCCTGTTTTATAAAATTTTGCTGAGATTGCGAAAATGTTTGCATATAGTTTTAATAATAACAGGTGTCTATTTCAATTGAAAAAAATTTCTTGCTTCGTTTTCATCTTTTTTCATCTGTTCAACAAGTGCTTCCTTTGAATCAAATTTCACATTGTCGCGCAGTTTTTTAAGTACTTCAACTTCAAGAAACTCGTCATAAATTTCTTTTGAATAATCCAAAATATATACTTCAGCCTTTTTGTCAATTTCTTTAAATGTTAAAGGTGCACCGATAAAAACAAGAGATGGGTATTTTTTTTTGTTATGATTTGTATAACATACAAAAATACCTTCAGGGAGATCTAAAGGAATCGCAATATTGGCCGTTGGAAAACCAAGTTTTTTACCTCTACCTTTATCTTTTTTGACAAATCCCCCAAAAGTAAATAAATTAGTAAAGCTTTGAGCTTTGAGCTTTGAGCTTTGAATTTTTATCATGTGCCAGCAAGAGGATTCGAACCTCTGACCTTACGCTTATGAAACGTGTGCTCTACCACTGAGCTATGCTGGCAGGCGACGCGCGGGTGAAACGATTGCCTTATATTCTAGTCAATCGATTATAATATATCTCATGGCCGTAAGCAACCAAGGACAACAAGCTATAGAGCTTTCTATCATACTTTTATCTTACAACACCGCAAGCCTTACCAAAAACTGTCTCGAGTCAATTATTAAAGAAACGGCAGAAGCCATAAATTATGAAATTATTGTTTTTGACAATGCCTCATCTGATGAAACGGCTTCAGTCATAAAAAGTCTTGAATTAAAACATAGCCGCGTTAAATACATTCAAAGTAATGAAAACTTGGGTTTTGCAAAAGGAAATAATCAGGCAGTACGCCATGCAAAGGGAAAATATTTATTGTTTCTCAACACAGATACGGTTGTTCTTGATAATGCAGTGGCGAAACTTTCTAAGTTCTATAAAGAAAATGAAAGTACGATGCATTTTCTCGGAGGAAAGCTTCTTAATAAAGACCTGACAAACCAACCATCATGCGGGCCATTTTATAGCCTTCCCGTAGTTTTTGCGGCATTATTTTTAAAAGGTGATTACTGGGGCTTGACACGCTCGTCTCCCGATAATCTGAAAAAAACAGACTGGGTATCCGGAGCATGTATTTTGACAAGGAAAGATATTTTTTTTAAAGTTGGCGGTTTTGATGAAAAAATTTTCATGTATATGGAGGAGATCGACCTTTTATACAGAGCTAAAAAACTGGGATTCACAACCTACTTTTATCCGGAATCTCGATTCATTCATTTTGGGTCTGCATCAAGCGCTGGTCGTACATACCCAATAATTCAGGTTTACAAAGGCCTTATTTATTTTTATGAAAAACACTATTCTCCACTCTCTTTTGGAATCCTAAAAGGTATGTTACAATTAAAGGCATTGCTTGCTCTCACTGTTGGCAGGCTCACAAAAAATACGTATCTTGTCAAAACATATGAACATGCTTATAAAATCACTAAGATGGTTTGATGATCATATCCTAAAAATTTTAGT
>Ga0209541_10004265_pt1 | contig 25524 bp, 26 predicted proteins | sample RifCSPlowO2_01_FD_184027 | JGI IMG/M metagenome (GOLD analysis project Ga0209541, IMG submission 184027) | Groundwater microbial communities from Rifle, Colorado - Rifle CSP2_plank lowO2_0.1 (SPAdes) (version 2) | ecosystem: Environmental > Aquatic > Deep subsurface > Groundwater | place... | reverse complement strand
CCCCGCCATCCGGCGGGGCTCGCTTCCCAAAATTTTTCGCGCCGTTTGAAAATTAGAAAGGGAAAATGAGAAAAGTCGTTGTCCCACCCGCCAGTGAGGAACGTCAAACGTTCCAGCCACGTTTTACGTGGCGCCGACACACCCCCTAATAGTGATTTCGTCTCCTCAGTGAAATCCCAAATCAGTTAGGGTAGACCACTGAATCAAGAAGATATATCTTTCCTCGTTTTTGTAGTCCGTTTTTGGTTAGCTTATTTAGTTCTGATAGTATGCTCTTTTGTGGAGCGTTAACCATCCGAAAATCAAACCTAATTTCTTTTAAGAATGATTCCACTCTAATATCTGCATAAACTCTAATCCTTTTATAGATCGTTCGTGCCAATCTCTGATTTCCTGATCGTCAGGATTTTCTTGAAGAAGTTCTGCTGAACGCAGAGCAAACATAGCGTAATTGGCGCGAATAAGTAGGGGCAAAACACTTTTTTCGTGGTCTGTTAATCCGTTATTCTCCTCATATGTCTTAATGCTAGCCTGGAAAAGTTCTCTAGTTTTCTCAGTGTCCCCAAAATTAGCACATGTTTGTGCCAAAAAAATTGCCAGATCCACTACCCTTGGCTGATAATCCATACATCCCAAATCTAGTATCCGATACTCGCCAGTTGCCCCCTTTAAGATATTCCCCGGGTGTAAGTCTCCGTGAGCAAATGCTTTCGGAAACACCCCCTGTCTTTTCCCCAATGTCCTGCCGGTGAAAGAGTGGTATAAGTATTCCGGCATATCAAATTGATATTTCAGAACCCTAAACTCATTAACCACAGGAGTTATGGTCTTCAAAGTCTGGCGTAAATTCTCATTTGACGAATCATTTTCGTATGCTTCAGTCAAACGTAAAAGCGACCAACTGTCCTCTGCCGGCACGATTCCGTAACCTTCTGTCTGGTGAAATTTTGCCATAAATCTGGTAATCTCTTGCACGTCAACCACATCTGGATTTTCAAGGTAGCGTCCTACAAACACTGGCGAGATAGAGACAGCAATAAGTAGGGGCGAACTAGCAGCCGTTTCTGTCCGTAGTGTAATAAACCTATCGTAATCATTAATTTTTGAATTCCAGTTCTTAGTTGGTGCTGTTTTAACAATAGGAACGCCTGCGTCTTCCAGCTTTCTTTCCACAACATGGGTAGACTGTATTATATATTCTGCACGTTTAATTTCTGATTGATCATAAACTCTCATTTTTAACAAATAAGGTTTTTCTCCTATCCAGAAGGTATATTTTTCCGCTTCTAAACCGAGAGGGAGATGATGCAAGTACGTTGGTTTTAGCCCACTAAAATCGTAATTATCAGCTACCTTTTCAACAATCTGCCCAAGGGTTATGGACCCGGCAATTGAAGTCTCCAATAATGACTGTTGTTCAAACTCTAACTTATCTTCTAACATCGGTCGTTTGTTTAATCGTGGAGCCTGGGTCGGGGATAGGAAATCAGTAGATTTCATATCGCTTAGCTTGCTTTGTTGCTTATCCGACGGTTACGGATTTGCAAGTCGCAAGATGCGCGATCGAACTCGAGACCTCATTCTTTAGACGCAAGTCGCGGTAAGGCAAGAATGCGCTCTTCTGCCGGAGGCAGATAGATATTTGAAGTGAGTTATGAGCCTAGGGAGGGAATTGAACCCTCGCTCTAACCCTTACCAAGGGTTTGTTTTACCACTAAACTACCTAGGCTTGAAGCCAATTATACCACTTAAAAATACTGGACAGGTAGTTTATTTTAATGTTATGGTTAAATAATAGATAGGTAAAAGCCCGCTTTATTTTCGCACTCGGCTTTCAGGTACTATTCGTACACGCCTCGTGCCAAAATTGGTCAGCGGGTAAAGGGGGTGATAAAAATGGTTCCATATGGTGATGTTTTTGTAGGATCTTTCCAACAACTTTGGTATCAGTTGATGCTGTTTCTTCCCAAAGTTTTAGTAGCTCTACTTATCTGGTTTGTTGGTAAGTATTTAATCGATACGGCAGTAGGACTTTTGAAAAAGATAGAATTCAAAGGGATTAAACTTGCCGACAAAGCGCTTAATACTGTTACTCAGGTTGTGTTGGTTTTAGGAAAGTTTTTGCTCGTATTGATAGTTCTTGATTATTTAGGAATAGCGCAGTCTTTAGTTAATGCGTTACTCAACGGCCTAAGTTTTGCGGTGGCTATTGCCTTGGGGCTTTCATTTGGTAAGGCTCTGGAAGACGATGCCAAGCATGTGGTTAGCGAGGTAAAGAAACACTTTAATAAATAGAAGTATAGTCTTTGTGGGATTATAATCTATCTAAGTTTAGATTATGGGTGAAACTGGTTATTCAGAGCAAGAAGTTGAAAGTGTAGTTTCTACAGCAGCGTCTTCTTTGAAAGAGGAAGATTTAGGGTTAAAATCTAAACTCACTTCTAGGGCCTTTTATAAAGCGATAGATAGGGCTACGAGAGTTATTTCACCATTGACCGGTAATGTACCTCTTGAAGAACATCGGGTTGATAAGGCTTTGGGAGAATCCTTAAGAAGATTACGTAGATACAGGGACATTTTGTACGGAGAGGGTGAAGTTTCAAGAATTGCTGGGTCTGAAAACTTAGCTCTTTGGTATTATTTACAGGAATTGGGGCGAAGGAGTGGATTTAATTGGTCGAAGGTCGATATCTCAAAAGCATGTGCCGATGCAAGAAAGTTTTTAGACAGTGTTAGTTCTAGAGATAAAGAGCTTAAAGCTTTATCCGATCCGTATACTCCGACTATAGGTATAGAAGTAGAGTATCAGCCAAGCATTTTGTCGCGGAGAACATCAGACAGCTTGAGATCACGACTAAAGTTGCGTCCAGAGAAAACAGCAAGTTTAGGGGAGGAATTTATCTCCCTTCGGTCTTTCCATGCAAAAAATGAGATAGATCAGTTAAGAGAATTGGCTTTATATCCTACAGCTAGCCCTTCGACTCAGCTTCGAGAAACGCTTTATTTACTTAAGGAACACAGGATAAAATGGCCGGTTAATATTCACGCAACCTTAAGCGAATTAAATCTTAGTTGGGAGAATTCCGAACCAATGGTAATAACTAGTTTAATGATTGCTTGTGGTTTTTCAGATCCCTTCCTGACATCTGGCCAGGTTGGATATTACAAAGAACACGAAGGTGAATTAAATATTAGCGAGGTTATCAAAAAGTCGCCTGACGGTAATGTTTACCCACTTCACAGATTGAGAGATCGCCTGGAGTCAAAATATAAAGATCCAACTGTTTCTCGGGGGGTTGAGTTTAGAGGCTGTGCCCGCTTCAGCAATTTTAGTGATTTGGTAAGGTATTTGACCAGCCTGCAAGAGGCTGGCAAGCTCGCAATTGCACACCAGAAAGTGAAAGATCCCGGTATTGTTTCTGATCACAAGTTAAGAGGTTTGTCAGAAGGTTATGATTTGGTTTTTGACGACTGGGAAGAAACTCTTGCCGACTTGGGAATTAACTTGGGAATTGAGGATTCAATCTACAGGCTGTCAGATCCAGACTCTAAGGTGAGTGAAATAGTAATTCCGTATTACCGTGCAATTGCCAGAATATCGTTTCTTTCACAATCGGATCCAAAATTCCGTAGGAATGCGAGGGAACAACTTACGAGAGTGCGGCAGGTAGCGAAGGGTTAAGTCTAAGTTGGGAAAGCTTCATTTATGTAATATAATATCACTTGTAACGTGCCTTTCTAGCTCAACGGCAGAGCAGCGGTTTTGTAAACCGTCGATCAGAGTTCGACTCTCTGGGAAGGCTCCCAAGTCGAGGTGGCGGAGCGGACAATCGCACCAGACTGTAAATCTGGCGGCCGAAAGACCTACGTAGGTTCGAATCCTACCCTCGACACAAGGGTTCTTCATTATCCGATCGATTAATAATTTCGGGTTTGGAGTTTTCGTAAAGGATGACCCTGGTGTCCGTGTCAGAATAAAATTTCCTGTAGTAACCAGGTGGGTGAGCTGCCTCAAACCCCTCAGGGCTTTCGGACCCGCCCTCCCGATGTTTTAAATTGGTCAGGAAAGATTAACCGACACTTTCCACAGGGTCGGTTCTATTTTAGCAAATAAAGTCAATATATTACTAGACTAAAGTTGGGCTCGAAGGAAGCAGAATCTTCAAAAAAAAATTCATAATTGGGGAAATAAAAGATGAAATTGGTGATACTCCGGCAAATGGAAAAATAAGAAGGAACAATATGAAAATTCCATATCTCTGAAGAAACATATCAAGTTCATGTGCATCCTTTGAAGGAAGTATCCCAACTAGAATCTTTCCTCCATCCAATGGGTGAATAGGTATTAAATTAAAAACTGCAAGCAGAATGTTTAGTACTATAAAGGTGGGTACGATAGCTTCTGTCATTATAATTGGGAGTAAGGTACCCGTAGAACGTAGTACTATTGAGAATACTCCAGCAGCCACCAGATTTGAGGCAGGTCCGGCCAAAGATATCAGTGCCGCATCACGCCTGGGGTTTTTGAGATTATAGGGATCAAATTGTACGGGTTTTCCCCATCCGAACCTGAAGAAGATAAGCATAATAGTACCTACTGGATCAAGGTGCGCAAGGGGGTTTAAAGTAATTCTTCCCTGTAACCTCGGGGTCGGGTCTCCTAATCTATCTGCTGTCCAAGCATGGGAAAATTCATGGATTGTTATCGCAAATAATAAAGCTAGTATCCATGTAAAAAACATTATCGGGGAAGTAAATATAAAATCCAGCATTGTTAATTTGGAACCCTACAATTATAATAGACCGGAGTTGAAAGGTAAATTGTGAATTATGAGTTACGTTTGTGAGAATTGCGGTAAGCACACTGTTTTTGGCAGAAGTCAGCAACACAGACGAGGTGTTGCTGGTCATCGCTGGGAAAAAAGAGCTCAGGAAACGAAAAGACTTTTTAAACCCAATTTGCAGCTTGCAAAGGTTAAAGTTCAAGGAAAACTGGTTAGAATGAAGCTTTGCACAAGATGTATTAAGCGGTTTAAAAAAGATAATAAGATTTACATATCTTCATCCGCCAGTGTTGCCCTGGGATAACCTCGTACGAATTCATCAAAACTTACTGGTTTTTTTCCTTCTAGTTGGACTTCATCTAAAATCAAATTGTTATCTTTCACATGAGCTTTTAGAATTTTTAACCTCTTTTGAGCTTGCCCTTCGGTTCTTAAAAGGCGAAGGAAAGTCCACGCACCGGGCCATGAGGACATTGCGCGGATAAAGCGTTCTATGTTGTAGGTAGTTGGTTTTAGGTTATATTTAGGTATGAATCTAATTTGCCATTTTTCTCTGACTTTTTCGCCTTTAACTGCAGCTCTTAAATATTTTGGCGGTATAAAGCCGTCTTCTCGCGTAATTGTATTGGTAAATATTGCCTTTTTATGGTCTTGCTCTTTCAATTTTATTTTTCCATTTAAATAACCTGGAATTAAATCAACTAGAAATTGAGCAGATTTTTCGAATAATCTTTGTCGGAGGGTTTCAGTTGTGTCACCAGACGAAATGTCTTCTTTAAACGAGGAAACTATTGGTCCATGGTCCATAAACTTATCCATTTTAATGACTGTTAATCCTGTGGGGTTTGTGCCTGTTACTATGGCTGCTTGGACTGGGGAAGCCCCGCGAAAAGTAGGCAGAAGCGAAGGGTGGAGGTTAAGAATTCCCTTCGGGAAATGTTTAATGATGTTTTCCGGTATAATTTTACCGTAAGCGGCAACAATTCCCAAGTCAGCTTTAGGTAATTTCGTGCTTATTAGCTCAGTAACTATAGTAAGTTTTCTTTCCCACGCCCAGATATCAACTGCTGAGTGTTGGAGTTTATTAATTCTTCCCGCCGGCTTTGGTGGTTGTGTGACGACTCCTACAACCCCACTTTCTTTTGAATTGGGTACTCTGTATTTTTTATGGAGAGCGCTAGCTATTGGAATGACATACTCAGGTGTGCCGAAAAAAATGATTTTCATAATTCTACTTCTTCGAAGTTATCGCCTTCAAATTTATAAAGAGGTGAGTTTTGCTTTAGCACATGGTCGACAAAAAGGATTCCATTGAGGTGATCAATTTCATGCTGGATAATTTGTGCATTAAAGCCAAAAAAATCTTCGACTTTGGTAACAAGTGATTGACCAGACGGAGTTTGATATCTAATTTTTATCTTTCTCGGTCGTCTTATTGGTGAGTAGTAGTTTGGAAGCGACAGACACCCTTCAAGTAGTTTAGCTTTCGATTTTTTGTTCCCCTTTTTGAGTTTTTCAGATTTCAGGATTTCTGGATTAATGATAACTCTTTGCAATTTTTCAAAATTTACAATAAAAATTTGCAAAGACTTTCCTATTTGTGGAGCAGCAAGACCAATTCCTTCTGGATCCCTTTGGAACTTTAATGTTTGCTGCATGTTGGAGATAAGCTTTTCTATTCTTTTGTCGAATTTGCTGACTCTTTTTGCTTTTTGACGCAGTATCGTATCTTTGATGTCAGCAATTTTCAAGATCATGGGAAAATTATACCATTTAGCCACGCAACTTACCCTTTGAAATAAATTTCCTTCAATATATACTCGGGGTTGATGATGAAAAGAAAATTTTGGGACGTAATATCTTCTTTTTCTTTAAACAGGATTTTCGGGAATCTTTCTCATGAAGTAGGAATTGATTTGGGTACAGCAAACACACTTGTTTATGTAAGAGGAAAAGGAATTGTGATTCGGGAACCTTCGGCTGTGGCAAGAAAGAAAAAAACAAAAGAAATTCTTGCTATTGGGAGTGCTGCGAAACGTATGGTCGGACGAACACCGAAAAATATCGAAACAATAAGGCCTCTTAAAGATGGAGTGATTGCAGACTTTGACGCAACAGTTTCGATGCTTGACTACTATATTAAAAAAGTTCACGAGTCAGGAACAGTCATTCCCAAAATTCCAAGACCGAGACTTATTATCGGAATTCCATCAGGGGTAACAGAAGTTGAGCGCCGTGCAGTGGCAGAAGCTGCTGTCAATGCCGGAGCAAGACGAGCTGATTTGGTAGAGGAACCAATGGCTGCGGCAATCGGTGCAGGACTTAAAGTTGAGGAACCAGATGGTATTTTTGTAGTAGATATAGGTGGCGGTACAAGCGAAATTGCGGTAATTTCTCTTGGTGGAATAGTACTGGGTAGGTCGGTCAGGATTGCTGGAGATGAGATGAATGAAGCGATAGTTAACTTCGTGAGACTAAAATATTCACTTCTTATGGGTGAGCCGACAGCCGAAGAGGCCAAGATGTCGATTGGATCTGCCTATACACTTGCCAAAGAGAAGTTTTTTGTAGTGCGGGGGCGTGATCTTGAGTCGGGTCTTCCCAAAAGTGTTAAACTAACTAGTGAGGAAGTACGCGAGGCTTTATCTCCGATTCTACAAGAAATTGCCAAAAACATCACCGAAACAATAGAAGAAGTGCCGCCGGAATTGATTGGGGACATTACAGACCGCGGGATAATTTTGGCAGGCGGTGGGGCATTACTTACAGGAATCGACAAAGCACTCTCGGAAATTACTCATCTTCCTGTGAATATTGCAGAAGACCCTTTGACTTGTGTGGTCAGGGGGTGTGGAATACTTCTTGAAAACGATAGTTTACTAAATAAAATTAGGTTTACCAGCTAAAATGAGGAGTTTGACCAGTAGTTATGAGCAAAGTTGGCTGTCATGGTTTTTAAGAGGGATTCTAATTTTAGGTACTTTAGTTTTATTTGCCCGACTTTTTGAACTTCAGGTAATAAAAGGCAATTATTACCGCGACTTATCGGATGGAAATAGAGTACGTAGAGTTACAATTAATGCACCTCGGGGAAAAATTTTCGCCCGTGGTGGGGAAGTTTTAGTTGACAATAGACCGGTTTACTTTAAGTTAGTTTTGACTGGAGACGGAGGTTATCAAAAGATTGAGGTTGAAGAAAGTGGTCTTGACACAATTATCGAATACAAAAGATTCTATCCACTGGGAGCTGATCTAGCCCATGTGACGGGTTTTGTGGGCTATGTTGCGGAAAGCGAGCTCTCGAGAGTTGAACCGAAGTGCCCTGAAAAAGGGGCACTTAAACTTAACTCATGGGTTGGAAGAAATGGGTTGGAGGAAACTTACAACTGTGGACTACGTGGTTTTGATGGCGAAGAGCTTATTGAGGTTGATACTCATGGAAATAAAGTCCGAGTCCTGGGAAGAAAACCTGCAAGAACAGGTGAGGACATTAGAACGACGATTGACTACGGTCTTCAAAAAAAGGCCGTTGATGCAATTAAAGGAAAAATCGGTGCTATAGTTGCAACAGATATAAAAGGTGAAGTGCTTGCACTTTACTCCTCTCCTTCATTTGACCCCAATCTTTTTGTTGATTCGAATTTAGCTTACTCCTCTCGCTTGGAGAATGTTTTAAATGACAGTAACCACCCTCTTTTTAATAGAGCCATTGCTGGGCTTTATCACCCAGGCTCGACATTCAAAATTGTTACCTCTATAGCAGCTCTCTCTGAAGGAAAAATAGATGAGAAGTTTATTTTTGATGATCCGGGTGTAATAAGTATCAATGATTTTAATTATGCAAACTGGTATTTTACACAATATGGTGGACTTGAAGGCGAGCTGGGAGTTGTACGTGCCATTGCACGTTCGACAGACACGTTTTTTTATAAGGTGGGGGAATTAGTCGGTATAAAAAGCCTTGCTAGTTGGTCAAGAAAATTTGGCCTGGAGGACAAATCTGGGATTGATTTGGCTGGTGAAGTAACTGGCCTTGTCCCCGATCCAGAGTGGAAAGGAAGAGTAAAGGGTGAGAAGTGGTTTTTGGGTAACACTTATCATGTGGCGATAGGGCAGGGAGACCTGGCGTTAACTCCGCTCTCGGTTAACCAAATATCTTCAGTTGTCGCCTCATATGGCAAAGTTTGCCGCCCTTTTATTGCAAGACGAGAAAATGAAGTTAATAAGAGTTGTAGAGAGTTAGGAATATCTACAAAAAATATTAGCTTGGTCAAGCAAGGAATGGTTGAAGCTTGTGAGACTGGGGGAACCGGGTATCCTTTTTTTGACTATAATCCCAAGGTTGCTTGCAAAACAGGAACTGCAGAGACTATTGAGATGGGAAAAACTCACGCTTGGTTTACAGTTTTTGCCCCCTCAGACGACCCCGAAATAATTCTGACTGTACTGGTTGAAAAAGGTGGCGAGGGTTCGTCAGTTGCAGCACCCATCGCAAGAGAGATTTTAGAGTTCTACTTCCAAAGAAAATGATCTTGGAAGTTCAAATATTTTATCCCTGGACGAAAGGTTACCCTACTAACCTGAAGATTTTGGAAAAGTTCGCCCCCAAAATTTTTGTTAGAGGTGAACTAAAACCTCAAGACAACCAATCTGTAGCAATAGTTGGTTCCAGAAATATGAGCGTATACGGTAAAGAACTGGCAGAGAGATTTTCTGGATTTCTTGCATTAAGAGGAGTGACCGTTGTTTCCGGTTTAGCAAGGGGAGTCGATACAGTTAGTCATATGGCAGCTTTGGAAGCCCGGGGGAGAACGGTTGCGGTACTTGGAAGCGGAGTTGACGTTATTTACCCGCCGGAAAACTTAGCGCTATCAAGAAAAATAGCCGAGAACGGCGCAATTATTTCGCAATTTCCCTTGGGAACAAAGCCTCTTCCACAGAACTTTTTAATTCGCAATAAAGTGATAGCAGCACTTTCCAAAGCTGTAGTTGTGATCGAAGGAGCGCGGCGGAGCGGGACATTTTCGATAGCAAGCCATGCTGCAAATCTTGGCCGGGAAGTTTTTGCAGTCCCAGGGCCTATTAACTCGCCGTTATCCGAAACCCCAAATTTTTTGATAGAGCAAGGCGCCAGGGTCGCCACGAAACCGGAAGACATACTTGACAGCCTGATATTATAAAGAGGTTCTTGAAAAACTGCATAAAGATTATGCTCTCGGTGAAAACAGTTCAACAATGTTGTTGACACGCTATTTGGGTGAGGCTGCAGCTGGAAGACTTTTGAGTATGCCGCTGGTGGGTGAAAAAGAAGCCCCGACTTTTATTGAAAATATGGGTATAAAAAATTTTACTAAAAATGAATGGCTGAAGACAGGGAGTAGTAAAGACTACATTTATTGTAAAAATTTATAGTTTATGAATGATAATATAATACTGGTTAGTGATAGAATTGATCGATGAGGCAAGTCTCCGAAAAAGGTATTATTTGTCCTAGTTGTAGGAAAAGTGTTATTAATGAAGAATCCCAAAAGTCGCGGGAGAAGTATAGGCATCTTGTAGAACCAGATGGCACAGAAATACTGATGTGCAGCCATTGCAAGAGTTGGCTTCAACACAATGATCAGACAGGAGAATGGGGAAAGTGTGAGATTGATGTAGAGGCTTTAAATAAGGACCCGCGCCTGCCGACTCCAGACATTAGGCTAAATAATTTAACCAAATTACAAACGGCAGAAATCTATGGAATGAGTGAGCAACAACAATTAAGGTTTGGCTTTAATTACACTTATTTTGAGAGATTTCCAGACGAAGCTGTGAAAATATGTAACGATATTGGGAATTTTGTGTCCCATGGTTATTATGTCGGACTCCATAGATCGATTGATCCGGAAACCAGACTTTATAACACCGGTCGGATCAATGTGCTTACAGGTTTACACTCATATTTCGGTTTAGATCGTCGCAGAATAATTTTGGATCCGAAGGATATCAATCTCAATCAAGATTTGTTTTTCCAATCTGTTGATATCAATGAAAAACCTCTTTCTGCTAAAGAAATCTTCAATATCTATAACATTTACGGGAATACTAATAGAGAAGTGTTATTCCAATTTAACAGAGTTAAGTTTGAGAATTTTGTCGAAGATGCAATAGTAATTTGTAATAGGATTTCTTTACTCGTTTATGAAAGACATTTGGTTGAATTAAGCCTTGCGATTGATCCATCGACCCGTAAACCTATTTCAGGAAAGATAATAGTTATTGCTAATAAAGAAAGTCCGGTCCCTACTGTTCCACCTTTAATTTACCCTTTCCCTAAAAAGAGGGGTACTAATAAACTCCTTTCACTTGAAGCCATTGAATGGTTGGGTGATAACCCCACTCCCAGTGCTCTTGCAGCTAACCGTTTTAAAGATAATATCGAGGCTGTTGAGTTTGTGAAAAGACTGTACAGTGCGGGTGCAGTTAGAGTTGATGTGGAAGATGTTAGTCAGGATAATACAGGAATTTATACAGACACCTTGAAGGTTTATTTACCTAAAGATATACAAAAAAGGATGGGTGTTTTTAAAATATATAATCAGGAGGTCCAGAAGCAAGGCTTTGATGAAGAAGGAGATGATGGTTTGAAGGAATATTTAACTTTTTGGTGGGACTAAATTCTCGGCTGGTGTGGATGGCTGAGTTTCCAAGTCAAGTTTTGGTATTTCCTCCTCTTGTTCTTGAATCGCAATGGTTTTATAGCCAAAGGCATTACTAGCGTGGATAACCTTAACCCATTGTGAGTTATCATTTGTGTACTCCCAACTTCTGGTGCTTTGCAAAAATTGCTTGTTGAATGAAAACCTCCTCGCCAGTCTTTTTGTATCTGTTTCTATGACTACGGAATTTTCTTCTATATGAATAACACTGGGGCCAACTATTGTTTTAACTTCTCTTGTTGCTGATCTGTAATATTTAATTAGGTCCCATAGACTGAAGCATAGTTCTTTGTCCTCAATAAGTTCCACAGGCAGTCCTAATTCCTTTGCTTCTGTATAGATGATTGGATAATCATGAGATGGGTAGTCATATACGAGTTTTTTTGCTATCTCGTCAATCTTTTCTAGACTTTCGAAAGAGTCTGGATGCATATTCATGAGCTGTCTGCCTGATCTTTCGCTTGCCTTAGATACTCGGATTGTGTCACCGACCATAGTCGGATGGATATATTTGAATATAAGTTCGTAACCCTTGTAAACTTTTTCCCGGTCTTCACCAGAACTACTTCGGGCAAGCAAAAGGTCGATAACCTTATTTATTGCGTCGCAGCTAGTGAAATTTCCTGTATTTCCAATGTTTCCTTCTGTACCCATCATTTTGTAGATGATTTGGGTATCAACCGGTGTTATAAAACCGCTTGGTGTAAAATACATTTTCTCAGCCCCAAGTGCTAACTTAGTAGCGGCGCTTGAACACCTCGAGGGGATAATAACATTAAAAGTCTTACAGAATTTTCTTATAAGACTTGCGATTCTAAGAGCTGCTTCCCAGCTTCCTCCGGGTGAAAAAATTATCAAGTTTATAACACCCGTGTCTTCTTTTACGTCTTTTAAAGCTTCGAGGAAATAATCAACGTGGTCATCTACCATGGAGTATTTAATTGGTACATAATAAACCATTATTTTGCCCGGAATTTTTTCTTGGATACTCTTGATTATTCTTTGTGTTTCAAGGAAATATGATTTTGCATACTTATGTTGAATTTTTAGAGCTGGCCTTGGTATGTTACCTATTTGTGAGTTTGGAGATCGAGATGTGTTGCTTTTTTCTTGAACTGGATCATTCGCCTGCATAAACTTATGGTAACATCATGGGTTGTTGATTGTCTACAATCGAACTAACCAGTGTTTTATAATACTTGACTATTTGCAAACTAACTAATTAACTAAGTAACTATGAACCTTATTATTGTTGAAAGCCCGACTAAAGCAAGGACGCTTTCCCGGTTTCTGGGGAGCGATTACGACGTGGAGGCGACAATGGGGCATATAAAAGATCTACCCAAAAGTAAATTGAGTATTGATGTGGATAACAATTTTGAACCCCAGTATATTGATGTTCCGGGGAAAGAGAAAGTAATAAAGCTTCTTGAAATGAAAGCCAAAAAAGCTACTACTGTTTATCTTGCGACCGATCCAGATCGTGAAGGAGAAGCGATTTCTGCTCACGCAAAGGAAATTATTGGTGATGGGAAAACAAAAAGGATCGTCTTTCATGAAATTACTAAAAACGCGATTGAGGAGGCATTGAAAAATCCGCGTGAGGTGGATGAGAAGTTGGTCAACGCTCAAACTGCGCGAAGGGTTCTTGACCGGCTGGTTGGTTACAATCTTTCCCCGCTTTTATGGAAGAAAGTCAGGAGGGGACTTTCTGCTGGCCGTGTGCAATCCGTCACTGTTCGTTTGATTGTTGAAAGGGAGAGGGAAATTGAGGTTTTTAAACCATTTGAATACTGGGAGATAGACGTCGAACTTACCAAGAAAAGTAAGGAATTATTCATTGTGCGACTAATAAAGCGGGACGATAAGAAAATAGAGATTGAGAATCAAAAAGCCGCGGATCAAATAGTCAAAGACTTAGAAAGCTCTAGTTATCTGGTTGATTATGTTAAAAAGCAGGAAGTTAAAAAAAGCCCCTATCCGCCGTTTACAACTTCCACCATGACACAAGCGGCAGCAAGAGTTTTTGGTTGGTCCTCTAAAAAAACAATGAGTGTCGCTCAAAGTTTGTACGAGAAAGGTCATATCACATATCATAGAACTGACTCGGTGAATTTGGCTCCCGGCGCGGTTAGTGTTGTAAGAAGTCTTGTAAAAAAGGAGTATGGTGAAGTATATTTACCGGAAAAACCAAGGTTTTTTAAGCGACAATCTAAGTTGGCTCAAGAGGCTCATGAAGCAATCCGTCCTACAAACGCAAATATAAAAGCTGTTGAAGAAGACAAATATTTTCTTGGCGCGACAAGGCTTTACGATCTTATTTGGAGACGCTTTGTTGCTAGTCAAATGTCGGTAGCTGTTTACGACGTGACGACAGTCGATGTGGTTGCGACACGTGATCTTTCTACATATACCTTACGCGCGACCGGTACTGTCATGAAATTTGACGGCTGGCGGCGGCTTTTTGGTGGCCGTGACCCGAACGAGACACAAGTTAATCTTCCCACCTTAGAGGAAAAAGAGCCCTTGGGTCTTGTTAAAGTAATTCCCCATCAGAAGTTTACCCAACCACAGAGTCGGTATAACGAGGCCTCTCTTATTAAAACACTGGAAAAACTTGGCATCGGGAGGCCCAGTACCTATGCTCCAACCATTTCTACTATTCAAGTCAGGGGGTATGTGGAGAAGGAAGAGGGCAAGTTTAAGCCAACTTCAGTTGGAACCGCGGTCAATGATTTTCTAGTCACGAATTTTGCCGTCGAGCTAGAATATTCTTTTACAGCTAAAATGGAAGATAATCTGGATTTTATAGCAAGCGGGAAACTTGATTGGCACGAGATGATGAAGGATTTTTGGGAACCCTTTTTGAAAGATGTTAAAACTGTTGAGGAAAACGCGAAAAGAGTAAAAATTGAAGCAGAAAAGACTGGTCGCGAGTGCCCAGAATGTAAGAGTGGTGAACTGGTAATAAGGACCGGCAGGTTTGGCAAATTTATTTCCTGTTCTCGCTTTCCGGATTGTAAATACACAGAAAAGTTGGTCGAAAAGATTAACGTGATGTGCCCTGGGTGCAAAGAGGGAGAAGTTATAATTAAAAAGACAAAGAGAGGCCGTAAATTCTTCGGTTGCTCCCGATACCCCGACTGTAAGTTTGCCAGTTGGCAAAAACCAAAAAGTTGAATCTCTTCACTTGATTTAATCTCTTTCTCATTATAGGATGTTTGGGAGTTTTAAATTATAATGCCGCGAGATATTTTCGTAGAGGGTTATACCGATGGTGTTTTAGCCATAGAGGGAAACCGGACTGGGTTAGTCGAAGCCATTCGGGAGGGAATGGTTAAATTTGAAGAGCAGCAAGATGGAAGAGTTGATTTCTCAAAATTTCCTGTAGCAGGAACGACAATTGAAGTTAGACCTGAGGACTTACTTCCGACAGGAGAAGTTTCTGGGGTGCTGTCAAGCAAAGGAATACTTAGGGATTTGGTTTTAGGGAGAACTACAATTTATCCGTTTGATCCTCGTAGCCTTGGAGACAACAGTTACGATCTCAAAATAGCAGAAGATTATTATGTTATTAAGCCCCAATTTAAATGGGTATTGCCTTTTCCAGGGACCATGAGAATGTTGCTTCTTGATAGATTCTTCGGGAAACATAGTCATGTATTTAATCCCTGGAGTAAAGTTGATTCTGAGAGATATTGGGAAAAACCACGTAGAGCAAGGACACCGGAACAGTTAAAAAGAGATCTTAAAGTAAAAGATCTAAATGGGTTTAGGAATGGGGACCTTATCTTGGCGGCTTATCCAGGAACAATGTTACTTGGTTCTACACAAGAGTTTGTAGGAACAGGTGGAAATGTCGGAATTGTAAGTGCTAGGTCATCAATCGGCAGAAGCCACTGGACAGTTTGCGAAGATGCGTTTTTGATAAATCAAAGATATAAAAACAGAATTGCCCTAGAATTGCGGTCAAAGTTTTCACCAGAATATGAAGATCATTGGAATATACTTATTGTCGGGGAGAGAGTAGCACAGATTGCATTTTTGTCTTCAGAGGAGGCATTGGGGAGTGAACTACAGAGGCAAACAAAATATAGTCAGTCAGGAAAACCTTTAGATGAAATAATTAGAGATTGGACACCTCAAGAAATGTTGCCCAAACTATACAAAGACAGAGAAGGGAGATAAAAAGGGGATAATTATTACTAGTTGATTTGTTTATCAACTACTGCTAAAAAGTTAGAATCTTGTGACAAAGTTAAAATTTAAATTATTAACTAAGAATTCGAAACTTCCTTCTTATGCTCATTCAACCGATGCGGGATTTGACTTGTTTACTTCCCAAAAAATTGTTGTCAAAAGAGGGGGGTTTGAATTAATTTCTTTAGGTATTGCTTCTGAAATACCAAAAAATTCTTACGTGCAAATTTTTGGTAAAAGCGGTCTGTCGGCAAAGGGTTTACATTTAATGGGAGGAGTTATTGATTCAGGATATCGCGGCGAATGGAAAGTTATTATAGCCAACCTAGGGAAAAAAGATTATAAATTTTTATCAGGCGATAAAGTGGCACAGGGGATACTACTTCCTGCCCGCCAAGCCAAAATAATTGAGGTAAAAAAGTTAAAAGATTCAGATAGGGGAAAAAACGGTTTTGGGAGTACGGGAAAATAAATGACAGCAGAGTTGGTAGGTTTGAAACCGGATGTTGGTGAATACTTAGCCCAATATCGTGAACTAGGATTGACTTTCGAGGTACCTCCAGTTGTAAATCTTCGTTTGATTAGCCAAGCACCAGCTGGCAGAGAACCTGTGGGTGCCAGAGACATTGCGGCTACTGCTGCAATTCAGTGTTATGCTCCGGGAATTGCCCCGATGAAAGCTAGGCCAGACGACAAAGCACAATCAATTGCTGATAGTACATTGGAAGCAGGACACCACACCACTAGAATGCATGCACACTACACATTTTTGTTGGTTGGAGCTACAAGAGATGTTGTGCACGATATTTTTCATGGAAATCCTTTTTACAATAGTGAACAACAAAGTCAGAGATACGTGGAGGCAAGAGCTGGTAACTATGCGGTTCCAACCGTCTTAACTTCCGAGCAAAGAGAGTTTTATGTAGGGGCAGCAGAAAGATCGAATCAAGCTTATTTTGAAATGCTTGAAGGTTTAAAACCTGAAGTCGAAAGAAGAATCCGAGAAATGTACCCGAAAAGCGGATGGAGTGTTGGCCGCACTAGAGAAAGGTTGGAGTCAAAAGTTGTAAAAGTGAGTCAAGAAGTTGCCCGCTATGTATTACCAATTGCCCAGAAGACTACGATGTATCACACCTTAAATGAACTGCAGCTACTTCGTTTATGGAGAGGAAGTCAGATGGGACACTTTAGTGATGAGGCGCGTTTTATCATTGGCCAAATGGTAGAAGGTGTTGTAGCAGAAGACTCGACGTTTCTATCAGAATTAGACTTACCGATAGAAAAACGTGTTGGTGGGGTTGATACTTATGTTAATGAACAAAATTCCGAGTTTGACGCCTTACTTAAGGGAAGGTTATCGCGTTTAATTGGGAACGCAGCAAATGTAAGACTGACTCTTGCTGATTCGGCAAGGGGAGTTTTAGGTGTATCTTCCTGGTCTTCAAACAATACTAAAACACTGGACTTTTTAATGAATCCCAAGAAAAATCCTTATCTTGCAGATGTTTACGAAATAGGAATGTTTGATCCGCTTACAAGCGTGTTAAGACAAGCTTCTTTTACTTTTGCTACAAAGTTATCTCATACGGCTGATTCGCAAAGACAACGACATCGTCGTACACCCGGTGCAACACCACCAATTTTTGCAAGTTATGATGGATCTTTCGACTATATTACTCCGATGGTTATAGAAGGGAATGCCCAGCTCAATGAAAGATACGATTTAATAATGAGAGAAAACTACGAAGCTGTCGAAAGAGCCAGAGAAATGGGCATTCCTGATGAGTGGGCTTTAAGACTTCTTCCAAATGCGCATGCATTAAGAGTAGTCGAGAGCGGTGATCTTTTTGATTGGCTACACAGATTAAAACAAAGACTTTGTTATTTAGCGCAGGAGGAAATATTCTTTATTTCGGTGGATCAAGCAGAACAGCTTACGGGAATTTTTCCAGAATCAACAGGAATGTTCCAAGCACCATGTGGAGTAGCCCAAGTTGCTGGAACCGGAAAATGTCCGGAAGGAGATAGATGGTGCGGCCAACCAGTATGGAAGTGGAAAATCGATCAGTATAAGAAAGGCAGGTTAGTTTAATGGCAGAAAGACTTTTAACAGCGATTGCTGGACCAATGTTTTCTGGGAAAACTGAGGAAGTTGTGCGACAAACTACCCGCGCTGAAATAGCAGGGAAACAAGTTCAAGTGTTTAAACCTCTAATTGACAATAGATATGGAGCGTTGGCTACAGTAAAATCTCATTCTGGATCAGAACACAGTGCTATACCAGTACAAACAGCTGTTGACATATTAGAACATATGGAATCGGGGACAAATTTAGTTGTAATCGATGAAATCCAGTTTTTTGGACCTGAAATTGTTTCGGTTATAGAAACTTTACTAGAGCGCGGGACTGACGTGGTTATTGCTGGGTTGCCACTTGACTTTAGGGGTGAAGTCTTTGGTCAGATGGGGACACTTCTTGCTAAGGCTGACAGAGCGGTTCATTTAACTGCTGTTTGTGACTACTCTGAAGACGGAGGGATTTGTGGCCGGGAGGCGACCAGAACGCAAAGGTTAATTGATGGGAGCCCCGCTGACTATAATGACCCGATAGTTTTAATTGGCGGGAGAAATGAAGGTTATGTTGCGCGTTGCCCAACCCATCATGTAGTCCCAGGAAAACCTGAAAGAGAATTATGACAGTCGAGAGAGGAAATTTTTTGGTTTTTGAGGGAAATTCGGGCGTAGGTAAAACAACTCAATTAAGTAAGCTCTCAAAATTATTAGATTGGACTACATTTATAGAACCCGGTGGTACAGAGTTTGGTTTAGGTATAAGGGATATAGTTCAAGGAGTTAATAGAAAATATGAAATAGATCCTTATGCGGCACTTCTTGCATATAGCGCTTCAAGGGCAAATTTAATTAGGACAGAAATTAGACCACGACTTGAAAAAGGAGAAGATGTGTTATTAGATAGATATTGGTACTCGACTTTTGCATACCAGGGTGCACAAGGAGTGTCCAAGCCTATTGTTTGGGCAGTAAGTTGGCTAGCAACAGGTGGTTTACGACCCGATGCTGTCTTGCACTACGACCTTATTCCCGAAATTGCTCTCCAAAGGAAAGCCGGGAACAGTGATGTTGATCGATTTGACATAATGAAGATAGAGTTTCATCGGAGAGTGCGTGCGAATTATCGTCAACTGGCAAGAATTCCGAGGGTTTTACCTGGAATGCCCGATAAATGGATAACCATTGATGCATCCGGATCAATTGACCAAATTTACAATAATTCTGTTTCAATCTTAAAGGAATTAGGTTTTTTAAACGTTTAAGCGGGCGATTTGACAGAAATACGTAATTTCTGTAATATCGAAAATATGCAAACACAAATTTCTGAAGAACTAGTTAAACTTCAATCACGAGGGATTTTAACTATTCCTAAAAAGATGCGCGTAGGACTTTTTGATGAGGGGGGGATAGTCAAAATGAAGCGACTTGGAAGAAAAATCATTATTGAACCAGTTAAGACACTGTCTTACCCCGTAAGATCTTATACAGATAAAGAATTGCATGAATTTTTTGATTTAGATGAACAGGAAACAAAAAAACTTAAAACTAAAGGTCTTATTTAATGCTTCGGTTGTCCTTTCAGGTTTAAGATCTAAAAAAGGTGGGTCGGGTAAGCTTTTAGAATTAGCAAGGATTGGTAAAATAGACGGAATAATCAGCGAAATTGTTTTTGATGAAGTTTTAAAGCACAGCGGAAGATTGGGATTTACTACAGCAACTGCCGTGGTAAAGAATATACAAATTTTCAAAGAAATTTTGCCTGCCCCTGATGAATCCATAGTAAAAAAGTGCAAAAAAATGGTGATCGACGAAGGGGACGCACACGTTTTGGCTAGCTGCAAAGAAAGAAAGATTAAACATTTAGTCACATTAGATAAAAAACATTTATTGGTTTTAAAAGGTAAAATTAAAGGACTTAATATTCTCACACCTGGAGAGTTGGTTGAGGTTGTTAAAGAAAATCGAACACTAATATAATTGACATAGAAGATATGGATAAAATACTTTCCTTAATCAGGCTTGAAGAAGAAAGGCAGAGGGAAACATTGATGATGATTCCTTCAGAAAATTATACATATCCGGAAGTCCGAGCCGCGGTTGGGTCGGTTTTAATGCACAAGTATTCAGAGGGGTATTCAGGTGCGAGGTATTATCAAGGTAATAAAATTATAGACGATATTGAAAGGTTGGCAGTTGAGAGGGCAAAAAAACTGCTCAAGGTTCCTCATGCAAATGTACAGCCATATTCTGGTTCTCCTGCAAACTCAGCAGTTTATTTTGCTTTGGTAAAACCTGGCGAAACAATTATGGGAATGCAACTGAAAGTAGGGGGGCACCTTACTCACGGTCACCCCGATATTACCTTTTCCGGGAAATATTTTAGGTCTGTACAATTTGGAGTTAACGAAAATGGAAGATTAGACTACCCAAAAATTACTGAGCTTGCAAAACTTGAGAAACCAAAACTAATGCTAATAGGAACTACAGCTTACCCCTTGGCATTCGATTGGAAAAAATTTGCAGAAATCGCAGATTCAGTTAGTGCTTGGCTGGTTGCTGATATTTCTCACGTTATTGGTTTAATTGTTGCAGGTGTTTATCCTTCCCCAGTTAATTATGCTCACGTTGTCACTTCAACGACTCATAAGACTCTGCGGGGACCAAGAGGAGCGATTATTTGGGTGACGAATAAGGGTCTAAAAAAAGATGCCGATTTAGCCACTAAAATAAACAGAGCTGTTTTTCCTGGACTTCAAGGTGGCCCGCATAATAATACAACCGCAGGAATCGCTATTGCACTTGAAAAAGCGAGTAAACCCGACTTCAAAAAATATGGAAAACAGATTGTAAAAAATGCAAAAGTTTTATCAGATGTTCTTAAAAAAGGCGGATTTACTCTTTATGGAGGCGGAACTGAAAGCCACTTGGTAGTAGTAAATCTTATACCACTTGGATTATCTGGTAATGTTGTAGCTGAAGCTTTGGAGATTGCAGGGATTGTTGTTAATAGAAACTCAGTTCCGAATGATCCGATGCCGCCGTATTATCCTTCTGGTATTCGTTTGGGATCTCCTGGCATAACCACACGAGGAATGAAGGAAAAAGAAATAGAGCAAATTGCTGCCTGGATCTTAAGAGTAGTTGATCATGTTAAGCTGTACAAACTTCCCGGAAGGCCAGAGGAAAGAACTCAGTTTTTGAAAGCGTTCAGGATAAAAATTGCAAAAGATAAATTTTTACTTGGAATTGCCGAAGGGGTAAAAGATCTCTGTAAAAAATTCCCCATACCTTAATGAGAAAAGTTTTAGTTACTGGCAGTATCTCATTTGACCACATAATGAATCTTCCTTCCCGATTTAGTGATTATATTATGCCGGATAAAATCCATATTCTTAATGTCAGTTTTTACACAGATGAAATGAGAAAGGAAAGAGGAGGAACAGCTGGAAATATTGCTTATACTTTGGCTCTTTTAGGATTACGCCCGCTCTTATTATCATCAGCTGGAGAGGATTTTGATGAGTACGGCGATTATCTAACAAATGTTGGTGTTGACTGTACAGAGGTAAAAGTAATCAAAGGGAAGCTTTGTGCTACAGGTTTTTGTATTACAGATATGGATGATAACCAAATTTGGGGATTCTCAGGTGGCGCTTTGATAGATAACAAAAAATTATCACTTATGAGATTTAAAGGAAGAAAATTCTTTGTTGTTGTGGGCCCTAATGATGTAACAGCAACAAATCATTTTGTAAGAGAGTGTAAAGCCTTGGGTTATTTCTATTTATTTGATCCTGCATTCAATATTCCGCGTTTTTCTCCCAGACAATTGAGAGCAGGTATAGATGGTTCGGATATTTTAGTTGGCAATGATTATGAAATTGATCTTCTAAAAAGTCGAACTGGATTGACAAATGTTGAATTACTTGAAAACGGAAGGATTTTGATAACAACCTTGGGAGCTAAAGGATCTCGGATACAACAAGATAAAAAGAGTTGGAATATTCCAGCCGCAAAACCGAAAAAAGTTGTAGATCCAACTGGAGCAGGAGATGCGTATCGAGCTGGATTTTTGGCAGGCTACCTGAATAACCTTCCGATTGAAGTTTGCGGCAGGATGGGTAGCATTGCGGCGGTTTATACTGTTGAGAAATACGGTACTACGACTCATAGATTTACAAAATCGGAATTTGCTGTAAGATATAAACACAATTTTGGAGAAGGTTTAAATATTTATGGCAAAACTCGATCTGGATCAATACGAAATAGCTGATTTGGGACTAGCAAAAGAAGGAAAACTTCGTATTGAGTGGGCAGCCCGATCGATGCCGGTACTTCAATTTGTTAAAGAGCGGTTTAAAAAAGAAAAGCCATTTAGGAATATTAAAATTGGCGCCTGTTTGCATGTTACAAGTGAAACAGCTAATTTGCTAATAACCCTTGCCGAAGGCGGTGCGGAGCTTGCCCTTTGTGCCTGTAATCCTTTGTCGACTCAAAATGATGTTGCGGCTTCTTTGGTCTCGGATTATAAAATATCGGTTTTTGCCGTCAGGGGCGAAGATACAAAAAGCTACTATAGACATATTGAAAAAGTCCTTGATATCCACCCCAATATAACAATGGACGACGGTGGGGATTTAGTTTTTTATTTACATACAAAAAGAAAATCACAATTAAAAGAGATTATCGGAAGCAACGAAGAAACAACCACAGGGGTAATAAGACTTAGAGCGATGGAGAAGGAGGGCGAGCTTAAAGTGCCCGCCGTGGCTGTCAACTACTCGCTCACAAAACACATGTTTGATAACCGCTATGGGACTGGGCAGTCGACGATTGATGGAATAGTAAGATCCGCAAATGTACTTTTAGCCGGCAAGACTTTTGTAGTTGCAGGTTATGGCTGGTGCGGTAGAGGAATTGCAATGCGTGCCCGCGGAATGGGAGCAAAAGTGATGGTAACCGAAGTGGATGTGGTGAAGGCACTGGAAGCAGTAATGGATGGGTTTGAAGTTCGCAGAATGAATGAAGCTGCACGCGTCGGCGATATTTTTGTAACGGCTACTGGAGATATTGAAGTCATTACACTATCTCATATGAGGGTAATGAAAGACGGAGCGATAGTTGCAAATTCCGGGCATTTTAACGTTGAGATAGAAGTGGATAAGTTAGCACGGGTAGCAAAATCAAGGCGCATGATTCGGAAAAATCTTGAAGAATTTAAATTTGCCAACGGCAGGAGAATATTGCTTTTAGCAGAAGGTCGTTTGGTTAATCTAGTGGGAGCCGAAGGCCACCCTGCGGAAGTGATGGATATGAGCTTTGCGAATCAGGCACTCGCCGCTGAATGGCTTGTTAAAAACAGGGATAAACTGGAGCCCAAAGTTTATACTCTGGGAAGTGAGTTTGACGAAGGAATTGCCAGTTTGAAGCTTAGAGCAAAGGGCATAAGAATAGACAGGTTGACTCAAAGACAGAAAAAATATCTTTCAAGCTGGCAGGAAGGAACATAGTGTGGTTGTTAGAGAGCAAGATATAGATACTGCAACTCAAGTCCGTTCAGCCGCCGCCGAACTTAGAGAAAGGCTTAAACAAGAAGGGGGGGTTGCTGGCATTATTTACCATATTGGTAGCGACTCCGGGCCGGATCCGAATGAAGCATTTGAACGTGTCGTTGTAGCCGAGTGGGTAAGAAGCGGGATAGTTAGCTGGATTCAAGGAAAAACTCCTTTGGAAGATATGGATGTTCAGCCTAATCACCATCCGCGAATTGGATTGACCTATGATGGCAGGATGGTTAGGTTGGATGAAAGTCGCTTTTTGGAGTCCATAGATCAACTCGAAACTGGGATAGATTTTGACCGAGATGCTGCACCAGGTTGGCATACTCTTATTGACCGCAGAAGGGAGTTGGGTAGGATTCGCATTCTTAAGACACATGTTGCCTCTCCTTCCTGTAGCGCTCACGTACTTTCACCCGAGGCTGCTGCCTGTCAGCCATTGGTTTATAGATCCTTGGCTAAGGGGCACTTGGCACACGCTCAAGAGTTGGTGGGACCAGGTGGCGTGGTGATAATCAGTGTTGATGACCCGAAGTTTAACTCAGTTACAGAACTTCACGAAAATTTTGAGACGATGTTTGGAGATCAGTTTGATGAAGTTGGTGGGTTGGTTGCTACTGAGACATGTGGAGTTTTAAGAGCCATTCATGGTTGTGGGCAATGGCCTGTGCTTCCTGTAATGGATACGGGTGCAGTAGACGTGGTACATTATGATGCATATAAATATTCAATAGCTCCACTTATTGGTAAACATGATGTGTTAAGAGGATATCTTCAAAGGGGTGGTTTGATCGCTTGGGGAGGAATCCCACAAAATAGTGAGAACCTCAGTAGTTTAGCCGAAAAGCTTGATATTTCTATACGGGTACGAAGTGGTAGAGACTATGAAACAATGGGAAAAGAATTATTGGAAAGAATAGATGATGCCACTGGAATGATGTTTGGAATGTATCTTAGTTGGCTTAACGCAGTAGCTGGTGAAGCTCGTATAGATGCCAAGAGTCTAAACAGTCAGACTTTTATCAGCGCTACTTGTGGATATGGATCTAATAGGTGGCCTTCTCTTCGCGATTTTTCTTACGCTCTGGCAAGACGTGTGGCAGATGAAGCAAAATCACTTTGAAGAAAAATCCCTATAGATTTTTGAAGCACGATAGTGATATACTACAGGATATGAAAGATGGACAGAGGAGTTTAATTTTTGCAGCCGGGGTGTCATTATTGGCGGGTGTTGTGGTAGCAGTCAGTGGTGATGCTATGCGGGGTCGACCTCAAGTGGTTTCCCGTGCCGGTACTCCGACACTCGAGCACAAACCTAAACCCGATCCAATACCAACACCACCCGGGTCGGAAGCAAGTGATAGCATTGTTCAGACTCCTGTACCCACTGGGTAGTAGATTTATTTTTTGTAATATCCTATAATTTTCCAAATTGCTTTCGTGGTCCCACATTTTTTGCGTGAGTAGTCACGAACAGTTTGTACTTTGACAAGCGAGAGAGGAAAAGAGGGGAAGCACATAGGACTAATTCAGTAAATCAAATATTGGTTCCCTGTGTTTCCCCTCTTGACAGAGGTGCCGGGTGTGGGCACGGTTCCGGTTGCGCCGGAACTCAGGAGACCTTTCGATCCCGTGGATCGGGATCGGGAAAGGAGAAACCATCGTGAGAAAACAACATGCGTTTACGTACTTTCTGGCGCTGGTAGCTTTGGTTGGCGTGGGTGCCTTGTCCAGCCTGACTTCAGGATTGCGTGCTGAGCTCGAAGGGCGACCAGAGCTACAACCAGAAGTTACTCTGTTCGCCGAGGAACCGTACCTTGTCGCGCAGCTCGGCAAGAAGATTGAGCAAGTGGACTCCAAGGGCGTCCCGCTCGATACGCGCCAGGTCAAGATTTCTGTAAGGTTCCCGTTCGACGGGAACCAGAAAATCCGTCTGGTGCGTTACAAGGTTGGGCAACAGCCTGTGGACTGGGAAGTTTGGGAAATTCCAAGTCTTGAAAACCTCGACTGGTTCTGGCACTGGGACCAAAGGACCCAGTCAGGCGACTGGACCCTTTTTGTTGAGGTTGTCGACTCGGAGAATCTATCGACCCAGCTGCTCAAGTCCAATGAGCTGAATCTGACAGTCGCGGCTAAGTAACCTTTCAGGTGGCCACCTGAACGACCAAGCGGGGGCATCCGAGGTCACACCCACCTCGGGTGCCCATC
>Ga0209541_10004264_pt1 | contig 25527 bp, 26 predicted proteins | sample RifCSPlowO2_01_FD_184027 | JGI IMG/M metagenome (GOLD analysis project Ga0209541, IMG submission 184027) | Groundwater microbial communities from Rifle, Colorado - Rifle CSP2_plank lowO2_0.1 (SPAdes) (version 2) | ecosystem: Environmental > Aquatic > Deep subsurface > Groundwater | place... | reverse complement strand
TTGTATGTTTGTTGTGTTGTTTGTTGTTTTGGTTGCATGTTCTATGCCTCTTTTGCTTTCGCATTTTATTTCAAACCCAGAGCAATTTTACCCTGAGCGAGGGCCACCACATGTTGTGATGACAATATCCACTCAGAAGACGTCATTTAAATAGGCTATCCGCAGTTGTCCAGTGCGGGAGTGGGTATCACAAAAGTCTTAAAAGTGAAAAATTTCTTAGTTTCAGCCCTTGGAAGCACTCGACAAGCGATTGTCTAGTGGGGATTATTTTTTTGGTCGGAGATGATACTTTTCAAAAGAATGAACCTTAAAAATTCCAGACATAACATCGTTATGTGCAATTTTGCGCCACGTAATGTTTACAGCTGCTTTTTTCTTATCTCCCTCATCAACCCCGGTCCAGAGAATATCAAGGGAGTAAATATCTGGATTTCCGTAGCGCCAAAGGAAAAGCGTTCTTTTACTTTCTCTGAAGAATTAATTCCACCACAAGCGATAAGGGTATACTTCTTATCAACCTTCTTTAAACGTTCATAAAACATCTTTTGAGTTCGCAAAGAATCTTGATATACCGCATTTCCCGAAGCTCCTCCTTTCCCAGGAGATGGAGAGATAAATGAAGGATCATGGTTCGTTGAAGTATTGCCGATGACAAAGCCTTTCACTCGGTACTTTTGCACAACATCAATGATATCATCGACATCTTTTTCTGTGGAATCAGGTGATACTTTCAAATAAATCTCTTGAGAAGGATGAACATACCGTTCAACTACCATAAGCATCTTTTGTAATTGAGACAAATTTTCCCGACGGGCATCAAAAGCGCCAGATGAACTATGAGTGTTCGGACAAGAAATATTCAATTCAAACCGATCAACATGAGGAATATCTCTTGTTGCTAGAATGGTTCCTTTCAAATCCTGAAGAACATCATCACCTTGCTTCTGAGGAGTAGACATAAAATTAATAGTTATGGGAACACCATGCTTGCCAAATGCCTGCATATTTTTTGCCACCTGCTCTGCTCCAACTCCAGGAAGGCCCATCCAATTGACCATCGATTCTGTTGCGGGATAGCGTTGAATAGTCACGCCGGGATTGCCTTTCCAGGGATCATTAGTAACTGTTCCCACAACGACACGAGAAAATCCTAAATATTTCAAAACCCGAGGAGGAATACTCCCATTCTTATTGAAGCCGGCAGCGTTTGAGATAGGGAAAGAAAGAGTATTTTTCTGATGCTGAAGCAGCAGCTTATCTCTGTTTTTCCTATAAAGGAATGTACACCATTTAGAGAACATCTCATGCGCTTGCTGTGGATCTTTCCTGAACAGAAACGGCTTGATGAACGAGTAAGAAGAATCAACAATATCTCTTAAAATATCCATACAACTACAAAAAAGACGGGATTAATAATGTTTATTATTCTGCAAGCTCAGTTTTTTCTCTGTACGTATTTAGTTCGATAAAAGAAAATAGTGGCAGGTCGTAAAATCCAGCCTGACTTCATGTGTAAAGTTATGATAAAGTATTTATTTTAAGCGGAAGGTCAGGCAACTGATCTGATCTTACGAACATCTTAATAGATTTTACCTCTTGACCAAGCCACTATTTTCAACCGAACTAAATACGTGCCTTTCTCTTGCCTTTATAGCTACCTAACTCTTTTTTAAGCTGGTTATATTCTTTCAAGTACAAGTCTATCGTTGGCTTCAAGTCTTTGTTAAATTCGTATGCCTGTAATGAGTGATAATATTCCATCCTATTTTTGAAGTTGATGTTTACTGGAGGCAGACCATGCTTGAGGAGGATATTATTCAACAATATTCTTCCTACTCTGCCATTGCCATCTTTAAATGGGTGGATGTTCTCAAACTGATTATGAATCACAGCAGCAAGGACCAATGCAGGATATTTCTGCCTGTTTTTGCTGTACCATCTTGTAAGCTCGTTAATCAGATGATTGATCCTTGATTGCGGTGCCCCTTCATGGACGACATTTCCTTTGCTGTCCATGACCACAACTTCTTCTCCTTTACTTCTCAGTTTTCCTGCAAACGGCTTAGAATTCTTAAAAACAGTCTTGTGGATCTGTCGAATAAAAGGTATGGAGATATGCTCCTTGGTTGTCCTGATCAAGTGTATAGCTTCATCTACACCATAAGCTTCTGCAATGTCTTCTTTTGACTTATCGGGCCATTTGTCTTTTTCCAATAGCTCGTTTACTTCTTGCTGGTTAAGCTTGCTTCCTTCAATAGAGTTGGTGTTATAAGTGAATATACTTGAAAATGTCTTCCAATCTTGCTCGGAGAGATGAGCTATTTTGAGAGGTATTTCTTTTTCTAACGCCCTTATTTTTTCTATCTCTTCTGCCGATAATTCAAAATGCAAGGGATCACTGATGATGTTGTATTTGTGGATTTCCTCCACAATGAGCTTTTCAGCTATTTTTGTTCTCTCTTCAAGCTTTTCTTTAGGAAGATCCTGCCCAAGATATTTTCTAAATTTATGGACTTTCAATCCTTCACGGTAAGAATGAGCAAGATAATACTTAATTCTTCCCCCTGATTTTCTCTTTTCTACATGCATAGCTAGTACTTAGGTGACTACATATTTAAATGTTTTGGTTATAGGTGACTACATTCTAAGAGTATTGTAGCCACCTCATTATTCTCTGCATCACAGCACTTGCCAAACGATAAACACCAACAACAATGCCATAATGATTTTTTCGGCCCAACTGCCTACCTTAATCGGGCCATTGATTCTAAAGCGAGAGAAAGGGTAAAACAATTCTATACCCATCGGCGTGACACCATCACCGATGAGATGCGCTAAAAAGCCTAATCCTAAGGCTACAGCGTATTGGGGATTCAAGAAATAATAGATCAAGCCAGAGATGATGGCAATAAACAATAATGAATGGAAAAAGCCACGATGCCGAGCGAAGAAGGTGATGATTCTTCCTATAATACCGCTCCAGCGATTGATCGTACTCTTGGGCTCATCGATATCTGGCAAGATAGAGCCAAACAAAAGAATGACTAAAAATAAAGGAGTATTGATCGAAGGATAAACTAATCTTGCTATCAGGAAAAAAGCAACAGCGATCAATAAGTGGGTGTGGAAGAGCATATTTTTAGAAAAGAGAGGATACATAAATAATTACCTATCCCAAGTATATCTATTTAGTTCTGTTAAAATAGTGGCTTGGTCAAGAGGTCAAATCTTGTGACCTGCAAACAATCAAACTCATTTGATTCGTTTGCTTGCAAGTCACGAGCTTCGTCAGATAAGGTTAGTTGCGAGACTTTAAGCTTAAACAGTTACTAATACTTCCATTTTCAACATGAAGTCTCGCCAGAGTGACGTGCAAGCTAGCGAAGCTACGCTTGCTAGCAGGTCACAACGACCTGCCACTATTTTCTGTATGGAACTAAACATGTACTATCCCAAAAAGTTAACTATAAGGACATTCAATAATGTAATGGAATGGCGTTCCAATAGGTAAAGCATCAAGACTGCAAGAGCCTCCAACAGTTTGTTCTGCTAAATCTCGTTCCAGTTGAGATACTGGAAAGACATCTCCAGAGAGATCGCTCAGTTTTTGAGCTACATCTATGATATTATCCCCCTGCTGCGAATAGAGCTCTATGATTGCTGGACAAGAAACAACACTTTCACGGCATCGAGCAGTTCCAGAATAGCTAAGAGAGACTAGACCGGTAAAAAGAACGAATGCTTTTGCCATCATGAATAATCAGAGTACCGCTTCTTTCTCTAATCGTTTTGCTTCTTCTTCAGGATTAGCTTTCTCTACCATCTGCACGCTGAGCTCTAAGCGGTCAAACATCTCGTTTTTCTTTACTGAACCGAGAACTTTGACCTGTTCTCCTAGAAGATCGTTCTTCGTCTCCTCAAACAGATTGGGATTATCCCGAAATATAGTCATTGCTTCTTCTTCTTTCCCCAGCAGATGATTCACTTGATTCTTCCAGAATACTCCTCTGATCGTTCCCGTGCCGTCGTCAAGGATAAGGTTTAACACATATGATAAGCCAGCAGCGACTTCTCCATGTTCTGTACAGGTGAATAGCCCTTCGCTCTGCAGCACTTTTTTATTGCAGCGCGGGCAGACCTGCCAGAACCGTGGATCAAAGACCTGAACGATCGTTCCCAAAACTTCTGCCTGGTTTCCCGGCTCGAGCTCTTGGATCTTTTTCCGCTCATGCGTTGCTGTCTGCCGCACCGACAAAATGCTTGCTCCAGCCGGATTCCTGACAATTTCCCCTTTTTCCCCTAAATGAATCTCTTTATTGTTATTATTTTCACGCACATAGCCGTGCTTTACTTTTAGAATGTCTCCATCTTGGATGCTTCGTAATGTATCAACCTGCTCATTCCATAAAACAACTCTGATTGTTCCTGTCTCATCACCAAGAATCAAAGAAGCTACTTTCCCGGTGCTTTCACCTTTGGCAAACTCACGGACATCAAATTTTCTGACCACTTTGCCCATAGTGGAAACATCACGCATCCCGGCATAAATCTCTTTCACTTTCAATTCTTCCTGCTGCCGGGCTAATTCGACACCTAACTCGTTGGCAATGATATGAGCGGCACCTTCTTCGCTGATTAAGCCAGAAAGCTCGTTAATTTTACTTTTGATTTTTGCCGTCAACTGTTCAGAAGTCAATTTGCCGCTTTGAATAATTTTTTCTTTGATCTCTGGCAGAGGTATCTTGAACATCTAAATTTGGCTGGATTGTTTCTTTATAAGATTTTGTATGATTGATAAGATATTCTTATCCTCTTCCTTATTCCCCAGCTAATCTCTCCCTATTCCAATAGGCTGCTTCTGAACCTAAGCAAGGTTCATACGCTCGGACTTTTGAAACATCTACTATTCCAAAATATCTTTCCCTCACTCCTGCATCAGGGATAGAACTCCTTGAAGGCAACCCGAGAACATGCATCGCCCCATATTCAAAGCCAAGCGTTTCCCGGACGACATCAGCACCCGTCCTCTTTAATTCTGTTGATACTCTGTCTCGCTTACCTATGTCAACAACCAAAAAACATCGATGGTTTTTGTCATACGTTGCTGGAAGACAGGATATATTTAAAGGATACTATGAAGCCGATAGAAATGAGGGAAGTATATTTCATGACCATTTACCGAGTAGGGATATTATTAAGCCTAGAAAAAAGAAAAGATTGTTGGATAAATGGTCATAATATTCTTCAACGAAGCAATTCTAGCTCTTTTTTATAGCTGACAATACTTCTGGAACTACCCTTGCAACCATAGCGGCGTTAGGGTTTACGCCAGACTGAGATACTGCAGTAATATATCCACTTACTGCCTGACCTTGCAATCGTTGAGTAGTCTTACTGATTACCGCCTGCCGTACACTATCCAAGGCTGCAGTTCCCTGAGCTCCTGCCATTGATTGCAATGGTGCAAGAAGCTGAAGGACTAATAATTCTGCATCTTGCGGTTGAAGACTAGCACGCGCAGAAGAAATAGTGGTCACAACTCTTTCTGCATAGCTGTGATATACACCTAAGCGCCTTTCTAAAACATCCGTTTCTGCTAATCCAGTTGCTTTTTGAACTTCTGCTAAGGCCTGACCTTCCTGACGTAAGGCTAATACTTCCGCTTCAATTTGATATTTTCTAGCAATAAAATCAACTTGAGAAGCAGCATCAGCTTCAACGACAGCTACTCTTCTTCTACCTTCAGCATCAGCTAGTTCTGCTACCCGTAATTTCTGAGCATCACCGTTAATGAGATCAGCTGGATCGGTTGTTGATATATACCTAAATAATTTAACGCCAATCCCCCACCCTAACGAATTTAATGCTGTGATTAGTTGGTCTTTAATTGCAGTACTGACAGCTTCGTTTTTCTCTACAACATCTCTAGCAGTATATCCGCTGCCAATTGTTTCTTGTACTGCTTGTTGTATACTTGGAGCTAATTTTTCTAAATAATCATCAGGAGATTTTCTCATAAATGTTGCTGGTTTAGTAATCGCCAGGGTGGTATCAGAAACAATATCCACGCTACGGTCATCAGAACTTCTTACTTTCTGCTCAAGACCGCTGAGAATACCAGGAATTTCTGGCACTAAGGCAATCTCATCGATGAAAGGAATTCCAAAGACATATCCGGGACGAACCACTTCTACAATCTTTCCAAAGTGTCTTTTAACTCCATAAAACCCTGGTTTTACATCATACATTCCAAAAATAATTTCAAAGTCGGGTCTATTTGTCATATTTTCACCTGCTATCATTTCTCTTATTTTCTCTTATTTTCGCTTACCATCAACAGTTGGTGGACGACCTGTCCCCCACATTTTATCAACAGTTATTACTTCAACTTTCTGAACCCCTTGTTGAATAATAAAAATACTTAAGCCGTACACGTCTAGGGAAAGTGGCGGCTTCATGGTAGAATCTTCATTCCGTTCTAATGATAGGTCTGAATACCTAAAACGCTGATATGTTTCAATATCCCCATTATCACAGAGATATCCGTAAATAGCTGTTTGCTGCTGGTCGCTAAAAGCTAATACAGGCATAGTATTATACGTATTATAAGCTCCAAATGAAAAATCTGCATCCTCTCCTAAAAACGAAATAATATAATCAAATACTATCTCTTCGCTGGAAGCATCATCTCTAAATGGTCTAACTGTTTTTTGTCTTGATGCTTCAATATTAAATGAAAAGCCATTGGCTTTTCTCCAAGATCGTTCACTTTCAGTAGATGGATAATCTGGTTGAATATTAGTTAGTTGCCCATTAAATTTTCTCCTGGAGATATAATTTAAATAAGGAATGTCATAGCGGGTGATGCTTCCATCTAAATTATCTAATGTTAATATCCTCCTGTCTTCCCTTTCAACAAAAGTATTATAACTAATACTCCCATCAAGCTGCTCCGTAGAATCTCCCCCATCTAATGGAACTTTCACAAATCGAAATGTCACTAAAAAAGGAACTCTACGACCATCAGATCTTTCTGGAGAAAAAATATCTAAATACTCCTGTGACCTATCTACTGCTTTTCCTGGCGGAATATATTGTCCAGTAGAGTGTAGAGGCTCAGCACAACCGAAACGATGGATAAGGCTTGTTCCTGCATCAAAAACATACGCTGTTGGACACATGGATTGAGAACTATCAGCTTCTCTTACTATTTCCAAATGCAGAGGAACAGAAAAAGTAGTATCTACTAATTGTTCTAAGGATTGATGTTGTGATACTTCTGCAGAAGATCCAAAACTTCGTTTAGAAAATGAGCGTAATCCATCAATAGCTTTACTGCCACCTATCCCTAACAGAAGAACTAATGCACCTAGGCTTAAGGCTTTAGTGATCTGAGATACTGTTGAATGTTTTGCTTTAGGCGGATAGATAAATCTCATCTTTTTATTTTATAGTGAGCTTATTTATAACAATATTGAAACTATCAGCCACCGAGATTAGATTAAGTAAGAAAAATAGTCATTAAACAGGTATGAATTTTTCATGATGAAAAATGATGAATGCTTATCCTGTTGATGCTGAGGGAATTTTTACAGAGATCCAAGATACTATCGTTGATTCATGACAATCATACTCCATAGTCACAACTATTTCATTCCCTCCATCCTCTTACCTCTACTTTAAAATCACAGAAAAAGGCGTCGTCGGCGTAAAGTCTAGCGCAAACTTATAGATAACAAGCTTCTTAGCCTGCCCTCCTGCCGGCAAAGGATGGAGGTTAGGACTAACAACACAAAAGGGAACTCTTCTTGCATCTTCCATATACTTTTCACTATCACAGGAAAAGAAATGCCAGTAATCTTGTTTTTTCTCTACTAAACATTTCTGCAGCTCTGCTTCTTCCTGGCAAGAGATAAGGAGATCTTCCGCCTGCTGGAAGAGGAGATCATATTCCCCCAGATCATACGGCAGCAAGACAGAAAAACCATTAATATAAGAATAAATACCATGAGGAGAAACGATATCTTTTCTCAACCCCTCCCCGGAAAATGCTCCCTTCTTGAACGTCAACCCAGAATAGGATAAGCCCTGTTCTTCTGCAATAACAGCAGCTTTTTGCAGGATAGTTCCAGAAACATCAGGAAAACAACGCTCTGCAGGAGAATTCCAAAGAAAGAAATCCTGCACTTTTCCACAAGAAGTACTAACAGTATCTGAAACAATAAACCCCCCGGATAAAGCCACTTCTTCAATCACTTGAAATCCGATCATTCTAGCCATGATAGCATTCTCCAGCAATGCTTGTTTGGCCGGCAAGTAATTATCCTTAAGAAAATCCACCTGCCATTGCCCTTTCGGTTGAGAAGGCGTCGTGCTTGCGGTAGCTCCAATAAAAATGATAAAGCCTACGATAAAGATGACCACGCCCCAATGCAATACGACACCACGGTTATTCATCATAGTTATCTCCCTGTCACTCCGACCATACACTGGCCATCGCTCCAACGGCAATACACACCACTAGACCCTTTATGCAAGCCCACAACATCAGCATGGCAGTCTCCCTCTTGAGTATAATCCTTGCAAGAGGTGACAGTTATGCCATTAAAGATTTTGCTTTGCTTGACCAATAGGTCAATGTCCTGCCCTTCTAAGGATTGAGTATAGGATAACAACAACAGATTGTTTAATGCAGAATCTAAACGATGCAGCTCTTCCACATTTCTCAACGAAGCTTTTGTGTCCGCATGGTCTGTCCATAATAAGGCAAAACTGACGATGGCAAAGAAAATGACGCTCAGTACAATAATCATAAACCCTTCAAAGAAACTGGATGTCTGGCCTTTCGTATTCATCTTGTTCATTGCGCTTATCTTGCTCATTCTGTTCATCTTTTTTATCTTATCCTCGTACCTCTTCTTCCTGCACATAGATGATCAAGCGGTCTTTCAATAGCTCATCATCTTTTGCTACCAGTACTTCCTGATATAACGTAAAGTCATCGTGTTTATAGTATTGGTCGGTTGTTACAGAACTTCCTTCCTTCTCTAAGACTAGCCGGAAATTAAACGTGGCGATATCACCAATATCTGCCGTCTTGTAACAAGACAGCAGCTGTTCATCGGTGAATTTAGCAAGGTCAATGATCCCCGAGAAAACCGTGCCAGATTGTTCTTTAGCAAAGCATTCCGGAATGTTGGCAAAGCGTAAAGCGATAAATTCTGCTTTCAGGCTGGAAGGAGTTGCTGCTTTCCCGCCAACATAAGAATTGATGGCAAAAGATAATCCTAAAAATAGGATAGTAAAGACTATCAAAAAAATAACCCACGTCATGATCGTTCCACTTTGGCCTTTACGAGACATAAGGAACAACTCCTGAAATCTTTTGGACATCCTCTGGATACGATGTTTCGCAGCCACTCTTCTCCTGGACACGGCAAGCAAAATAATCCCAAGGGAAAGCTGGACCAGGATCGACTTTTCTTTTCTGGCTCTTTCCCAGCACTTGATTCTCTGTATAAATATGCCCCGTTATCCCTGAGGATAACGCTTCTTCTCCGAAGGTGAGTGGGAAATTGTATCTCTTCTGCATTCCCTGCAGAAGACTTATCAGCGCTTCTAGTTGAGCAGAAGTAAATTGTTGATAATCTAACTGCTTATCATAGCCTTGCTTTTGAGGATATATGCCTAAAGTTGTTTCCACACCATTACAGAATGATTGCTGATGATAATTCCCTTCACCTAGATTAAAAGAGGCATCACATCCTGGTCCTAAGTTGACTAATTCAATGCCGATGCTATCAGAATTGTGGTTCATGGCATGATTGGCGATATCCTGCTCATCGACGACATAGGTTATTTTTCCTGAACGATCGATGACATAATGCGCGCTGACTGCTGCTTTACGGGAAGCCCAATCATCAGCTACCGCTTGCCCTGTTCCAACACCATACGTGTAATGAAGGACAACTTTTTTGATAGCTCTCGGTTCTGTCACCGTGCGGAAATCCAATGAGTTTCCTGCTAAAGTTGATTTCTCGCAGAATTGCTGTCGAAGGTCTGCCGATCCAGGAGGCAAATACGCCGGAAGCTGGCGCTCGGTTAGATAGGAACACCCGGCAATATTTCCAACAGTATTACCAACCACATCCCTTTCAAAAATAATCTCTGGCAGCACACCCTGGCAAGGCTCTAAGGAGATCGTCTTCCCCATCTTGCGCAGACAAACAGCACTTTGCTGTTCTGCCGTACCTCGAGCGCTATATCCTTCTGGCAGAGAAAAATAATTCCAGTCTTTCCTTAGACGGTCATTGGGAAGGAACACTGCCACTTTATTGTTGTCAAGGATAGCAATATTGTATTCAGAAAGATTCTGAGGATATTTAACGATGGCATCTCCTGGCAAGCCCACTAAAGTGTCGATCATCATCTTCATATCTGCTCCGGTATTTTCCTTAAAGATGTCATCATGATTGATAACATCAAAGACATTATGCATAACTACATAAGCAACGAGAGCTAATACTAACAATTCAGCAATAAGAACCATCGGCAGTTCTACTCCTTTCTTGTTCATGATTCTGTGCTCCTCGGAGAAATAGACACTTTATCTGCTTCATTGGTTAACGTAAGGACAAGGTTTTTGGGAGTGGTCATATAGATATCGTTTCCCTTGAAAGATAAGAAATCATCTTCCACTTCTTTGATCAAATGCCGTTCGATAAGAAATCCATCGGTACAGGTATAAGAAACAACATCATTTTTTATCCCAATGGTGCAAGTATCTAAACTAAGCTTGACGTCAGGTATGCAAGTAGCGTCTTTTGGTGTGATAGTAGCATGCCATTCTGTAACGATACCGAGTACATCCATTTCAGTGGTAATCTCTTTTTCTTTTAAGAAACAGACACATCCACTACTGGTACAGCTAGACGGTTTCATAATAGTAACATCATAATTTTTGTCCCCAGTATCCCAGCTAGCATCTATAAAAATAGACATCTTTTCTTTATTCGGCTCGAAATATACTACTGCCTGTCCATCTTCTAAAAACAGCTCTGAGCGCTTACTATCCAGAATTTTATTGGAGAAAGAAATATCTTTTATCTGCTCCGTAAATGCGATAAACGTCCGTTCTGGCAATGTTCCTGAATTTCCCGTAAACAGATCGACAGTTTTACTGAGGCAGGAGATGAAGAAGAACGCCATGCCGATGACTAAGATAATCTCAATAATATTCCGCATGACCAGCATCTGTCCTTTAACATTCAATTTCTCTGCTCCCAGTTTTGATTATTGCAGACAAAGCGCTGCTCATTGACCATCAACACATTTCCCTCATGGCTTTTATCACAAAGATGCCACCAGTTCTTCTTGCAGATTAAACCGCCTTTATTGCTTGACCATGGTTTTTCAAAGACTGCAGCAACATCCTTATTTGATTCTGGACTTAGACCTCCAGTAGGAATAATCTTTTCTGGTTTTGGTGGGCTATATTTTATTATTTTGCCTTGTACAACAGACCCTGCTCCGACATTTTCTGAAGGGCTATCATCCTCTACCACAAAGACCCAACAATTGCCTTCGGAAGCAACACTACTTGGGAATGATCCATCAATGCCATACGCTTTCCATTTATCCGTAAACTGTTGAACGCAAAATGAGAAATCATGAGCAGGTTGAGAGCTATCACCTGAGCTTGAAATTAACCACTGTTCGATTAAACTATCACCTTCACAATACTCATCAATTATATCACCATCACTCCCATCATCAATCACTGCCATGATCTGGTATAATGGGAATTGTTCAAGATCTACTTGGTTGTTAAGCTGGACAAGCACCCATATTTCATTATTGTCTTCTCTTGTTTCTTGTAATCGCTGTTCAGCATCAACCACTATTTTTACATAGCACTTTCGAATTCCAGAACCATCGCATGAATCTCCCTTATTTCCTATTTCTATATTCGATGATAATTGTTCTTCCATGCTTTGTTTTATTTCTTTATCAACACTTAATAACCCTTTTGACACGCAATTCTGCTTCAGTTCATTACAAATAGATACTTCCACCTTAAAATCATGAGAAATAAAACCTGTGCCGATGTTCTTCACTCCAAGCTGTAATGGTAAAGAGAGATGGGAAATAACTCTTGAACTATCAGTGATCACTTTCCCTTTAGCTTCAGGAAGAGAAGCAAGATCATACTCTACCCGTTGACCAGAAGAAAGAGCCATAAATCCAGTATTATCTAAATCACCAAACTTCTTCACCTCTACCGTCAGATCCCCATCCGTTTCTATCCCTGGCTGTTTGTCTTCAACAGGAGCGGAAGTACCATGCACCGTATCACAGCGTGTTTTACAGTCTTTTGGATTATCCTTATCACATTCCTCTGAATATTTACCCTCGCTTATTTCATACGTCGTGCACGTCTTCCGGTCATTATCTGCATCTAAAGTAGTGGTAGGAACCGGACAGCCGATCAGGCTGGGTTCTTTTTCGCTATCTCCCAGCGTAGAAAGGCAAGGGCAACGGTCAATCTTGTTTTCAATTCCGTCAAGATCACAGTCAGCAAAGGCTTCTTCGACATCTGCAGAAAAGTCAGACAAGAGAGCTTTGAAATCACCTAAGAAGAAAACAAGAACAATTAACGCGATAACAGCCAGAATGACTAAGATCATCTGGAAACTCATATCCCCTTTTTTATTCCGTTGAAACAACATCTTCAGCCTCGAATCCATCTATGCTAAGGAAATCATCAGTATTTTTAAGGATATTGTTATTTTAAAGCATTATAGGGGTAAAATCCAATAACCTGCCCCTATTTTATGATCAATCTTCTACTTTGACAACTTTACATCCCGCATTCTGTAATGTATTATAGTCATCCAAGACAATCATGCTTGTAAGTCTATTTTCTGAATATAACTTCGTCTTTATGAAATCAACAGTATGTGCTCCTCCATAAATAATACCCCCAGCTAAAACCGCCCCCGCAACTACAGAAGCTGCAACACCGCATACTACTGTTCCAATACAAACCCCTGCCCCTGCAGAGGCTAACAGAGTTACTAAATCAACTGTATTATATTCTGCATCTTCTGCATTCTTAGGCAGATAGGCTATCCCATAACGCTGATCAGCGACGATCGGAGACATCACGGCAATCTTGCCAGCACCACCATAACTTTGGATGTAATCGATGTTCTTCAATCCTTTGATCCGATAATGTTCTGACGTAATCATGTAATCAAACATTTCTGGAGCATCGATAAAACCACCATCAATATCATCTTGCGCTATAGCCACATCATAACAGACAAAACAGGCATTTTCCTGATCGCTCCAGCCGAAAAATTTTTCCCAATTATTTTTTAAGACATTATCCTGTCTGCCTTCATTAAATTGCCACCAGCATTTCGACATCAATTGCGCTACTTGAGCCTGCAGTTCTTCTTTATCCCCTTTGATCTTATGCGTCAAGGTCTGGCAGGCTATGGGTGTAACGCTTTGTCCCCATAACTGCTCAGAAACAGCTGCTCTGGCTGTCACCGTAGCTCTACATAACGATTCAGGAGCTTTCTCATCCACTAATTTAGGCAGAAGAATATAGAACAGCGCAAAAGCAACGATGCCAAAGCCAACAAGGATTAAAATGAATTTACCAAGGCTGGAATCTAACAATCCTCCCCGTTTATTAGAGATTAATCTGTTGACCTTCACCTTCTTGCTTAACATGACACTAAGCCTCCCGCAACTCCTGCAGCCATCTTTAAGCGGATGCTGTTTTCTTCTAGACTGGAAACAAGTTCAACATCAAGGCCATGTTCATTGGTAGAAGAAGACGTCGGAAAGAAACAGATATGCCTATTATCCGGCGTAAACAGCCAACCTCCATCTAAAAGATTGCCCTCTTGATCATTAATAACCTTTTCTCCAAAACCTACCGTGCGAAGAGCATTCCCATCATCATCTTTCAGCTGGATTTGATTCACACCAGCATGATATGATCCTGAAACAGGCTGTTTCATCAGAAATTTGGTATAGAAATTATTGGTAATCTCCGCATTTCCGGCAATGACACAAGGATGCATGTGAGGAATGGAAAAAAGCAACGTTGTTACCAACTGCTCACCACCGGCTCCACCATAAACACGAACGTTTGTGGCATCTTCTCCAGAATCATACAACATCACGATACTTGTCCCCTTGCCCAAGAGAGGTGGTAAACCACTATAAGGAGAGCTTTCCAAAGAAACAGGAGCATAATTGGCAAAGCAATCTTTTCGGGAAGAAGAAAGCATTTGATAAATAGTCTCATTCAATCGAAGGATAGCTTGCTGATGCTCTTCCGGTACTTTCACCAATTCTCCACGATATGCTTCTTGATCATAATCCTTGATAAATTGGTCCGTCTTCCCTTGAAATGCTTTGACGATTTTTCCCGCTAAGCCGCTATCACCAAGACCGAAGGCAAAGCCTAGAACAAGAAGGGTTAACGCAATGAGAACAAAAGCCACCACAAAATTCATAGTAGTCATGCTCTATTCACCATAAATCAACACTGGAGTTTGCCAGATCAAGCAGTTTTGGAGCTAAATAAATACCTAAGATAATCAGCAATATAGCTAAGACGATCAGCCAGAATGTAAAGCTTCCAAACATATCTAGAGAAAAGTCCCCCTTGGTATTGCCTTGAAACGCCATCTTCAACCTCTTAAAACTTCCACCGTGATATGACCACATAAATAACGCCTAAAGCCAACAGGATGAGGATAATATAGATCATCTCCTGATAGCCAAATCCTTTTTTCCCAATCATATGATAGTATTACCCATTGAAATTACCCTTCAAAACAACATTTCTTTGTAGTTTCTTCACAGGAAAATACGAGAGAGACTTTCCCTTCTCCGCTCTTACAATCATTTTCCGCCAAACATTTTCCCCCTTTAGATTCGCAATCTAACAAGCCACCTTTAGCTCTCCCAGTGGTATCGGAAAAGATGACGATCAAAATGATCATCACGATAATGGCAATGACTGCTCCGATGATGATCCACCACATATCAGCGGAGCCTTTCTTCATTCTGTTCCTACATGAATACTTATTTAACATAACAATACCCTACCCTCTGCGCCCCTTTCTGATAGTCTCTGCAATCGTTCTTATCACCACAGGAATTATCTCCCGAGGTACATCTCTTCGGCGAACCAATATAACATTTCCCGGCATCTCCACATTCAAAGATACTAGAATGGACCATCCCTATGGGGGGGACTTTATCAGAAATACATAATCCCCCTTTCCCTTCACAATCGGAAAGGCCGCTCTCTAAACCCCCTGTTTTCCCAGCAAACATGACCATCAACACGATCATAACCACTAAAGCGATGACTGCCCCGATGATAATCCACCACATATCAGCAGAGCCTTTCTTCATTTTAGCAAAACAATCAGAAGAAAAAGGAAAGAAAACCATCTATCCCCACCGGCAGCCACCTGCTTCACAGCCTACTTTGTCAACATTCAAAGCTTTGCATCGAGAGATCTCTTCCCGAAATGAAGATTTTGCTGCTTCTTGATCGTTAACTGACTCTGCTTGAGCTAATTCAGATGTAAACACTCCTTCCTGGGCAACGGTAGGCTTGCACTGACCATACATTATTTTCATCGTTACTAAATCTGTTTGGCTTTCCTTGTCTAACCCTACTTGAAAAATCCCTATTCTTCCCGTAAAGACCATGATCAAAACGACCAGAACAATCAACGCTAATGCCGCAATAATGATCACATTCATGGACATGCCTTGTCCTTTTTTATTCATCATCTTCACACACCTCATTTTTAATTTACTATTTATGATACTATTTGATACTACATCTATACTATTCTGCTCTAAAAAGAAAAAAGGTATATAAATGTTTTGAGGGGGTTTAAGTTAAATACCAGCAGAAGCAGCGGTTTGTTCCTATTTTACTATTTCGCAGCCCATGTACAACATCCACCCCTACCTCTATTTCAACTCTTTTTTCTTCTTTTTTTCTAAGTATAAATAATTGTCTTTAGAAACGATAGTTTTCCCTATCTTTTTTTCTAACTCTTTGCGAGTATTCTTTGCAATGTCTCCGCCTTCTTTAGCAGTTTGTCTTAATTCGGGAAAACCTCTCACATCTTCAGCAATAGTAATATCTGTAGTTGCTTTCTCACCTACCATATTTAAAATTAGTTCCCAATCAGTCATGTGATCTCTGAGGTTTTGATTTGGTTTCTTCAAACCTTTAAACTGCTTGTATTCACCAACAGTTTTACCAAATGTTGCTTTAGAAATCTCATTTGTTAGGATAGCAAAGTCTTTCTGCTCCTCAACACCTCTACTCTTCCATTCATCAGTCAATTCCTGCCTGATAGCTATGCCACGTAATCGTTTATCTATCCATTCTCTGGGATAGCCTTTCAGTTCATAGTACTCCTTTACTCTATCTTGAGCAAGTTCTGGATTTTCGATCTCTTGGATTCTCTCATAACCCACTTTAGCCAGCCACAGCTTAAAAGGCTCAGCTTTTTTAGAAGGAATTGATTGGACAATCCTAAAAAGCGCTTCTGTATTAGCACAGTCTGTTTCGTAGTATTTGTTATCAGCGGAGGGCAATTTCAGTTGTACACAAAATGTGGACAACTCAATCCCATGTTCAGCTTCCCTCTGTTTAAGCATACTCCAATAATTTCGAGGATTGGAACTATCGATAAGAGCTTGAACTATATCTATAACGGAGAAAAACCACTGTTCTTGATGCCAGATTCTTCTTATCTTTTTATCCTGGAAGACAACTAATGCATTATAAATATCCATATTGCTCCTAGTTTAAGCCTCCTTTTATTTTTTAATCTCCCCTTTTACTGATGTATTTACCATGACTCACCTTCAGCTCTTCATCAATTCTATTAATCAGCATTAGATAAATCCAACATTAAATATAAAGATTACTCCCAAAAATAATCCAGCATACTATCTTAATCACAAACATAGAGCTGTGACTCCACTAATCCGGCAAATTTCACTTTAATCGGATAAACACCGGAAGCATCACGCTCCCACGGACAGCCTATGCCAGAAGCATCACGCACGACCAACAATTCTTTTGGTGGAGGAAACTCATCGATAAAATCGGAGCGTAATTCATAATGCTTGCCCCATGCCCCTAAGCTCTGCTGCAGCAACTCATCAGCCTTATTCTTAAAAAACTCGCAGCTATGGACCCCTTGGCAATGAAATTGAGAATAACCTCGAGGAATGATCGTTTCGCCAACAACATACTCATCAAAATATAAGGCGCAATCTTCTAAGATATCTTCCCCTAACTGCGGCAGATTCCCCCGCCCGATATATGTCTCAACACAGCCTTCTTCTGGACTTACTGTCGATTTAAGCATGGCACTCATCGTGCTTGACGCCAATCCTTTCCGGGTAAAGACCTTTTTCTGTGTTTCCTTATTAAAGGCAAATAAGGCCGCAAATAATAAGCCTAAGGTAATCAGAATGACAATGATGACTAAGCCCATGATCTCCATCTGCCCTTTAGACGATATCTTGAATTTGTTTAGCATCTTCTCGCTTTTGATGTTTTCCTGATAGCTGACATTCCCAGTAAGGGACATCCCCCTTGTCAGCTTTGTGTTGTTACTGATAAAGCTCGACCTAATGATGCTAAACAAATACGAAAAAGTCATGAGAAGACCTCCACCTGCAGATAGCCAAAACCATAGCTCGGCACACCACGTTCTCCCCTCGTCTCATCCCTCAGCGCCATGACAAAAAATGTTGTTTCCCGCTGCTCATATGTTTCAGGAACATGAACATAGAGCGGAATCTTTTCAGGTGAAGGATAGATCTGCTGAAGGGTGATATTAGCATAAGAAAACATCTCAAAATAATAATCATCAAACTTATCCTGTAATTGAGGAGAGAATTCTCTGGCTTTTACCACATCCATACAATTTTCTTCCGGCTCTGCCGACCCTCTGCTGCACAAAAGTTCAGGAAGAAATATTGCCTTGAGCGTTGCCCTGATAGCGCGAGCCTGTAACAGCTCTTCCTGCTGCTCGACAAAAGAGATGCTCTTATACTTCCCATAAAAACTGATCCCTAATCCTACGAGAATGAAAAAGATGAACAAGATGGCGATCGTTTCTGTCAGATGAACTTGAGCTCGTCGATCAGAGACAGTCCTTCTTCCCTTTATGACCTCTTTCATCATTCTTTTTATGATTCCTGTGATGATATTACAATTTATAGATCCATTAATAGAGCGCAATGCAATTCACCTTCAGCTCTTCATTTATTCTTTCTACTTCCTGACTAAGAGGGATTAGCTCTTGATAATCACATTCTTCCGGCACTAGCGTACAGCTCTCCAACAGATCGATCATCTCCCCCAGAGTATCCTTGGCATTCTTGTCAGCATGACTAATCAAGTTTGTACAAAACCCTGCCGGATTCAGCAAGTCATAATATTCCGCCAATCTCTCCGCTCGGGCAAGCTGGACCTTGGCAACATTCTTTAAGCGCAGAAACGCCTTCCCCATATTGCATTGATACGTGTCCGGCGACGTGGAGAAGACTGCCCCTAGTTTTGCCGCATCTCTCGCTCCACCTAATGAAACGATAGGTATAGGAAGAGTATTGAGCAGATGCCATCTGCCAGCATCTTTCTGAAAGAAGAGAGCGCTTTCCCCCTGCAAGACGAGAGCGGTCACTTTTTCATCTGCTAAAGAAAGAAGCTTCTCTGGAACAGCAAAACCATCTTTTACCAACGTTCCAGAAATATCAACAACTCTTATCTGATCGTTCCCTTGAGGATCGATGCCCATATAAGAATTTTGCCCGTCCAAGACGATGATATTGCCAAATTCCTCACCTTCTTTCTCTAATTCTGCAATGAAGTCATCCTGCCCATATAGATAATACTTGATGTTCGGAGCGGTAACATACAAAAAATCAATAACTTTGAAGGGAAGAAGATAAGGTACGCTCCATGTGATCAATTTAGGACTGTGAATTGTTGAAGAAGAAAATAAGGGATCAATCACATTCTGTACGTTGGCCGACTTCCCCTGCAAGCCGTATTCCCCAACTCCATCTAGGCAGTCAAAATAAAGAGTAAACTCGCTGATGCCAGACGTGTCAATAAAATTTTTTGTTTTCTCTGAAACTCCTGCGCCAACAAAGATATTTTCCATCACTCTAACCACATCGATAGCCAGCCCTTCTTCTGAAGCAGTCTTCTGCTTGACGATGACTCCGATAAAGAACAATAAGATGATGCCCCCAGCTACCAAAACATAGACCCAGTTAATTGTTACTTCAACCTGCCCCTTCTTGTTTGCCATATCCTGCCTTCTGTCATATCTTGCTTTTATAATCGTATAAGCATGATCATCCCAAATGTTCTGCTTCTGTCCCATCAGCCGATATTCTCAACTCTGCTCAGGAGCCGGGGAGATAAGGGTGTAACTTCCTTTACCTTCCAATCTCAGCGTAACACTGCCACGAGTGATAGGAGCGCAATAAAACCCTTGTTCGTTTCCTTGGGCATCAGCAATCTTGATCGTATGGACTTTGATCTTTAAGGCATCCGGCTGGAGAAAGACGTTACTGTCCACGCTCAGATATCCCGGATTTAATCCACTGGGATTGCTCTGACGCTCCTCTAATGCATCTTCCCAGACACTGCAGGCTACCACATCCAGCAGGCATAATTCATCCATCTTTCCCGCAGCATCAGGATAATCCATATCCACAAAACAGATTTGAGTATATTTCCCGGGAAGCCGATACGTCACCTCACGGACGGAATTGAATTCCGTATAGATTCTCTTGACATCCCCTTCCAAACTGTTCTTAAACTGGACAAAACTGACTTGTTCCCCACTTTCCAGAAAATCGCTTATTGCTTTGTACCCAAAGATCATGATCACACCAAAGGTCAAGATGACGGTGATAAACATGAACACTTGTCCGATACCCATCCCTTTTTTATCCATCCGTATCACCTTAGTTAATCGCCTCTCTTCTTTGATTATAAATGATATATACTAAACTTTATTTCTTATTCTTTGTCAGCTTCTTCAGCTTGGTAAATAGATCATCATCTTGCGCAGAGCTGTCTTTAGCAGAAGATTCTTTTGCCGCAGAATCTTTTTTCTTGCCAGATGCTTTTTCTTCAAGCACTTTTTGCACATCAGCATCTTTCGTTCCTGTGGCCAAGCCTGCTAACTGCTGGAAAATACTTTTCTCTTGCTTGCCTTGTTTTTCCTGGTCAGAGCCAGAACCTTTTGATGAAGATGAAGCAGATGCATTTGAGGTATCTTTCCCCGCTTGTTGGGCTGCAGATTTTCCAGACCTCGCTCCGGCTTCTTCTCCTTTCGCTGAAGAAGCTGCTGCTCCCGACCCCGAGGAACCGAATTCACTGAATAATCCTTCCCTCTTTCTAGATCGTTCTCTCTTCATCCGCTGATTACGGAGGGTAACAGCTTTTTCAGTTCTCTCTGGAGTTTCCTTGCTGCTTGCTGGAAGAGCAGGAGTAGAACTTCCTGCTGCAGAAGATAACCGTGAAGGTTGTTTTACGCCTGAACTCCTCGCTGTTCTGCTTTGAGGAGAATAGTTGTAAAAGTAGGTTAAGTAGCCAATCCCGCTAGACATCAAAACCGCTCCGACGATAAGGAAGATTAACGGAACAAGTGGCGTTCCTTCAGGAGTCCCTACAGGAAGTCGAGGATCACGAGGAGGAGTTTCTCCTCCAAGTCCAGAACTTAGATTCCTATATTCCCCCCAGGGAGGCTCTTGAACTTTCCAGTCCGGAGGCATATCCGAAGCAAGACAAGGGTTGCTTCCCCCTAAATACTCATGATAATTATTCGTTCCATCACCATCATAATCTTCTGCCCCATCAGCAATAACATCCATATCAGAATCGGCAGAAGCAACCTTTAATGGGCAAGATTCACTATCATAGACTGCCTCCCAATAATTTGGCAAACCATCACCATCTTCATCTTGGTTGGTTTCATTATCCGGAACTTCACTAAAACCACATCCATCATATCCTGTAATTATTCCTGAAGATGTCGTCGTACAGAGGTCACAGCTGTTTTCTACGCCATCCCCATCATCATCGCTGAAGCTTATTTTCTTCGTTCCGTTATGGGTATTGTCTTGATAATCACGAGCAGCATAGCAAAGGTATCCTGTCTGGTCAAAAGATATTTTTTTACCATCATAAGTAGCATTCATTGTACATTCGTTTTCATTTCTACTGGTTCCGTAGATAATCCCTTTGCATCCGATAGCATCATAGCAATGCATCTCCGCTAAAACTCCAGAACAGGATTCATTAGATGTAACATCGATCCTTGGTGGGCTTTGGTCCAGAGAACAGATGGTACTATTTTCCGTCACCACAATGCCATCGCTGGTAGCGGGCAAGCCTTTGTTGCCTGCTGCATCGGTGGCCCATACTTTTGTGGTAAAGAGGCTGTTATCTATCTCACTAAGATTTGATGTAAGCGAAAGAAGATCGATCGTTATCGGCAGTCCCACAGATGTTCCATTGAGAACAAGCTCTGCAACAGGAGCCAGAGAATAATTTTTACTATTGTTCTGCCTTGACCAATCCATCGCTGAGCCATTAGATGTCCTTCCTTGACGATAATAGACCTCATAATAATACGACGCAAGATTTTCTTCATCAGTATATACTAAAAGATTTATCGTCTCGCTGCCACAAGTATAAGAGCCATCGTCTATCGATGTTATCGTAGGAGGAGTCAGATCGATGGTAAAAGATATTTCTCCTTCAGCTACATGATTCCCTTCCATCGTACATCGCACCGGAATTTGATAACTGCCTCTTGGCACTCCCATCAATACATGCTGGTGGATTTTTCCACCAGTTTCAGAAAATTGCTGGTAAGACCCGGCAAATTCATATTCACATATAGCATTCCTGCTCGTTTCTACATAGAGAGGAACATCGCTGCTATAGACATATTCGCCGCCATCGCCTGCCCGAAGCACGCTGATGAAGCCAGCAGAGGAGTAATCAACATTAAAGATGATCTGTTCCACAGGAGATAATAGGCCAGCTCCGCTAGAGCATTGAGTATTCAGGGTAAATGTCTTCTTCCCATCAGGGCTGGAGAAGGAATTGAGGGAAAAGATGTCTTCATGCTCTCGATAAAGGATCTTCTCTACTAAGCCTGGGAAAGCATATTCCATACTCTCATATTCAGAACTCCCTGAACCGTCAGAATCATCGCTATATTTACATAAGGTCTTCAAGTCCGTCATGGCAAAGATGTTCGTTTTTGTTTGACCGATCTCAAAGATCAAGTCTGGATCAGCAAATGCTTCTGTGATGTCTGGAAAATTGGGATCATACTCAAAGATGTAATGATGTTCCGGGCTTAACTCTCCACCGGTACTTAAACAGCGGATGTAGATATCATATATCCCCCCATTGTCAGGATATGATTTAAACACATTCTGAGGGAAATTTCTTACGAGATATTTTCCGTTGGCGTTCTGCTGAATCCTTTGGACATCAAGAACATCATCATAATTAAATTCAGGAGTGAAGGAAAAAGTACATTCTGCGCTAGGAACAAGAGTGGAAAACTGCCAGTCAAAAACCGGGTGAGGACTGATGACCCACTTCTCGCCTTCATAGGTATACACGGGAGGGAAATCAAATAATAAGCCGAAACCGTTGATGAAGACCGTGCCACAATTGGCAGAGAACACTTTATTTCCAGCAGTATCGGTAGAATAATAACATATTCTGCTCGTCTGGTTGATGATTAATTTTCCTGACTCATAAGGAACATAATTTTCATTAGGGAATGGAGGACAGGAGAGCAGATCATTCTCTGCACCCAAACAATAATATGTTTTATCGCAAGGAAACCCTTCAGCAGAACAGCTGAAATCGACTGTTGCTGAATTGATAAAGGATGCTTCCCATACTCTCGTAACTGGTCGATATTCTCGAGTTCCTTCCGTAAGGATGATCTGAGTGGTAGGAGGAGTTAGATCGACTGTGAACTGGAAATGATCTTCTATATCTTCTTGCGTAGCAAACGATTGGCAGACAACTTTGTATTGCTGGAAGTACGTTCCCTGAGCGAATCCAGGTAATGGCTCCGTGAGATGATGCTTCCTTGAATCTCCTACCCCGTTGAATTGGGCGACAAGCTCATTGGTATCCGTTCGCCGTAAGGTACATTCTGAATCTAACGTTGTTTCCACTTCAAAAGGGATGGTCGTTTCTGCAAGAACACCATCAAGAAGAGGATGAAGAAGAGTGATGCCATCCTCTAAATCCAAAGTGTATTTTTTCTCCTTTGATTGATAATTTCCGACGAGATCAGTACAGGTTACGTTCACGTTGACCCAAACAATATTTGCCAGCTCATCAAATTCCACAGCTTTTACCTCATCATGTTTCTTTTCTACCGATTGTAAAGCAACGTCAGCATTCGGCAAGGACAGATTAAAGCTACAGGACATCAATTCAGAAGGATCAAGAGGAGAAGGATCTTGCAGCCAAACTTTGATCTTCGCGCGTTCTTGGCTGATCATGATCGTTTGGTTTATCACAAAATTTGGAACGGTATTATCCACATAGAGCAAATCCTGCTTGACAGATTCCCGGTTAAAATATTCATCTTCCGAGTAATAGGATATGCGATAGATTTCCCCATCTTTCTTTTCTGTTATCTTTTCTAAGATGTTGATAGTGATGCTTTCCTTTCCTGTTCTTCCCGTATAATCCAGCACCGTGAATGTTGAACAAGACTCTGGCGAACTTACCGGGGATAAGCAATAGCCAAATCGAGCAAGGTCATGCTGCTGAGTATGATGGTCATGCACCGTTTGATCATTCCCTTCAAAGGTAACGGTAGGGGACCCTAAAGAAACGGCTGGTAAAGATCCACCAAGCAATGTGGTTACGGGAGGTGAAACATCCAGTTTGCAAGCAGCAACAGAACCGTCAGCGCAATCATCTTCTTCATCAAAGTTTCCATCTTTTACACAACTGGATCCATCCCAATAACATCGTCCCCAGCTGCAGCTGTCATTTGATTCTGAAATGACTCCGTTTGTAGCAGAGATAGCATTATCATTGACACATTCTAATTCTGAAGTATAGGTATAACAGCTTGATTCTTGAGAGGGATAATCCCCACAATCCTCACAATAACTCAGCAAAGGAAGATTCTGGCTATTGCCTAAAGGATTCGAAAAGCATCTTCCTAACGATGAACAGATGTCGGGCGTGCAGAGATTGTTTTCAAACAACGTTACCCCTTCCCCACCCAGCACATTGTCTGGACTGCAAAGGCTGCAATACTGGTCATCATTATACTTTTCAGGAACACAGAATCCGGCGCCAGTTTCCTTTGTCACCTGTTCTACAGAACTTTCATCTAATGAAGGAAGACCTAAATTTTCTTGCAGCGTGTCAAAAAAGGAACCGTAATCGACCAGCGGGCTTTCTGATCTGGTGTCGGCAGCATCAACCCATAAGCAGTTCTGAGTAAGGCAGCTGTTAAATTCGCAGGCATTCTTGCTTTGATAATCAAAGCAGTTCTGGACTTCACCACAACTTAAGCACTGGTCAACTGTTGTCCTTGCCGCAGTAGGAGAAGGGCTGAAGTAATCATAATAACAGAATTTTGTAGGTACACTTGCCGTTGTATCATCAGAAGAGCTGAAAACAGAATAACTGGAAGAATCTGATGCAGATGAATCTGACGTGGAAGACGAAGCTCCATAATAGCAGATGTTTTCTGAATAATATAATCCAAAAGGCTTACCTCCTTCCTTACAACTCGTATCAGCTAAACAGGTGGTGCCGCCAACTCTGTCGGAAGCGCAAAATCCTTCTTCACACGTATCTATCTGCTGAAACCTATTGTCTGGCCCACAGGCGAAGATCGGATCGCCTATTTCTGATGACGAAGATGACACACCCAACTCGGAGAATTCATCTTCACTGGAAGGGTCTTCACAGAACTGCTGGCCAAGAGTATAGGTAGCACAAACCTCATCACCCATCGTTACACTCACAGAAACCCCTGCAGAAGTATACGTTCTTCCTTCAAAGCGATAGATGGTCGTTAAGGTGTAGGTGTAGGAAGCACCCCATGCCAAGCGGCTATCCCAGAAAGAGCTAATGTCTTCATTAAAGATCTGCCGCGATTCTTGACCCGCTTCATCTGTTCTGATTAGCTCATAGCCGATAACTTCTGGACAAGGCTGCTGCCAGGAGAGCTGCACTTCTGGCTGGCTAGGAATAAACTGGTACGTAAACCCCATAGCATCAAGCCAATTTCCTGCGCTACAGACGGCAGATGCTATCTGCAAGTCCAGATCGATGGTCATCACCGATAATGATTCTGTCAGCTGAAAAGTGCTTTCCGCCTGGTAATATCCGGCATACGTCGCACGGATCGTTTGTAT